>Ga0255055_10003831_pt1 | contig 10048 bp, 20 predicted proteins | sample JV7_2_27_MG_FD_188633 | JGI IMG/M metagenome (GOLD analysis project Ga0255055, IMG submission 188633) | Seawater microbial communities from Jervis Inlet, British Columbia, Canada - JV7_2_27 | ecosystem: Environmental > Aquatic > Marine > Inlet | place: Canada: British Columbia | collected...
GACCGAGGCACAGAACTCCTCTGGCTACGCAGATGCTTCAAAGACGAGCATGTGATCCTCAAGGAAAAATTCGGAGATGCCAACGTGCATGTATGTTGGGGAGTTCTAGTATGGTGGAGATAATGTCCTACAAAAAGATTACACCCATAACCGAAGAGGCGCTCGAGAAGATGCCTCGCAAAATGTTGAAGCGCCTCAGGCCCGCGCTTCAACCAGGTGTCGAAGAAGAGTTCTACGAGTTCATCGAGGACATGGGATACGAATCGTGGCTCGCATCCCCCATGGTTTCCCAGCTTCTCTTCGAGACATTCATCGGAGGATGGGGATCTAAGACGCGTCAGCTCAAGAAAAGAAAGGCACAAAGACATGCGGAACAAAGCTAGGAAGGAGTAACTCATGCGCACCACAAAAAGAATCATCCTATTTGCCTGGGACTCAATCCGTCGTCATCCTGACGCGACCACAATGATGCTGGTCGCGTTCGCCTCCGCCGTGGGATCCTACGTACTGCACGGCATGGGATTGTGACGTGTGACACAGGACCAATCCAAGGCTATCCTCCGGCGAGAGGGCGCAATTGCCCAATCGAACGGAAGATAAATGGCCGAGAAAAAACGAAAGCTACAGTACATCACGCTCATGTGGGAGGAACTCCCAGAGTCCGTAAGCATCTTTGTAATCCCCAGGTCAGCTGTCACCAAAGCTGACATCAAAATGCTCAGGGCATGCCATCTCAATTACGCCGGATCCGTGTCTCACAATACGTCGGCAGCCGAACCACTCGAGATAGATCGATCCCTTTGCAGGCTCAACAACATAGTGCTAGACCCATCACACGACTGGGTTAACAAGATGTATATCAACAAGGAAGCGGACCAGCTCAATATCAGCACCGATGATTTTTCCGAAATGCTCGGAAAGTGGTATCAGTTCAAAGTCGATGTCGAAAAACCATGCACGTTACCGCGGTCCAAATTTTACCGAAGCGGATACTTGAGATAGGAAAATATTATGGGAATAGAATTCTACAAAGACGTAGACCGTGAAGATCGCTGGAGAGTCGTAGACTCCGAAGAGGATGACATCATCCACGCGTGCCACGAGAGCTTCTCGGGCAAGCACAATGCCCTGACGAACCTATTCATCAACCATGCGATGATGAGCATTTGGGTCCGCCATGTCGCCGAAGGCGATGGGTATAAACTAAAATTCGATAAGGGTACCGTCAATTTCGATAACGATAGAGACGGGAAGATCCGATGGCAAATCAAGGCCTCCAACGGCGAGATTGTCGGAGCGTCCCACAAGGGCTTCAACGATAAACACCTTGCAGCCGACAACCTGATTATGACGTACACAATGCTAGCGATGTATATCGCACAATTTGCACTGGATAAAGTGAGCGGATGAGCGAAGAAGATGATACCGAAGAGGATGAGGTCAATCCCGAAGATGCCGAGCGCATCGCAATTGTAATTGACCCGTTTTCCCGCAGGGCATCTGTCTACAATTACACGACGTGTAAATTTGTGGAGATCGAGGGCAAGGTCATCATCGACAAGAGCGACAAGAACGAAATCGTTCTTCGTATCAACACAACCCTTACCCTGAGAGGCCTCAAGTGCAAGTGGACAGAGCCAAAGAACTAAAATCTGCAAAGACAGCTCGGGCTCGACGCAGCCTTTCTGCGCCAGCGGAATATCTGCTCGAGCACGATTTACTGGCTGGGCGCATCCTGGATTTCGGCTGTGGGCGTGGTGACCTTGTCAAATTCTTGGATGGTGATATTGAGCAATATGATCCGAACTGGTCCCCTAAAAAGCCCCGAGGCAAATTCGACGTCGTAGTCTGCATCTACGTCTTGAACGTACTTGGAGTACTGGAACGAGGGCCCGCGTTCGCAGATGCCATGTCCTACGTCCGACGCGGTGGTAAGCTGTACATCGCCGTGCGAAGGGACATCAAGTACGAAGGGGAGCGAAGACATGGGACTGAACAGTACGACGTAAAACTCAATCTCCCGTCGCTCATGAAACGGTCTGGCAATTTTGAAATCTACGAGTGGAGTAATTCGTGAACGACAAGAAAAAACTCAGTGAAGCCATCAAGATGGTCAAGACGGCAAAGAAAAGTCTCGAGAAAGCGGAGGAGCTTGCTGGGGGAATTGAAGGTGCGACCGATAGTACAGGATCGGCCTTGAGCGATTGCGATTCCGCCATAGATGAAATGGAAGAGATCCTCGAAGAGCTGGATTGAGACAAAAACTAACCCTAAACCCGCCCGCCTCAGGGTGATAAAATTACACCGATGGTAGATCGCTTCATAGAGAGAGTAGCCGAGCTTGCAGGACGAACCTCCCGCGTGCTGAAGCAAGTCGCTTCCGAACTCGAGGAGGAGGGATACGTAACGCAGCCCGGACTCCTCAAGGCAATCGCCAAATCGAATGAGGCCCTGGCGCACGACTGCTCCACAGTGACGCAGCCAATCGATGTCAGTCGGTACAATTTGACCGACCGACTAAAGAGGATTATAGAAGAAGCGGACGACATCGCAGCTGACCTCCTATCTAGAGGAAAGGTCGGCCATAATGAACTGTCCACCGTGTCTGAAATGCTACGCGAAATAATGGGTAGCCAGGACACCAACTAAGTTCCCCAGCATAATGCTGGGCGAAGAATGCCCAATATAAAAGGGCAGAGCAAAAAGAAGAAGCAATATGTCAAATTCACACAATCCATTCAGTGATAACGGTCAATTCAGTCGCATCGACGACATCAGCAGCGAACGAGCGGCTGGAGCCATTACCCAGGAGCAATTCGAAGATCTCATGCAAGACGAAAAAGCAACCGCAGGCTGGATTCGCCTCAAGCGAGCAGCAGCGTTTATCCTGTGCGCCGGCATCGGCGCAGCACTGATCTTCTCGTAATGAAGGGGGTTCATGAACCCAGATCATCCATCGATAAGACTGCCATCCGTCTCGGTCACCCTGTCGCCCTCATCCTCGGAAGAGGATGCCAGGGTGGCAGCGGCCGAGAAGATCTCCGCCCTCTTGGATGAGGGTCAACTCTTCGAAATCGTCAATGTAGAAGTGATCGAAGAAGGAGAAATAATCACACCGATTGGAGCGATTAACGCAGTGCGTTATTGTGTCGCGTTCCAAAAGAAAGACAACATTGTATTCCTCCACCCTGACTATTACGAGGTCATGGCGGCATACACCAAAGCAAGAGGTCTAAATGCAAATCAGGTATAATAGAAACCAGGAAGAGACGAATATTTTCAGGTTCGAACAGCTCGAGAAGGGCTGGACAGTACAGGGCCGAGACGGAGGTCAAATCTACTACGTGGTACTCGACCCCGGGGCCACGCATAGAAAGAGGCTTGTGAATCTCAATAAAGAAGTCCTGCAAAATACAAACCATTGCGGTGGCACCTACCGTCGAATCTTCGACGCAGCCATCGTGCTGCCACCACAACCGCCGCAGCCAAAGGGTTAGCGAGCCAACGGGGCGGTCAATCTTTCGCGGTTGACCGCCCCGTGCTATCATTTAATAGGTATGTTCTCTTCCGTCTACTACTTCTTTGTGAAAAGAAGGGCGAGAAAAGTACTCGCCGTAGCGGCGAAATCAATTCTCTCATCTCAGGAGATTGCCTACCGCACTCGGATGTCTAAATCGAAGACAGAAGACGCACTGCGTTTTCTCGAACGAAAAGATTACCTGAGCAGCGGGTATCTCATGCCTGGCGGCATGAAGATCTACCGAATCACCAAGCAAGGTGAAGCCGCCCTAGCCGGCGTCTGATCTATCTGGTAAAAACTAAATCATGGCACGCACTAAGAAGAGCAAGGAGCGATGGCGGTCAATCCCCGGATACCCGGACTACGACATCAGTGACCTTGGCCGCGTGCGAAGCTGGAAGGGCGGAGACAAGCCCAAGCTCATGAGAACCCGACCGGGAAGTGACACCTATCCACGGGTCACGCTTCAAAATGCGAAGGGCAAAAAGAAAGTCGAGCGAGTTCACCTTCTGACAGCTCGAGCATTCCTTGGCCCCGCTCGAGGTCGACTCGTTCGGCACAAGACTAAATCCAAGAGTCCTGCGCTCAAGAATCTCGAATATGGTACCTACATGGATAACCATAAGGACAAGTACCGAGATGGTACGGACCAACGAGGCGAGAAAAATAGCCAGGCCGAACTCATCAAGAAACACGCAAAGCAAATTTACAGGCTGAAGGGCAAGGAAACCCAACAGGAAATTGCCGACCAGTTCGGCGTCTCAAGGCAGGCGGTTTCCGATATTCATCGTGGAATCACCTGGGCCCGAGTGACGGGCGCAAAGAGGAAATGATGGCAAGAAAAAAGATTCATACACCAACTCGAGCCTGGGGCGATGCTCAAAAGCTTGCCAAGAAACACCCCGATACATTCGATGCACCAAAACTCGAATCGATCGACAAGCTGATGGGAGGAGACCTCGTCAAGTTCTCGAATGGCGGAGAGCGAATGTGGGTCGTGGTAACTGATTTCGATGGAGATAAAATCGTCGGACTACTGTCCAATCAGCCAGTCGGCAGTCCAAGCATGAAGCACGGCGACATTATCGAGATGAAAAGGCGCCACGTCTATAGCATGGAGGAAGGCAACGCCTGGTCGACAGAGATGGCTCGCAAGCTGGCGCTCAAGGGAACTCGAAAGGCGAAGGTTCCAAAGACGGCTGTCAAAATATTCTCACGTGGACGCGGAGACAACAAGGTGTCCATGTACAAGAGCCGCGACGGCAAGCGTCTCCTGATCGCCGGAGACCGAGACCTCAGCAGTATCATACATCTGTATGAAAAGGCGCGTGGCAAGAAGGCTCAACGCGCAGCAGAATTCCGGATGGACGCCGCCATGACTAAGGGTCAGCGAAAAAACCTGGCCAAAGAAGTCGGACAGATGGAAGGCTAGTTCGACGATCAGCATGTAAGGAGTGGTGATGAGCAAAGCAAGAAAGAAAGTCGCCAAGACAAAGCCCAAGAAGGCCAAGGCCCCGAAGAAGCCTACCAAGAAGGCGGCGAAGAAGAAGATCGTCAAGATAAAGCCTACCAAGGCCAAGAAGGCTAAGAAGGTGACGAAGAAGGAGGTCGCCAAGACGCAGCCTAAGAAGGCCAAGAAGGTGACGAAGAAGAAGATCGTCAAGACAAAGCCCAAGAAGGCCAAGAGGGCCAAGAGGGTCACAAGGAATAAGGCAGACTGATGGGATTTCTCGATTCACTATTCGGAAAGAGCGCGCGGGCGGCATGGAAGCCGACGCACCGTGCGATATTGAAAGAGCTTACCTACGACGAGATCGTGAACGCGCTAGGTCGACCGACCAGGGCGACGGGTGGATTCGTATACTGGACGGGACCGCTCAGTAAGCTGGACCCGGATTATCCAGAGGATGCGCATTACCAGATCTCCAACAAGGACTTCCGCGGCTTCGGTGATGCAGCAAAGAAGCCGAAAATCGATAGAGAAAATTGGTTCCTCGTAGCCGATGACTCTAAAGCTATTCAGCTAGTAGCCGATGAAGTGGGCGGACTTGCCCGTAACATAGAGACGATTTGAGCGACGAAGAGACACCTATAAGTCAGCTCTGGACACTACGAAAACTGCTCGGCGAGGCCGTGGACGAATCCCGATGGGACGACGCCACCAGCATCTCCGAGCAGTTTCTTGTTGTTCTGCGTAAGGCGATGGACCCCAGCAAGTGCCAAGTTGGCGAACGTCACCTTGACGGTATATACACGCTGGGTACCACCTCTTACGAGAGGGCTACGCCAAAGGCCAAGAGAAAGCTCAATAAGATGAATCGAATTTTGAGAACGGCAAAAAATAACCTGCCAAAGAAGGGTAAATAATGATCGGAATTATCCTGCTGCTAATGGCGGGCGCCTTCGTGGCGTACCTAATTGATGAAAATATAATCAAGAACAGGCCGACGTTCCAGCTTGAGGGCGACACCCTTATACGTGCCCTAAAGGAAAGTGAACAATATGAAAGTATCCGAAGGAATCAAGAAGTTCATCGCGCTCGATCTGATCGTAGGAGTATTGATAGCGGCGGCAGTGTGGAACAGCTTGGGGACGGAGGGGATGGCAGCAACCTTCTGCGATTCGATTCACGTCGATAGGTGTGACGAGATAGATTGGAGCGAGGAATATGCCGAAGGATTCGCAAGAGAAGATGACCCGCGAGGAGCTGACGAAGAAATTAAGGTCAGCCAGGAAGAAGATAAAGTCCCTCGAAAAAAGATTAGACTCCGCTCAGGAAGTTAGGGATAAGCTCGAGTCGACGCAGGCCAACTTGATGTTCAACCTGCGCCGCGTTCTCGTGAAGCTGAACATGCGACCGGAATTTCCTGAGAAAAAATAATGCCCAAAAAATACACGTGCTGCGACGAGCCTCGCATCGTCAAAAGCAAGAGCACCGGAAAGCGAAAGTGTAAGAATTGCGGCACCAAAGTTGCAAAGCTCAAGACTAAGTTCAAGAAGCGTAAGAGCATCAAGCCGAAAGAAGAAGCGATCGGCATCCCCAAGAAAAAGAGGTCCGGATATAAGGACTTCTCCCCCTGGTACGACGAGAAATTCTTAGCCGAGAAGATCGAGGAGAAAAAAACCGCCCTCGCAGTACTCGAAGCCAACGGCGACATTCGTAGCAAGGAAGGCTGGAACGAAAAGGCGAAGCGAAGCTTTCAAAGGAATTTCGATCGACTGGGCGTCGAAACCAAGCGCGCCTACCAAAGCGCTGCTCGACACTTTGGCAAATACCTCGGCCTTCGAAAGATGCACTCCGAGGTATCCAACATCGTAGCTCGCCTGATCGTTTTATCCTACATCGAAGCGACCACGCTGGTCGACGAGTACATCATGTGGATGGAAGAGTCCGACCTTGCGCCCGGCACCATCAACGTCCGCCTCGCAGCACTGAGATGGTTCGTCGACGCTGCACGCCGCGTTGGATGGGTCGACTGGAAACTCGACATTAGGAACGTCAAGGGTGGCAAGGTACGCGACACGAAGGGGCCCAGCGACGCCGAGTTCAGACGCATATTACGCGTCGTCAATACCATGGGTGGACCGAAGGGGGCCCGCACGAAGGCGCTCGTTTATATTCTCGGCTTCATGGGCGTCCGTATCTCTTCGGCAATCTCCCTCGACATGGAGAACATATCCGTCGAGAACAAAAGCGTTCGAGTAAAGTGGAAGGGTAAAGGTGACACGAAAGCTCACTATGTGTGGCGACCCATCGGAGAAGAAACCTTTGATGCTCTGAACGACTGGCTCGAGGTTCGCGGCCGACATGGTGGCGCAGTATTCGTGTCCATGGACCGTGCCAAAAAGGGAACCGGGAGACTCAGTGTTAGGTCAGCCCAGCGCGACATCGAAAACGTAGGCCGAGAAGCTGCAACACTAAAGAAGCTGACTCCACATGGATTCAGACACTTCTTCTCTACCAATAATCTCGAGCACGAGGGTGATACCCGTCGCGTTATGAAGGCGACGGGGCACACGAATATAAAGACGATTGAGGCTTACGACGATTCGGACGATCGAGCCGCAAGGGAGGTCATCAAATCTATGGAGGGCCGCTGGATAGGGTCGCTCGACGATACGGAGGATGACGACGAAGCGGAGATCCAAGAAAGGTATGGAGACGCCTCGGGCGATGAGGATATGGGCGACAGCGAACTCGAGGAGCTGGGTATCGTGTCCGCGACCTCTGCCGCCAAGAGTTCTGTCAGCTACAACAGAATCTCGACAGGCATGAAAACTGTCGACAAGCTATTTGGTGGAAAGGGGAAAAGGTGGGGGCTGGTGCGTGGATCACTGGTCCTTCTTGGCGGGTTCCCTGGCATCGGAAAGTCTACTCTCGCAAGGCAGATCTGTTACAACATCTGCCAGTCCAATCCTGGAATGAGGGTTCTGTATGGAAGCGCCGAGGAGACTGCTGAGCAAATCAGCGAGGCTTTGGTTCGCCTAGAATGCAGCCATGACGATTTCCTCCTTATGCCGAACAGGAGTATCAACGCTATTTGTCGTGCAGCCGACAAGGTTAGGGCATCAGTGGTTGTTATCGACTCTGTCAGTACGGCCATAGTTGAAGGCGTCGACAAGAGACCCGGTTCAATTACCCAGGTAAAAGCAGGCGGGCAATTCATGCTCGATTGGTGCAAGGGCGTAGATGGACAGGTTGGGTCCGACGCTGTGGTGATCCTTATTGCCCACGTCGACAAGAAGGGTGACATCGCTGGCCCGAAGGAACTCGAGCACCATGTGGATGCTGTGTTCAGCTTCATGTCGCCCAGTAAGCGCAGTAAGCATCGGTCGCTTGGCTGCGAGGGTAAGAATCGATTCGGAGATGCGACTGGGGAAATCTTTTTTGAGATGACTGGCAAGGGCCTCATCGAAGCAAAGGTCGACGATGACGAGGATGACTACAGCGTATTCGACGACGATTACGAAGAGAACATTGAAACTGAAAGCTTGGATGATTTGGAGGGCCGTGTAGCCAAGTCAGTCAAGAAGACAAAGGCTAAGGCGGACTTGGAAGACGATCTAGACGATGACGATCTAGACGGTGACGACCTAGATGACGATAGCGATTACGGAGATTTCAGTGGCGACGACGAAGGCGCCGAGAGCTAGAAATATACTGGGTCCTCCAGATCTGGAAGACTTCAAGCGCAGCTCTGATAATATCAGCGCGCGTGAACCAGTCATGGTCCGGAGATCTTTCAAGGCTAGATGGTTCGTCTGGCGCTCAGCCCTTCCGATATCTATGATATCCGGACTGACCTGCGAGGAGATACTTTCAGGCAGGAGCAAGACTCTCCGACAGCGGGATGGTCGAAGTAAACCTGATGGCTCAAAATACCGTAAGGAGTACGGCTACGGGTCCAGGTATTTCTATTTAGAAAGATCGATGGCGATCTGGATTTGCCGAACAATCGGTGATATATCGTTCTCTCAAATTGGGTCAGTGATCGATCGTAAAAATGTCACGGTCATGCGAGCCTTTAATCGCGCGGACGACGCAATCACCGCGCGTGTACCAAAGTATTTTGACCTTCTGACTGACGTTCTGTACTTGGAGAATAACGAGCTTGGGCCTCAAAAGAGTCATTTCATCCGGTCAAACAGGAGTTGAGAGAGCGGCTCTTGACACCGCGATAAAACACCTCGTATATTACTGGTCCGGATACGTTCCAAGGGGTCGACTTGCTGAAGATGGGGAGATGGAAGACTCCTACTTCGATGTCGATAGACCGGGATGCGGGCTGACAGAGTGTGACCGAAGTCGCACCTTCACAGCGCGGCACCGCAACATCCGAGACTCCGATGCTACTCTCATTTTGCGATCATCGACAATGGGGACCAAGCTTCCCCAGGGCGTCAAGCTCATCATCAAGACGTGTCGAAAACTCGAGAAGCCTTACCGGATATTTGACCCGTACAAGACAGGTAAGGTCCCCGCTGTGGTTAGGTGGATCTGTGAAACCGAACTCGAGGGCGACGAGCCTGGCGAGACGCGCAAGATCCATACACTCAATGTGGTCGGACCCAAAGAGTCGGATTGCCAAGGCATATACGATAGGACTTTAATCTTCTTCAGCGACGTACTGAGCTACGTCTCACAATATGAAAACTGGGGCATAAAAATATGGGCCCTCAAACACAAACCAACAAGGAAATAAGAAAATGAACGACGTAGTAAATAACAGTAATGAAGAGTCTATTTCTGAGGAAGTTCCTCCTAAAAAGAAGGCTAAGCCGAACCCTTTTCTGACCACTCTGCGAGACAATCAAGTCGAGCAGTTCAAGGCTGCTTTGATGAAGACCATCTGCAGCGGTCCAGGCCAGACCTTCGGGACCATCATCGACGCGCTCGAGAATGATTCTGACGGAGATTACATCATGCTCGACACCTTCAAGCGCCTCACTATCGAGGAGCTTGCCCTCGCTGCAGGGTCGTATCTCAGTCCTGCTGCACTTCCGCCCGCTTCGGCCCCCGTAGCGGAC
>Ga0255055_10003832_pt1 | contig 10045 bp, 8 predicted proteins | sample JV7_2_27_MG_FD_188633 | JGI IMG/M metagenome (GOLD analysis project Ga0255055, IMG submission 188633) | Seawater microbial communities from Jervis Inlet, British Columbia, Canada - JV7_2_27 | ecosystem: Environmental > Aquatic > Marine > Inlet | place: Canada: British Columbia | collected...
ACGATAATAACAGATGAAGGAATAATTATAACTATATTAATGGTTAGGGATGAAGGATAATAAATGTCAAATAAGTTGATAAATTTAAAACCAGGAGACGTAATACCCTCAGATGCGTTAGGTGATGTTGGACTATCTAAGGCTGTACTTCAAATTGAAGGCAGAGATTGGAAAATAAAGAAGAAAAGAAAAAGCAATATAATCAAGCCAACAGCAAGAGAAATGTCGGCAATTGAACGGAGCAAAAATAATGGCTGATAAAATATTAAGTCCTGAGCGCATAGCGTATAAGAAGGCTGTCGCGGAACAAGATTGGGACACGGCATCTGATCTTGTGCTTGCTCATCCAGAAACTTTTGGCACACCTCCTGAGGGAGTTATTCCGGAAATTTCAGCATTAGCAAGTGACCCCACTTGTGCTACCTATATGATAGTTGAATGGCGGATGGTTCCGAATAAGTGTGATGGTCGTCCAGGTTGCAAACCTTTTACTTTAAGAGCAAAACAATTCGATCATTTAGAAGGTGAGAAAACTAAGGCCGAAGTGCAGGCATGGTTTGATGGGTATGTTCAAACTCGTAGAGATCATCATGTAGATGGTAAATTCATGGGTAAGACTCTTTTCCTATTAAAAGTAGAACAAATTGTTCCACTTACAGACTTTGATGGAGGAGTTATATAATGGCTAATTTCATTACAAACGGAGGATGTATTAATTCCCACAGATGGGGAAGTGATCCTGGGGTCGCCGACACCCAGCCGGATTGGCTTGCTGCTGAAGAAACTAGTATAACAAATCAAGTCATAGGCCTTGATATAATTCTTGCACTTTCTTTTGATGGTGATGATATGAACCTCATTGCTGGAGACTTCCAAGTTAGATGGCGTAATGTTACAGACGCAGGATCAATGGCTGTACTAGCGGCAACCGGAGAAATGAACTGGGCGGCTGATACTGCTCTTGTTAACGGAGATGGTGTGCCGAACGCGGAACAGTGGCATCCTGGTAATTGCTCTGGAATGGGAGTCGACGGCGTTCTTAATGACGGTCTCATGCGTGAAGGAGCCAATGCTATTGATCTTGTTGACATATCTGATGGAGAGGTACACGAAAATTGGTGGGCAATTAGTACCGATGATGCGTTAAATGGTAAGACATATTCATTTGAAATTGTCGAAACGGGACAAACTAGTCCGTACACCAATGCTGCCCCGTTATCTGCTACCGTGGCAATGGTTACTGGTGGAGATATTGACGGAATTACTAAGGATAATACTGGTTCAATTTTGGGAAGTTGTTTTGTTGCATTATTTCAGAAAGTTGAAGGCGGCGGCCCTCCACATGATTATATCTTTGTAGCATCAACAACTTCTCACGCTTCTACTGGAGCGTATAATTTTCCTTTACTGAGTGTGAATGAAGAGTTTTTTGTATATTTTATTAAAGAAGATTCCCCTCATGTATTTGATGCCACTGATGATGTTATAACTCCGGTGTAAGGGGTAACTCATGGCGTGGATATCAGAAGACGGAAGATTAAGATCGTTAATAGATAAAGGTGAATCTGGTAATCCAGAGAATGGCCGATTATGGTCTGAAGTAGATAAAGATACCTTTGGGGCTGCTCCAGTCATCACTGATGCCGGTGATGAAGATTTTGCATACGACGAAACGAACATTGTACTAACAGGTACGGACTTCGGCGCAACTGAAACAGGTTCGGCAAAGGTGGAACTTGCAGATAGCGCAACTTATGGCGGTGCAACTAAAGTTACACAAACTGTTGATACGTGGGCAGATACTTCAATCCAATTTGATTTAGTTCCTACTGGGTTTACTCAGAATAATCTTTGGTTATATGTCACAAATGCAGGAGGAACAGTTAGTAATGCGTGGGCTGTAACGGTTCATCTGATTCCAGTAATCACCGATGCTGGTGATGAAGATTTTGCATATAATGAAACGAACATTGTATTAACAGGTACAGATTTCTTCGCTACTCAGACAGGCGTAGCAAAGGTAGAACTTGGTGATAGTGCGACATATGGCTCTGCGACTAAAGTTACGCAAACTATTGATACGTGGTCTGATACCTCAATCCAATTTGATTTAGTTCCTACAGGATTTACTCAGAATAATCTTTGGTTATACACCACCAATTCATTTGGTGGGGTTAGTAATGCGTGGGCTGTAACAGTTCACCTAATTCCAACGATCACCGATGCTGGTGATGAAATATTTACAGTATACGAAACAGACATAACAGTGACAGGTACGGATTTCTATGCCACCCAAAGTACAGGTAAATTAGAATTGGGTGATAATGCAACCTATGCCGCCGCAACTAAAGTTACACAGAGTATAGACACCTGGGCCGATACGTCACTACAATTTGATTTAACAATTGGGGCATTAGATGTAGAAAGTCTTTGGTTATTTGCCAGTAACTCATTCGGTGGTGTTAGTAATGCGTGGGCGGTAACTGTTGGTTTGACTCCTACTGTTACAGCGGTAGGCGATGACTCAATAATTTCCAACGAAACTGACATAGTTTTAACTGGTGATACTTTCCTTAATGCACAAGGCACAGGAAAAATCGAACTGTCCGACAATGCTACTTACGCAACTGGTACGAAAGTTACACAGAGTATAGACACATGGGCTAACGGTTCAATCCAATTTGATGTTGTCATAGGGTCGCTAACAGATACAACTCTGTGGGCGTGGGTAACAAATGATTTAGGTTTTCGTAATGCTACTGGATATTCTTTCAGTATGTCTTACCCAGTACTCCCAGCCATAACAGATGTTGATGGTGATGAAATACTTACTGTTTATCAAACAAATGTTGTTGCAACTGGCACAGACTTCGGCACTAACACAGGTTTAGCAGACATAGAGCTTGGAGATAATGCAATTTACGGTTCGGCCAATCTAGTATCACAAAGCATTGATTCGTGGGCTGATACTTCAATTCAGTTTGATGTAACAATAGGAGCACTAGATCAAGAAAATCTTTGGTTGTATGTTACAGATAGTGCAGGAGATACTGGTAATGCGTTTGCAGTCACAGTAGGTCTAACCCCAACAGTTACGGCGGTGGGTGATGACTCAATATTTTCGCTGGATACTGATGTGGTTTCAACTGGTGATACTTTCCTTAATGCACAAGGCACTGGAAAATTTGAACTATCTGATAATTCTACTTATGCTGCTGGCACAAAAGTTACACAGACAATTGATACATGGGCCGATGGTTCAATCCAATTTGATGTAGTTATAGGATCGTTATCAAACGCAACCTTGTATGCGTGGGTAACAAACGATCTAGGTTTCCGCAATGCTACTGGTTATTCTTTCAGTATGTCTTATCCAGTACCACCAGAACCACTATACCAAACTGCTGGTATAGTTGGTGTGATAAATAGTAGTGGATTTACTACTACAATATTTTTACTTTCAGATGAATAAGGAATCAACAAATGGCAATTGCAGATGACTTTAGTGTAGCTGTTGACGGTGATATTAGGTACACCGGCTCAACGGCAAACTATCTAGTAATTGAATTTCACCGATTCTTACAAGATTTGGCGGACGATGCTGCTCGGTCTGGTGATGATATTCTTGATATTACATCTACTACTCCTTCTGCACGATCAACTGATGAAGTTATTGCTCTTTTGCCGCCATACAACATTGACGATACCGCCGCTGAACATTTATATGCCGGATCAATATCACAAACCAATGGTGATGAAGTATATTCTGGATTGCAGGTACTTGGTGCGGTAAACGATACAGATACACAATTAATCATAATGCAAGATAACGAATTATATCAATTTACAACAACTCCAGCAAGTCCGTTTTGGGGCGATCAGTCAACTGGTGGATATAACGGTAACACAATATCAGGCATTCTTATGCGTTGTCTAATTAAATCTAGACAGAACGGTGCCGATATTAATGGTAAACGAATTCGGGTGCAGGCCCGCCATTGGGGCGACTCATATGATTTTTTCAATGTAACTTTAGGACTTGGTGAATCGGTTGCTGCTATTAGTACCATACCTGATGCACAAAATGATACGGACCAAGGCACAGTTACGGCATACACACATGTAACAAACACAGAAGGCTTCCAACTTATTGATCTTGACAACGGCAATGGCGATAGAGAATATTATAGTAAATGGACAGTCGGTGTTGATACATCTGGTGATAGTTTAAAAGGCATGTGGGAATTTATTAAAGACTTAACTGGTAATGGTACTGCTAAAACAATACACGGTATTAACGGAGAATTATTTTTAGGCATAACCCATTCGTGGGCATATGATGGCGAATCTGGTGGCCCATTTAGCGAAGATGAGATTATTCTTTGGGGTACTGATATTACGTATAACACATTATCTGGCGGCACATTCTCTGTTGGTGATTATGTAACTATTGGAAATGCTGGAGCCGCGGGCAAAGTATTGTATGACAACGGTTCAACGAATATGATTGTAGCACTCGAAGATCCGAGTATAACTCTTATTACTGCTGATGTCATCACTGAATTAGGCGGTGGCGGTGTCACGGCAGCAATTAACGTTACTATCTTAAATAATTTCGATAGCGGTGGAGAGGGGGTACTGTTAGCGTTAGATGATGACGGAGCAGACGGAAATCATTATATTCAATTAATAAGTGGCGCGGCGCCCGTTAATAATCTTCCATTGCGCGGCAGAACATCAAGTGCTACCGCCTTAGTAGACCTTGCTCCGACTCCACGTACCGTGCCTAAAGTAATGTTAGGTTCATATACTGGTTCACTTATTGGTGCCTATGGAATTGGTGTACTTCCGGCTGATGTGGTCCCTGCTGATTCCCTTGAGGATTTGTCCGGAACTACTCAAGATCCTCCGAACAAAGTTACGTTAACATTATCTGGTATTGAAACTGATTCAGAAGTACGTATCCTTAATCTTGATGACGTAATAAACTTTAACAAAGAATTGGTTGGTTCAGAACAAATATCGGGTGGCGTGATAAAAGCTGTAATCATTGATGGTGGATCTGGATATACAAACGGCGCCCAAGTATTAACTGTTGTGGGTGGCACAGGAACACCTGCTACAATAAACGTGACAGTGGCGGGTAACGTAGTTACCTCAGTAGACAGCATCGCTGCTCCTGGATCATACACGGTAAATCCACCTACTCCAGCAACAACAACAGGCGGCGGTGGCTCAGGATGTACCCTGCGACTTACAGTTGCAGGTACTTTTAATTATCAATATGATTTCGACCTCGGCTACAATGTTGCAATTATTGTATTCCATCTGAATTTTAAAGAAGTACGTATCGAACAAGTACTTCCCACAGTCACTTCTTCCATTCCAATCCAGCAGAATATAGATAGGGCATATAGTAACCCGTAACTTGAAAATTTTCCTTTATTTGATAAATATAACATAAGAACAAGCTAATAAATTTAGGAGAAGAATAAATGGCAATTGTCACAGACCCTGATGTATTATCCAGATATGACGTAATTTTCAATTCAGCATCACAAAAAATTTCGATCTATCCAGTTGGTGATACCCAGCGAAATTCAGCAACGTATATAGACGTATATGTTGCAACATCTGGCACACTAACATCAGCAGCCGAAGACTTGGCAGCCGACTCTGTTATCGCAGGAGACATTGTAGCAGTTCAGAACGACGTTAACGGCGGACACTATTACGTAGAAACTGCAGGAGCAACCACAAACACGATACCACTAGCAGAAATCGACACTGGTACTGGCGGCGCAGAAACGACTGGACTAACCATTCAACAAAATACTTATACTGAACAGACTGATATTACTGGTAACGTAATTGATTTTGGCTCGGCGCATGGCTATGTAACAGGCGATGCTATTGTAGCAGTAGAAGGAACAACAATTGACACAGGCCTTACTAACCTTACCGTATACTACATCATTCGCATAGGCACTGATACAGTTTCATTGGCGGACACATATGCTGAGGCTGTCGCTGGTACTCCTGTAGTTACACTAAACGATGATGGTACAGGCGATACAGCATTTCACAAGCGTCTACTAGTTGGCATTTTCAACAACGGCGCATCAACAAGTGAACAAATCGGTGGCAACGACACTTCAGGTGACGGTGACGGTGATGTATTAGACGGCATTACGCTACAGGGCATCTACTCATTCGGTAAGGAAGAGTGGCGTGTTGACACTTTGATTACTGATCTAACTCCAGAATATAACGATGACCTAATTAGACACCAATTCCCATACGAAACGATTACATCAGAGCAATTTGAAACAGGCGGTGGTACAACACATGACAACTGGAATTGGTTTAACTCGTACTCACGTAAGAAAGTACGTACAGCTGGTTGGGCTGAGAAAACAGACGTTGGTACAGGCGACCTAGGAAGAGAAACAGGTATTATTACACTAGGTAGTCTTGATGCAGACGCACAAGTATATTACCAGCAAACTTCTGTTGTAACTGCCGCGGCTGACTTCACATTCCTGGGTCCTGTAAACGAAACACTAACTATTTACACTGACGCATCAGCAGATAATACACCAGCAGCAGGCGATGATCTTACAACATTCTTGAAATTATTTGTACGCAAGAAAGGTCGATCATATTCTGGTTCACAGATTTCAGATATTGGTGTAGCAACAATTCAAACGATTGTAAACCGATTCCCCCTAGCGCACACAGTTGATACAGGTATTACGCTAACAGACGGCAACTTGCTTGGTGCAGCACCATATAGTTTTGCAACAGCACCTGTTGCACTTGATTCAGGCGCTGACGGCGAAAAGACAATTAACGAGCTAACATTTATTGCTGGCGCAACTGATTTCGCAGCAATCGGTGTTGTCGCAGGCGACATTCTACGTATTACAGAAGTTGATGCTGATACAGGCTACTATGAGATTTCAGATGTATCTACAGTAACAATTACAATTAAAGAACTTGAGAGTGTATCTGGTAATGACTTTACATTCCAAACAACAGGTTGGAACGCAACAAACGCAACTTCAGACTACGAAATCTATACAAGTATCCTAACACCAGCACCAGCCGTGGCAACATTACGTGACTCTGGTACGCTAGTTGATGGTCTAGCAACAGGCTTTATTGACGTTGATGGAGCAACAGGCACACTAACTGACGGCGGCGGTGTTAACTTTACATCAGATGGCGTAACAATTGATGATATTCTTATTGTCTCACAATTCTATGATATTTCATTCAATGCATCAACAGAAGTTGATGTTACAACAGCAGATACAATTACAGCAGCAACCCATAATCTACGCACAGGTGATCGAGTTGTATATGATGAAAACAGTGGCACAGCAATTGTAGAACTAACTCATCTTGACGTATATTACGTAGCAGTAGAAACAACAGGTCGATTCTGGCTCTGTTCTACACTAGCAAATGCGTGGGCGCGAGCAAATGGTGACTCAACAGAAATTACATTGACACCTGGTTCATCTGAGTCGCATCTTTTACACGTACACGAAGGCGATGGTTATTACCCAATTACTAACGTTGCAGCAACCATACTAACAGTTAATACAACAGATTATCAGTTCCCAACAACAGATAAGGCAATCGGTACACGCTATCGTGTTGTAGAAGCAGGCATGCATTTGCAGTATAAAGACAAGACCGTACAATCAGTTAATGATACACAGACAACAAATCCAATGACTGATTTAGATATTACAGGCGGCAATACAATTACAATTGTTACTGCGGGCGGCATCGGCTTTGATTATCTTGATGATGAGGGTGGTACTGTTTCGATACAAGCTGGTGACATGATTGAAATTTCAGGAGCAGGCACGGCAGGCAGCGCAGATGTAACTAGTGGTGGTCGTTACACTGTATTATCTCGTACAAACAACAAAGAGATAGTTTTGTTTGAGACAATAGTAAATAATACCGCAGCAGGCGCAGAAACAGGCGTAACAATTGATGTCAAGCGCGGCTTCGAACGCACACTCGGTACAGATGATGTATCGTTTAACTGGAAGGTTTCGGGTAATGGCGGAACGCTTAACCAAGTATTTGAAGTTGTACAAGAACAGCTACGTTCAGACTTAGATATTGATAAAGGCCCAGGCACGTTTGTTCCAGCTACTAACGCAGGACTGGTTGGATTTATCGGCAACATCAATGATCTATTAATGACATTTGCCGCTCCAACAGGTGTTGGATTAAACTTGATTATTGATAGTTTAGCTGCTGATGATATTAACAACGCGACGTTTAACGATCACGCTGGTAATGCTCAGAACTTCCCGTTCACCTCGTCTGGTTCATTAATTTTCAATCCAAACTTGACGAACGACAAGAACTCCAAGTACTGGCTGTTCTTTACAAATGACGATGCACCAGGCGACGACTTGGGCAGAGACTATGGTTCGGAGAACGCCATCATTGTTGATGACGCAACCACACCAACAGCGAATTCAATCACTGGATTTGTTAATGCATCTGGTGGCTCAACTCACGGCGGTTCACGATCAGTAGTTAGTGGTACAACGTCGATTACATTTACATACGCTTATGATACTAATATACAGCGTGGTTCTGGCTCAGGAAGCTCTACAGCACCAGTAACATTAGTTGCAATTGGTGCACCTTTAGGTCAGTTCGTTATTGCATCAGGTAGTATTACTAACACAACGGGTATTGCAATTTCAGCAGTTGCATCATTAGAACGTAACTACAATGGTGGCTTGACAGCATCATAAGCCACATTTATATAACAACTTCGTAGAAGCGGTATAAATATAAGGGAGCACCACGCTCCCTTATTTTTTATATAACAGGAAAACAACATGAGTGAACAATTTTCAGACGAACAACTATTAAAAATGGCGATGGGTGTCGAAGATAAAGACACAGAAGAAGCCGCCAATATTATGAAAATAAAAACTGAATGGATGAGTATTCCTGAAAGAAGCAGGGACAGGCTAACAAAGCGTAGAAAAATACGCCATAATATGTTTAAGATTATTAAACGACTGCGTCGAGAACTAGAAATGACACCAGAACTAGAAGCAATCAAATCAATCTTTGATCCTCAGCTTGACAGCAATTATCAAATAAATTGGGCTACATTTACATTTCATTGGGATGTTCATCCAACTGACCACACAAAAATTGTATCAAAAGATCGTTGGTTTCCAGAAGGTGGCAAGTATGACGAACTTGGCGCATTGATGCCAACAGCATTTACGGAACAAGAAATAGACTAATGAAAATTCTTTATACCTTAGGGAATTTTTGCTATAGCGGCCACCAAGTTTTAGTATATACAATCAATGCTAAAAACAAATCTGAAGAAGAATTCCAAATATTTGCAGACAAGTGTTTTGCAGCATCATTTGTTCCAAAAAATGATATGTTTGTCGAGATAGACGGCATAGATACAGAAGAAACAGCAAAACCACCTGCCGTAAGCGATGTTATTTGGACACATACCTCAGGAAATCAATACATAGGAGCAGGTATTTGGCAGGAGTCGTCCACTGCCCCGGTTGATTTTGATGCACTTAGGTTAATAATATCAAGTGTCCGCCGAAAAGCAGAAGATCTTGGTCAATTAGTTGTATCAATGCCGCTATTGACGCGTGACCATGATCTTGACCTTTGGAACTTTATCTATCCCATCATTGAGGAAGAATTCGCAGGCGTTGATATACAGGTCGTCGTTCATATCCCTACCGAGACAGAACTTCTTGCAGTATTGGACAACATGGGTGGCGAGTTTAACCAACTACAAATGGCTCCTCCAAAAATAAGGTTTATACAATCTGAGAAATAGTGATAAATAAGGGTGTGCGTGTTCATTGTGTTCACGCTAATGACTATTTATTATGACATATTTCGACGGCCCAAATCAAATAATTACACTTGATGACCCGACTTTAGGCATCTTGAACCTCAGTGTTGAAATAGACATCTACACTCCGTGGAAAGAATGGGTTCTTGGTAGATA
>Ga0255055_10003833_pt1 | contig 10042 bp, 7 predicted proteins | sample JV7_2_27_MG_FD_188633 | JGI IMG/M metagenome (GOLD analysis project Ga0255055, IMG submission 188633) | Seawater microbial communities from Jervis Inlet, British Columbia, Canada - JV7_2_27 | ecosystem: Environmental > Aquatic > Marine > Inlet | place: Canada: British Columbia | collected...
GAACATCGGGATGGCCAAACACTTTATACGCGGCATCGAGGTCAACCGCGAAACTCTGGCCCGCGAGGTGATTGAAAAGGTCGGACCCGGGGGACATTTTCTTGATCAGGATCACACCTATAATCATTTCAGGAACGAGCTCTGGATACCCGGCCTGATGACGCGATCCGCCTATGAAGATTGGCAAAGCCAGGGCGCCAAAGATATGGCTACCCGGATTCAGGAAAAGCTTGAAGATATTGTTAAAAATCACGAAGCACCGGCACTGCCAAACAAAACATGCTCCGCGCTGAAATCAATTAGACAAAAGGGTGAAAAAGAACTGGGCAAGAAAGATTAATACCGCAATCGTGCGGATTAAACTTCTCATGCGGCTGAATCCGTGTGGTACTCCGGCGAAAAAATGCCGAGTTCCGCTAATTTTTCCGGTGTCGGATTTCCCTGATCGTCCCAGCCCATGATCTTATAAAACTCCTGCTTCATGGGCTCCATCCACTCGGCCGGTTTTGAGGGCTCTATACCGGCATTATACTCTTTCTCAAAAAACATATCCGGTAGGCGATCATTCGAAATTCCGGCCCCGTGCTGCAGGTTAAACAGCCGCTCAAGGTTGACAACCCTTTCGCCGGCCATAAAAAGCTCGCTGACGCTGATCGCTCTGCCGCTCAAAGCAGAAACGAGTTCGGCCTCAATCACCAGATCATAGGTGCAAATCAGACAGAGCGCCGGAACCTTACACAGTCCCAGACAGTCTAATACCGAACCGACGATCATGGATCGTCGCACCAGTTCGGCTTTTCCCTGTATCGAGCGCGGGTCCGCTGAAACGGGGGTGCCGAAGACTTTCGTGGCTGCATCCGGCAACCACTTGTATTCCAGGGTTGCATAAACATCACTGAAATCCGCGCCTCGGCTGGAGACCGAATACCCCAGGGCAGTTCCCATCATGTTATAGGGGTGATAGCCGGCCATTTCGAGTCCTTTAATGTGGGCGGCATAGTGCTCGGCTCCGCGGCCGATGATCTGAGCCGCTCGACGGACACCTTTGGCAAGGATTCTTCCAAACCCCTCGCCGTAAGCCATTTGCCGGATCAGCGTTTCCATCGCCTCCCCGTTGCCCCAGCTAAGGTCCAACCCGCCGGTGTCAGACTTCGTTAAAATACCGCGATCAAAAAGATCCATGGCAAAAGCAATGACGGTTCCGGCTGAAATGCTGTCAAGACCCAGCCGGGTACACAGGTTGTCCAGATAAACCAGGGTCTGTAAATCGTTTAACCCGCACTTTGCGCCCAGCGCCAGCATGGGCTCGAATTCGGGCCGCACGGCTTCTTTGCCTTTTAGTCTTCCGGTTGAAAATCTTAGATCGGCTTTACATTGAACCGGGCATCGCGGACAACCGTGCTTGCGCGTGATGTTGCCTTTCAGGTGCTTGCCGTCAATACGCTCGGCGTCCTCAAAGTGATAATCGCGATAATTGCGCGTGGCTAAAATACCCAGCTCATCTGCCCAGCTTACATATCCGGCCCCGCCATGTTCTTTCATGCTTTTAAACTCAGGCGAGTTTTGCATCTGCCACAGGTAGCGTTTGATGGCTTCAGGGAAGTCATTTTTAGGACGGAATACAACCTGGGGCTTTGGGGCTTTGACAACAATGGCCTTCAAATTTTTGGATCCCATGACGGTCCCCATGCCGGTGCGCCCGGCCGCATGATCCCGTTCGGAAATGATACAGCCGAAACCACATCCGTTTTCGCCGCCCGGACCGATGGCCAGAATCTTTAATTTTTCACTGCCCAGCTTGGTTTTCAACTGATCCTGAGTTTCCCATGTGTCCTTGCCCCACAGGGATTTGACGTTGCGGATTTCAACCGATTCGCCATCAATCCAGAGATATACCGGTCTTGATGCCTGACCGCGAAGGACCAACTGCTGGATGCCGCATGAACGCAGGCTGGTTCCAAATCCACCACCGATATTGGAACCGCCTAAAACGCCGGTTAAAGGAGACAGGGCATTAATGTGAAGTCTGGAAGAAACAGGCGCCGCTGTGCCGGTCAACCCGCCACAGGACAGGATCAAAATGTTATCGGGTCCATAAGGATCGGTGCCGGGAGGAATCGAATCATAGAGGTGTTTGACATTGAGGCCGCGGCCGCCGAGGTAGTTTTGTTCGACAGTTTCAGGAAACTCCTTAAATTTCCATTTTTCTCCAGTTAAATCAACTTCAAGAATCTTTCCCAGCAATTCCAATGTTTGCGACTCCTTCTATTGAAGCTGGCCGACCTGTTTTTGAACCGCGTTTAAGATCTTAGCGCTGCGCACCAGCTGTTTGACGGAGGCAATGTCCGTTGAAAGGATGCGATCTTTTTCCAGATGAGGGACGGCCTTCCGAATAACGCGGTAAGCCGCCAGGGTGCCTTCGCCGGGTTTCATATTTGTAAAAAGATCCAACGCCTGGGCTGCGCACAGAAGCTCAATGGCAATGACATCTTCGGCATTGCTTACAATCTCCCTGCATTTTCGAGCAGAAACGGTTCCCATTGAAACATGATCTTCTTTGTTGGCAGAGGTGGGAATCGAATCAATGCTGGCCGGATGGCACAAAACTTTGTTTTCGGATACAAGGGCCGCAGCGGTGTATTGCGCCAGCATAAAACCTGAATTGAGACCACCGTCATCCACCAGAAACGCCGGCAGTCCGCTCAACTTGGGATTCACCAGGCGTTCGATGCGCCGCTCGGAGATGTCGGCCAACTCGGCAACCGCCATGCCGAGAAAATCCATCGCCAGGGCGACCGGTTGACCATGAAAGTTACCCCCCAGCAGAAACTCTTCGGAGTCTGAAAAAATTAAAGGATTGTTGGTTGACGAATTCATTTCGATTTCAATCACGTTGCAACAATAGCGGATGGCATCCCGGCTGGCGCCCTGGACTTGAGGCGAACACCTTAACGTATAGGCATCCTGAACGCGGGCGCAATCCTTATGGGAGGTGATGATTTCACTGTTTTGGGTGATCCGTGCCATGTTATCGGCCACGGCTGCTTGACCTGGGTGGGGCCGCACCTGATGGATCTTGGGATCGAATTCGGTGCGGCTGCCCATCAATACTTCGAGACTCATGGCGGCTGCAATATCGGTTAATTTTGAAAGCCGAACCGCATCAAACACGGCCAATCCGCCAACGGCAGTCATCACCTGCGTGCCGTTCACCAGAGCCAGGCCTTCACCGGATTCCAACTGCAAAGGCGCCAAACCGCATTTGCTCAGCGCCTGCCGGCCTGAAAGCCGTTGGCCCTTATAGACGGCCTCCCCCAGGCCAAGGAGAACAAGTGCAAGATGCGCCAACGGGGCAAGGTCTCCGCTGGCACCTACCGAGCCTTTTTCGGGAATGATCGGCCAAACGCCCCAATTCAACAGGGATACCAACTGTTGGACTGTCGATAAACGAATACCGGAATGTCCCCTTGCCAGGTCTTTAATCCTCAAGGCCAATATGGCTCGAACGGTTTCTTCATCAAAGGGTTTGCCGACGCCGGCGGCATGGCTCATCAATATGTTTTTTTGAAGCCGTCGGGTGTCCGCTTTCGATATGGCCACATCACTGAGTGCGCCGAATCCGGTGGTAATTCCGTAAATTCTTTTCTCGTCCTGCACCCATCGGTCAATGAGATGGCGGCTTTTTAGAATCTGCTTTTCAGCATCGGCGGTCAATTGAACCTTAGCGCCACTGCGGGCAATGGCAATCAGGTTCTCCCGGGTCATCCCTTCTACCCCAAGAAATATGGTTTTCATGGTATTCGTCCTCGCGTTTAGCTTTGGTTGGTTTGGCCCGTTTGCCCGTCACCCGTAAAAAATAAAATCAGATATTTTTCCGATTTTATCGGGCTCAACAGGCTCAATCCACCTGCGACGGACCAACCTAAAGCTGTGATCTACTATTTTTTAGACACCTTTTATATAGACGATTGAAATCGCTTCAAATTAGAATAGACGGTTGCACAAAGAGTTGTCAAATATTACCTTGAAACGATTACCAATACAAGTTATCCTGCCGGCCATTGACAGCGGCTTGCTTCCTTTCTTTTCATCCCGGATAGGTGAAATATTAATGATAATTTACCTTTTTAAATAAAAGGGAACACTAGCCATGGTAGACAATCAACACATTTCAAAGGCCATGACCATCAAACTGGAAGATATGTTTGAGGACCTGCCGCCGAGGCCGGAATTTGCGGACGGGATCCGCCGGGCCCCCACCCGACATTTTACGCTGGACTTAAAAGATACCCAACTCGCCCTGAAAAACGCCCTGCGCTATGTTCCTGAACGCTGGCATCAGCAGCTGGCGCCCGAATTTCTGGAAGAACTGCTCACCCGCGGACGGATATACGGTTACCGGTTCCGGCCTGAGGAGCATATCAAAGGCCGGCCGATCGATAAATACCGCGGCAACTGCGTCGAAGGCCAGGCGTTTCAGGTCATGATCGACAACAATCTGGACTTTGATGTCGCACTGTATCCTTACGAGCTGGTCACTTACGGCGAAACCGGTCAGGTCTGTCAAAACTGGATGCAATATCGCCTGATTAAAAAATACCTGGAAGCACTGAGCCGGGAGCAAACCCTGGTTATGGAGTCCGGCCATCCCCTGGGACTGTTTAAGTCAGGGCCGCAGGCACCCCGGGCGATCGTCACCAACGGCCTGATGGTGGGCTGTTTTGACGATCCGGATAACTGGAGCCGCGCCGCAGCTTTAGGGGTTTCCAATTACGGTCAGATGACGGCCGGGGGCTGGATGTATATCGGCCCTCAAGGCATTGTGCACGGAACTTACAGCACCATCCTTAATGCCGGTCGGGAAAAACTCGGTATCCCTGCAGGCCAGGATCTGGCAGGACGTCTATTTGTCACTTCCGGTCTGGGGGGCATGAGTGGCGCCCAGGGCAAAGCCATCGAGATTGCCAACGGGGTAGGCATTATTGCTGAAGTCGACTATTCCCGCATTCAAACCCGTCTGGAGCAGGGATGGATCAGCCAGGCCATTGATGATCCGGCTGAAGCTTTCAAGCTAGCTGCCGAACATCAGCAGAAAAAAAAGAGCATTGCAATTGCCTTTTGCGGCAATGTGGTCGATCTGCTGGAATATGCGGTGAATAACAAAATAAAGATCGATTTGTTATCAGATCAAACTTCCTGTCATGCTGTTTATGAAGGTGGCTATTGCCCCCAGGGGATTTCCTTTGAAGAACGCACCGAATTGTTACGATCCGGCCATGCCGGTTTTAAAGAAATGATTGACACCACGCTGCGGCGTCATTACGAGCTCATCAAGGCCCTGGCGGATCGCGGCACCTATTTTTTCGATTACGGCAATAGTTTTTTAAAAGCCGTCTTTGATGCCGGCGTCAGTGAAATCTGCAAAAACGGAAAAAATCCCATTGATGGTTTTACTTTCCAATCCTATGTCGAAGACCTTATGGGGCCGATTCTGTTCGATTACGGATACGGGCCATTCCGATGGGTGTGTTTGAGCGGCAAGGAAGAAGATTTGAAAAAAACGGACCGGGCTGCCATGGAGTGCATCGATCCGGAAAGACGGTTTCAGGATAGAGATAACTATGTATGGATCCGGGACGCTGCCAAAAATAAACTGGTTGTCGGAACAAAGGCTCGAATTTTATATCAGGACGCCACGGGGCGCATGAACATCGCTTTGAAATTTAATGAAATGGTGCGCAACGGGGAAATCGGGCCGGTGATGATGGGCCGCGATCACCATGACACCGGAGGAACGGATTCACCGTTCAGAGAGACGGCCAACATCAAAGACGGCAGCAATATCACCGCCGATATGGCAATCCACTGCTACGCCGGCAATGCCGCCCGGGGAATGAGCCTGGTGGCTTTGCACAACGGCGGCGGTGTGGGGATCGGCAATGCGATCAACGGGGGTTTCGGGCTGGTTCTGGATGGCAGCGAAAGAGTCGATGCCGTCATCCGTTGTGCCATTCCCTGGGACGTAATGGGCGGCGTGGCCCGCCGCGCCTGGGCCCGCAATGAAAATTCAATCGACACCAGCATTCAGTATAACGCCATGCGCAAAGGATCCGATCATATCACCATTCCGTTTATCGCCGATGATAAAATGATCGAGAAACTGGTTACGGAAAAACTTAGCGATGAAGAGTAGTACATGAATTTAAAGTTCGAAATTCGAATTTCGATATTCGGGTTTATATAAGGTCGTGATAATTAAATTACTAAGGCAATCAGATGAGGTAATGTGTAATGTCCCGCATGAAAAGGATAATAGAATGTGTACCCAATTTCAGTGAAGGCCGGGATCCGCAAAGGATCGAAAAAATTGTCGAGCCCTTTCGCGCCAAAGCAGGCGTAAAGCTTCTCGACTATCAAACAGACGAAGATCACAATCGGATGGTCGTTACAGTGGTGGGTGAACCGGATGCTTTAAAAACAGCCGTCATCGATGCCATGGGTTGCGCCATTGATGTCATCGATATGCGCACCCATCAGGGCCAGCACCCGCGAATGGGTGCCACCGACGTGGTTCCGTTTATTCCGATTAAAAACGTCAGCATGGAAGCGGCGGTTGAATTTTCCAAAGGCGTCGCCAAAGCGGTGGCTAAAAAATATTCTCTGCCAATTTTCCTTTACGAAAAATCCGCCAGCCTTCCCTCAAGACAGAACCTGGCCAATATCCGCAAAGGGCAATTTGAAGGCATGGCGGACAAAATCAAACTGCCGGAATGGAAACCGGACTTCGGTCCCCAAAAAATTCATCCCGGTGCCGGAGTGACGGCCATGGGCGCCCGAATGCCGCTGGTCGCCTACAATGTCAACCTGGGTAGCAGCGACATCGAGATCGCTAATGAAATTGCGAAAAAGGTGCGGCATATCAGCGGCGGCCTGCGCTACTGCAAAGGGCTCGGCATTGAATTAAAAGACCGGAGATTGGTGCAGGTATCGATGAACATGACCGATTACACCCGTACCGCGCTTTACCAGGCCTTTGAACTCATTAAAGTTGAAGCCCGCCGCCACGGCGTCAATATCGTGGGCAGTGAAATTGTCGGCCTGGTCCCCATGGAAGCGCTGATGGATACGGCAGCGTATTATCTGGGGCTCGAAAATTTTTCGATGGAGCAGGTGTTAGAATCGCGAATCTGGGAATAAAGCTTGCTACTGGTCGCTTCTCGCTGCTGGCCGCTGGCTACTGGCTGACAGTCTGAGTTCATTGACCAACTCTTCGAGGCTTTTTAATTTGCAGATTCCCTCAAAGATAACTAATTATACTAAAACCTGCATGACCGCATAGAAATTTTGATGGAATCCATCAGCCAGTAGCCAGTGACCAGAAGCCAGGAGCCAGAGACCTGCAGCGGATTTGCAGTTAGAAAGGTGTATCGGGTTTTTGAAAAAGAAACAGGGGGGATCATCTATTGTTAAGCAATCTTAAAATTACAAAATTTTTGGAAAAAACCGCCGAAGGAACCGCCGTACCCGGTGGTGGAAGTATAGCCGCGCTAAACGCAGCTATATCGGCAAGTCTTTCGGAAATGGTCGCCAATCTGACCATTGGCAAAAAGGGTTACGAGGCCGTGCAAAAGGAGATGAAAGCAATCACAGCAACGGCACTAAAACTCAGGAAAAAGCTGGTAAATGATATCGATAAAGATGCAGCGGCCTACAATGCGGTGATGAAGGCGTTTAAAATGCCGAAAAATACAGAAAAACAGCAAGATCGGCGCAACAAAGCCATCCAGGCCGGCTTGAAAAATGCATGCCTGGTGCCGTTGGGTGTCGCCCGGGATACCCTCAGCATCATAGACCTGACCGCAAAGGTAATTCGAAAGGGCAACAAAAATGCCGCCACAGACGGCGTCGTAGCGGCACTGACAGCCAGAGCGGCCATTTTAGGTGCTTTGTATAATGTGAAAATAAATCTGAATTTTATCGAAGATCACCAATTTTTAAAAGAAGTAACCAAAGAAGTTAAAAGCATCGAAAGCCGCGTCCTTAAAAAGGAAAAAGAGATCCTTTCACATGTCGATATTTAGCCACTTTTAAAGCTCGCGGATGGATTTCGCGGAAGGGTACAAAGGAAAAGTATCAAAGATGCCTCATCCTGATCGGCAAAAAATATTCGGATTCTGCAGGCGGCTATTTTTTATTCTTCAATAAGGCATTGAGATTGGCGAATGGCTTATCGATGGAAGTTGTCTCCTGCTCGCCACCCGGCGTCACTTCGACATACCCATCCTGATCCAGATATCGCGAGTGCTCATTATCGTGGCAGTAGAGACACAGCAGTTCCCAGTTGCTCCCGTCGGGTGGATTGTTATCGTGGTTGTGGTCTTTGTGATGGACCGTGAGCTCATAAAGCTTCTTGCCCTGGAATTCGCGCCCGCAGCGCGCACAGATCCAGGGATAAATCTTGAGTGCTTGCTCCCGATAACCCTTCTCTCGCTGCTGGCGGCTGCGCCGGGCATCAGCGACAATCCGGTCCATTTCGTCTTTGTCTATTTTTGTTTTCTTCGATGGCATTGGTAAACGAATCGATGGTGTATATTTAAACAGTAGATCATAACTTATGCGCTATCAAGTGTGAAATCTACGGCATAACATCATGGTTAATTGGATCTAACCGAGTTTAGACAAAAAATATGAATCTTTCTTTAGGGAAGCGATAATTGAAGGATTTGATAATTCTTATCCTTTTTTTGTAAAAATCTGCAAATAATGATGCGCGCTAATTTCTGTTAAATGTTTTTGTCTGAAGCCGTATGCCGATACGAGCGTATCAACTTCCTGTGGTGATAAACGAACCTGTTTCGGGGGTCCCGGCGGGCCGTCCTTTTTTTTATATTCTACAATAACTAAAGTTCCTTCCGGTTTCATGATCCTGACAACTTCTTTCATCGCCTGCCGATCAATTTGATCTCCTACAAAATCATGCAGCGCCGTGGCCATCAAACACACATCGACACAATCATTTTCGATAGGAATCTTCTGGCTGACATCGCTTACAAAAGCCTCAAGGTTTCGGCACCCTTTTGAAAGGGCTTCTTTTCTCAAATTTAAAATTCCTTCTTCCCATAAATCAACCGCATACACCTGCCCCTCTTTACCGACGATATCAGAAGCAGCCAGTGAATATAAGCCCCAGCCGCAGGCGACATCTAAAAATGTAACCCCTTTTTGTAAGTCGAGCTCACTAAAAAATTTGGCAGTATCAATAAGCTTAAAACTACTTTTGCCGGCACCCGTTGGTTTGTGCTCATCATTTTTCATCACAGTCAGCCTCCTAAGCGATCATCCGAAAAAATTAAAAGTTTCCCCCCCTTTTTAAAATTTGAAACGCTCAATTTAGGTTTTAGTTAAAGGAAATGATAAAGATACGGTGGTGCCCTCTTCCGGTCTGCTTTGAATCTCAATTTTACCGTCGTGGGCTTCCATGATGGTCTTGCATAGACTCAAGCCCAATCCGTAGCCACCGGTGTCCTTGGTGCGGGATTTATCTACCCGATAGAACGGTTCGAATATCTGAGACAGCTCCTCCTGGGGGATTCCAATGCCTTTGTCAGTGATCCGGATGACGGCATAAGGTTTGTCGCTCTTGTAGAATATCCGGATCGGATCACTATCAGGCCGTGAATATTTGATGGCATTGTTGATCACGTTTTCAAAAGCTGTTTTGATCTGCTCAGAATCTACTTTTGCCATCACCTCGCCAGGAAACTCAACCATCTCTATTCCGGGAGGTTGGTTTTCAAATCCCGGCAGCATCTCTTTGAGCAACCTGACCAGGTTGGTTGGCTGTTTTTTCAAATTTTCATATCGATGCTGCATTCGGGCCGTTTCCAGAATCTCGGTTACCATTTTTTCCATTTCCTGCATGTCGGCCTGAATGCTTTGTTTGGCCTGGCTGTCTTCTAAAAATTCAAGCGCCACTTTCATGCGCGTAAGTGGGGTTCGCAGCTCATGGCTGACATCTAAAAGCAGCTGCTCTTTGGTGTGC
>Ga0255055_10003834_pt1 | contig 10040 bp, 11 predicted proteins | sample JV7_2_27_MG_FD_188633 | JGI IMG/M metagenome (GOLD analysis project Ga0255055, IMG submission 188633) | Seawater microbial communities from Jervis Inlet, British Columbia, Canada - JV7_2_27 | ecosystem: Environmental > Aquatic > Marine > Inlet | place: Canada: British Columbia | collected...
GGATTTTCATAGCGCTGGTTTTGGTTGTGCTCCAGGCTGTTGTGCTCCAGGCTCACCTAGTTGTTGATCAATCGCCGCGATTTGTTTTTGGAGTTGTTGCTTTTTGCGTTGGAGGCTTAATCTACGCGGATCTGTTTCTTGCTGAATATCTTGTCGCTGTTCTTGGCCTTGACTTTTCTCAGCACGAGTTATTAACTGAGGAGCTTGACGATCGCCAGCTCGCATTACGCGCATAATTTCTTGTTTCTTTTGTGGGTCTCGTAAATCAACATCAGAGTATTGTAGTTCTGTCAAAAGATATCCTATAAAACTCATACCTTCTCGAGCCGTGCGATTATCGTCCCAATTCGACATTTCATGCTCGTGACCATTTGCAAATTCTGATTCATCACCAAATTCTGATTCATCATCAAATTCTGATTCATCACCAAATTCTTCATCGCGACCGGCCTTTTGTTGGGCCATGGTGATTACGTCATTTAGACGTCTATATGCAACACCACTTAGTGAACGAACAGCCACTTTTAGGTTTTGCCATTCGCCTTGGTTTTTAATAATTTTATGCATCCGTGACGCGGTTTCGTCGCTTAGTCCGAAAATCTCTTTAAAGACGGAGTCAATCAATGCCAACAAACCTTCGTCAGATCTACTTGTTCTTTGTTCAAGTTCCATAATTAGTTACCTTGTACACTTTTAAACATGTACTTAATAAATTCTCCGGGCTGCAGTTTATGATCTCGATTTTCATCAGTGCCATGTCCGTCGAATACTTCTACTTCCTCTTCTTCGGACCCTTCCGGCATTTGAAATTTACCAGCTTCACCCTTCATTTCATTTGATGCGCTTTGTGCTGTTTCATGTTTCCATTTTGCAAGTTTGGCAAGCTGTTTTGCTTCTTTATCAATCTTACCTTGGTTATCGTAATAGGCTTCCATGTCAAGAACATCTTCTTCTTGTTTCACTTTTGATTCAGCAGCGGCAGCATTGTGTTTTGCTTCTTCTGCGTTAGCCTCAGCTTCTTTTGCGTTTGCTTCTGCCTTTTGTGCGTCAGCTTGGGCTTTCAGTAGTTCAATCACACTATCAAGAGTGGATGCAGTATCTGCCTCACCACCTAGCTCATCTTCTCCACCTTCAAGACCTAGGTCACCTTCTTCGCCTTGAAGTTCGGCTTCCATGCCTTCCTCGCCTTCGCCTTCACCACCTTCTGCGTCCTCGACATCAACATCAAGCTCACCTTCAGCGTCACCACCGCCTTCGCCTTCCATTTCAACATCTTCTTCCTGATCTTCTTCAATTTCAGGCCATTCAACATCAACAATAGTGAAACGATCTTTTAAATTAAACAAAACCTCTGCAATTTCAAGGGAGGTGTTTTCTTCATCACCAGCCTCTGCGTTATCTTCATCTGCACCAGCCAGTGCAGCACCTAACGCGGTTTCAAAATCTTTCGCCTGCTCTGCGGAAACGAATACCTTTACAATGTTACCGTCCTCATCTTCGAGGGCAAAACCAGTTGTATCTTCTTCGTGTTCGGATTTTTCTTCAGCCGATTTTAGCTTAGAAATTACGTCAGCGGAGTCAAATTTCGAGTCTTCTACGCCTTCAAACCGTAGTGCAAATGTATGACCAGTCGGCATATCTCGACGTCTCATCTTTGTTTTCTTTTTCTTTTTCTTCTTTTTGGTGCTTACCGGACTAAAGAAATGGCCGCGAAATCCTGCGACAGCACCGGCTGAAGTGCCTCCAGCTGCTGCTGATTCATCAATCAAATCTTGCTGTCGTTTGCTCTGAATAATCTGTTTAAGTAGTGACATAGTAACCCTTATACCTTGTAGTATTGGTATTTATCGTGTGGAGTATTTATTGTGTACGAAAAGAGAACCGCCCAGTAATTACCAGGCGGTTTGTTTCATAGGAGAGATTAAGCGATTTCTTCGGTTTGGTCGGGTCTAAATGTGCGCCATTTCGGCGAGAACTCTACACTCTTCGAGTGTGAAAGCCAATCTTCAAACGAAAACGCGCTTTTCATAAGAGTGTTCATATATGACGCATATTCCTCATACAGCTCACTCATTTCTTGCTGGCTCTCGTTATCTAATTCCGTAACATCAATTGCGTGAATGTTTCCTGGAACCAAAGTTGGTATTATCACCCGCTCGGTTCTTTGAACTAACGATCCTTGCACCCCTTCGCGCCGTTTTGAATATTGAATTTTTGTAACTTTATTCGGTTGCACTTCAATCTTCTACAACGAGAAGCTCATCACCATCATCTTCTGGTGTTTCAGGTAGGTTAACTACTGCTGCTGTCGCTGCTGCTTCCGCTTCGGCTGCTGCCATCTCCTCGGCTTCGGCTGCGGCGGCTGCTTGTTGCTCTTCGTTTACACGAATAGCGGCAACAATTTGAGCACCTAGGTCACGAAGCGCTGCTGAAACCAGTTGCACTTCATCGGTTGCAACTAATTGACGCTCACGCCATTCTTCATACTTTGTAACGGCGCCCTGAATCTCTTCAGGTAGTTCTGCTACAGCGTAATCTACTTCGTCGATTGTAAGTTTTTCAATTGTTTGATCTGTCATTTTTTTATTCTCCTATAATGAATATGTATTATACATCAAAATGAATTTTGGTGACAACTATGTGTCGATTAAATCAATAAGGTTTTGTTTTGGTCCTGTTTCTGTTTCTTTATTAAGCCATTGCTTTTCAGTATTCTGTTTGAACTGTAGTCCTTTTTTATCCACATGGTCTTTAATACGGATGTTCTTTGTCCATTGCATATAAACAACTTCACCCTCGCCTTCACTTGAACGAGTTTTCAGAAATTGAAATGCACACTCGCCTGCTGCTCGCTGAGCTTTGTTTGCAAGAATAGCTATCCAAACATCTGCTGTATTTACCTTGCTAAGACCACCAGCTACATGGCTCTGATTAATGTGGGTTTGATCAACTGCTCCGCGGTTTTGTTGTGAAGCAGATGCCACGACCGCTTGATAATCATTGCCAATATCACGAATTTGCTCCGATACCCTTTTATCTTTCTCAAAAACATTGTCGGCTGATACCCTTTGGTTTGGTTCCATGATATCGAGATAATCAACAATAATTAGGTCAGGAGATCGTTTATACTTCAATTCATACTCTTTTAGGTATGATCGTAGATCGTTTGGAGTTGTTCCTGATGGCATGTATCTAATCAAGAAATGACCGTTATTGTCACCTGCTGTTAGAACTGCTTGTGTGATTGCGTCTTTGTGATATTTCCACTCAGCTGTTGGAATATCCGATACCATAGCATCAAATCGTTGAGATATTAGATCCTGCGAAAGCTCAAATGAGAAATAAACAACATTAAGACTTTGCTCTAAGAAATTCAAACCAAGATTAGCTAGCGCTACTGATTTACCTTGGCCAGAGTTTGCCGAAAATATTATTAACTGTCCACGCTCCAACCCACCGTAAAGTATATTATCAACCTGTGTCCAAAGTGTTGATATTTTATTGCCTTCTTTTTCCATTCGTTGTAATCGTCCTGCGGGATCTTTAAAGTAATCAGTTCCCATGTTTCTGTCGAGCGAAACGGTTACAGCATCTCGAATTAGGTCTTCAATCTCACCAAATTTTTTATTGGGAATTAATTTAACTGATGCGAGAACAGCCTTTTCCATTGCTCGAATTTTACAAAATTGTTCAACCTCATTAGTGGTATATTCTAATTGATCATCAGTAACGTCACGAAGTTTAAGAGTTACACCCGACTCTGCTTTAATTTGTTCAATTGCTGGTGTTTGATGATATTCATTATAATAATCGTGTATAAACTCGACAGCATTGCGATACTCTGGATCAAAATAGGTTGGTTTTACTATACTTGAACAAAGTGCGTATGTGTCAGGAGATGAAATTAGATATTCAACAAGGAGTTTTTGTTTATTATTTTCCACTACTATAATTATACTGAAACGAGTTGGGTGTTACAAGGGTGGTTCACACCTGTGGATTGGTGACGCTGAATATTGGAGGAAATACGTCTTCTATTTTAGTTTGATCAACAGAAATTTCTCCACTTGCAAAAATGAAAGAGTCAAGCGCAAGTGCTGGACCAACATCTAAATCTGGTCGGAAAAGTTGATTTCGATTTTTATCTAAATTGGCGTGTGGTGGATCAGATAACAATACAACCATATTAGGTGCTTGATCATTAGGAAACGCAACGGTGTCTATTCCAGATTGGAACAAAGCAGTACCGGCTGCAGGTGCGCCGAGATCATTTACTGGGTCGCCAATATCAATTGATAATACTGTATAAACTTGACCACCTACGAATATTTCTGATGTATCATTCCACGCTGACGTGCTAACTGGCGAGCGTGCGGTGTAATCGTTAAACACCGCCGATTCAAAGGCTGTTTCATCTAAAGTTTCTTGATCGAGATAATAGATGCGAACCAAATACGTTCCAGCAGTTGCCCCCACAGGAAATTGATTTGATGACAAATCTGCGCCAATCGTGAGTATATTTGCTTGTGAAACAGGAATATATGTAATACCTGCTGTCACAGCCTCTACTGTTTGTTGGAATGATGTCGATCTTGCGATGATTTGTGCTAAACCGGTTTCTGGACGATCAAAAGTAATCGTCAGTGAGTCTTTATCAATAAGAGTTATTAGTTCTGGTTCAATTTCGATTTGTGACGCAACAACCACATCATCTACTGTTTCCTCACGATCAACAATAACTTGAACAGATGGGTTGACACCAAGATTATGTTCAACAGTCCAAGTGATGTCAGCAATACCTTGAGTGTGGTCAAATAATACGTTGCGCTGAATGTAATTTGTTAGTCCTCTAACGTCTGGAGGAAATTTACCAACAGCAAAATCTTCTAATCGTTCCAGTTTGTATAAAGTGCCACGACACTTATCAGTAATAACACACCGTTTAATTCGCTCTAACCCAGTTGGTTGCTCGATGATTTCAATTAATCTATTGCAAACTGTACACTTGTAACGAATTACGGCCATATTATATCAATGCTATACTACTCGTTCTCGAGAGGTATCCCTTTTCTAGTTCTGCGTCAGGTTTAGTTTCCCCAACAATGTGATTGGTGAAGATTGTGATTTCACCATCTTGATTTGAAGCCATCCACGGCATTAGTTGTATTGCAACACCGTCTTTTGTTCCGTGCAGTCCAATCATATTGGGACGATCAAGGACGATTGTTTCTTCAGAGCGTGTTACAACTCGAGAAATGATTTCTTCGCCTGAGGCTAATTTTAGTGCTGTTACTTCTTCTGACATTATGTTCTCCTTCTATATTTAGCTTGTTGACACAAGTGATCTAATTGTCGCCTAAATGTACAATATCTGTCAACAGATCATCATATTCGAACGCGTCAACTCGCGCTGCATAATAATAAGGAATGTTGTAAAAAATAACTTCAACCTCTTTTTGAATCCCCTCAAACAGGTTTTTTTGGGTGTAAGTGAATTTTAAAAGGTCGCGAATCATTTGTTCGGCTTTTTCATCGTCGAATTGCTCGAAAAGAGAGTCAAACACCTGTTGATAATCATTTGTTGAGTGAGTGACTTCTGTGCAATACATGAATTTATACCCATTTTTTGGGAAGACATAAAACAAATCACCGTCTGTGTATTCTACGATCTGGCTGTTTGTGAACACGGCTCTTTGTCGTAAATCATGAGCCTCACTCTCAAATGCATGATTGAACGTCTGAACGAATTTTGTCTTTTGGTTTTGTTTTCGTACCTTGACTTTTTGTATATCGTCATACGTTGAAGGAAGAACCTTAAACACTGGCATTCTTTGAGATTCACATAGAAATATAGCGCATTCACGTGCGAGTTTGTTCAGAACGTGCTGGTACTCTATAAAAACAGGATCATTTTGTTCGAATATTTGATTGATACGCATAAAAGGTATTTATCAATACCATTACGCGCTTTCCTGTTGATTCCCCTCGGCTTTCATAGCCGCAATGTTATCGTTTGCATAGCCGATGACTTTTGGCAACATGTAAATGGGTCCACGCTGAATCTCATCTATGAGATAGCAATGATCAACCTGATAGTTGTATAGGGAGGTTCCTTTGATGGCTTTCGGTCTTAGATACCCAAACACCTCTTCGGAAGTTTTTGCAAATGTGTGATTTAGATAACTCACCACTTGCTCAATATTGATGCTTTTTACATCTTTTTTGTCTTTATCAAACCTCGACATGCGAAGTCTCCTAGCAACAAAACCAATTAATATATTACCAAAAAGTCGTTAACAAGACAACATTTTTATTACCGTTGAAATAAATTATTGATTGCAGTAATGTTATCCAAATACGACTGAGGTAGGATAAATAATATAAAGAGAAAGGTATCCGAGCTTTTCAAGTTTCGGGTCAGAATATAAATTAAATCTCGCAAATCGTCGTTCTGCCGCTGCGAGATTTTTTGACAATGGATAAGGAAGAATAATGTCAGTAGAGTTTGAAGAATGGTTTTCGAGCCAGTTAAATATCGATTTAAAGGAAGAATTACTCAAAACAGAACAAACACAGTTCGAAGACACATTTTCAAGGGAAGTTTGGAAAACAACGTACAAAGACTACAAAGACGAAACAATTGACGATACAATCTATCGAGTAGCAGCGACCGCTGCAAGTGTTGAATCAACAGAAGAATTACAAACAGAATGGACACGTAAGTTTTATTACATGCTCAGTCAGTTCAGAGGAACGGCTGGTGGACGAATCTATTCTAATATTGGTACTGAGTGGAAAGGCACCACGTTAATGAATTGCTTTGTATCACCTCGTCCAGATAATGACATTGATTCCCTTAATGGAATCCTAACCAACCTAACCAATCAAGCCCAAACGCTAAAAGCAGAAGGTGGGTGGGGTGAAAACTTCTCATACATCCGCCCGCGTGGTTCATTTATCTATGGTATTGGTGTAGAAACGCCAGGTGCCGTAAAGTATATGGAGATGTTTGATAAGTCTTCTGAAATTATTACTTCGGGCTCTGGGAAGAAAAGTGAGAACAAAAAAGCGAAGGGAAAGATTCGCAAAGGCGCAATGATGGGGGTGTTAGACGTTTGGCATCCTGATATCATCGAGTTCATTACAGCGAAGTCATCTCCTGGCCGCCTCACAAAATTTAATCTGTCTGTCAATTGTACAAACGAATTCATGGATAAGGTGTTACTTGTTCAAACTTGCTCAGAAGAAGAATTTGAAGAAGCTGATAAGTGGGAGTTGCGCTTCCCTGATACACAGAGCCCCATGTACAAAGACAAATGGTGTGGGCATCTTGGAAATTGGGAAGCAGAAGGTAGGCCCACAAAAGTATATCAGACCGTTTCCGTAACGTGGTTGTGGAACCTGATGATGGAATCCACATACAACCGTGCTGAGCCTGGTGTTTTATTTTTGGATCGTGCCAATCATTTTTCCCCTCTGAACTACAAAGAAACAATTCAAGCGACAAATCCATGCGGTGAGCAAACACTTGCTCCTGGTGGTGTTTGTAATCTTGGATCAATAAACCTTGCCAAATTTTTGAATGATGATCGAAACGGATTTGATTTGGATGGTATCGCGCTAATGACTCGACACATGGTTCGGTTTCTTGACAATATTAATGAAATTTCCGAAGCGCCACTTCCTGAATATGATTTCTCAATGAAGAACAAGCGCCGTATTGGCGTAGGCATTCTTGGATGGGGATCTGCATTATTCATGTTGCGTGTGCGGTTTGGCTCTCATCGAGCAGCAGAACTTCGTGAATTGGTGATGAAAACAATTGCACAGAATGCTTATATGGCGTCGATTGATCTTGCAGAAGAAAAAGGAATGTTCTCTTTATGTGAACCAGAAAAACATGCTGCAAATTCATTCATTCAAGATTTGCATCTATCAGAAGAATATATGGACAAGATTAAGGATGTGGGAATTCGGAATAGTTCGTTGTTGTCTGTTCAGCCAACCGGAAACACATCAATTTTTGCTAATGTTGTTTCTGGCGGCCTTGAGCCAGTGTTTCTACCTGAATACATTCGAACGGTGATTGTTAACACAATCCCAGACCACATGATCGATGTAACTCCAAAGTGGTATGAAGGTGTGTGGCACGAAACAGACATGTTTAAATTTGACAGTGAAGGTGATGAAGAGATTCTCAAAGGAACCGACGTTGACGGAACAGTTTATAAGATTGATAAAAATAGAGGGCTAACGAAAGAAGTTCTGTGTGAAGATTATGGTGTTCGATATCTAAAGGCTCGAAATCAATGGGATGAAACTGCTCCGTGGGCTGTGACAACGGAAAATCTCAACGTAGATGATCACGTTAATGACCTCATAGGATTTGCACGGTGGGTTGATTCTGCAATGTCAAAAACTGTCAACGTCCCATATGATTATTCACAAGAAGATTTTAATGAGATCTATCTTGACTCATACAAAAGCGGCTATGTTAAAGGCGTAACAACTTATCGCGCAGGAACGATGACATCCGTTCTTTCTGCAAAAGAAGAAAAACTTGCAGAACCCGTCGATGATGAAATTATATTAGAAGACGTGAAATTGCCAAACTCAGCGCCAGCAGTTATGAAAACGATCCGTGCGGAAGACCGCAAGTGGTATCTAACTGTTGTCTATCATGAAGACAATCCTAGTCGACCATTTGCTCTTTTTGTTAAGACAAACGCATATGAAAAAACTGTATTATCAAATCAAACAGCTGATCTTCTTCTAGCGCTTGCTCGAGAAAAAGGCATTCCTAAACATCATATCCAAGATGTGGAGATGAAATTATCAGAAGATATCAATTCGAGTAAAATTACACGACTCATTAGTTTCTGTTTACGTCATGGCGTTCTAATCAGAAATATTGTTGGTGCACTTGACAAAGTCGAAGATGCATACGCTGGATCCTTCGTATACCAAATTCGCAAGTTCTTATCCTCCTATATTCGAGATGGTGAGCGTTCTGGTGAGATATGCAAAAATTGTGAAGTTGGTGAGATTGTATACAGTGAAGGTTGTAAAATGTGTAAGTCGTGCGGTTCTAGTAAATGCGGCTAAATACTACATGCAACTCAAGGACTTAAAGTCAGAAGATTATCATATCTATGTTGACCTGGACGGTGTTCTCGCCGACCTAGAATCTCATATTGAAAATATTCTTGGTCATCCACTGCGCACAGCACCTAATGGTGATTGGGAAAATGCTGATGACATCTGGAAACAACTTCGAGAAATGGGTGAACCAGATTTCAGTAAACTAGAATTACTCCCCGATGCAATGACATTATGGGATTATGTCAAGAAGTATAATCCAAATGTCTTAACAGCAACTGGCCATCCGGCTGAAAAGAATGACAAAGAAAAACGTCAGTGGGTTGAAGATAATCTTACTGGGTACGATAATGTTTTTACTGTTGTGGCAAGTCGCAATAAATCGAAGTGGGCATGGCCGGATGCTATTCTTATCGATGACCGAGAAAAATCTATTGAACCGTGGCGAGAGAAAGGTGGAATCGGTATCCTCCATACAAGCGCTGATGCAACAATCGCTGAGTTGAAGGAACTAGGACTTTAGTACAAACCTTTGTTGTATGTTTTCAATACTTCACGAAGCTCACTAATATAAACCTTTTTCCTTTCATCTTTGCTACCAATAAGTTTCTTGTAGTGTTTCAAAAGCACTACAGCATCTTTTAGCTTGTCTTCAACCTTTTGCTTCTCTTCTTTTGTGAACCTATATACAGGAAATCCTGCAATATAATCTGTGTGAACAATTTTGATCGATTTGAGATGTTTGATTAAATCAGCTCGTGAATTTGCGTTTCGAGCGGCGTTGCCAACATTCTTTTTAATCGCTGTCAGGATGTCCTTGTACTTCTGTATCTGGACACTCAATTCGGTGTGTAATCGCTTATAGCGGCGTAGATACCAGCCTAGCCGCCATTCTGTGAACAATCTAATCGCTTCAATTGGATCGACGGTTAGCACAGATT
>Ga0255055_10003836_pt1 | contig 10039 bp, 10 predicted proteins | sample JV7_2_27_MG_FD_188633 | JGI IMG/M metagenome (GOLD analysis project Ga0255055, IMG submission 188633) | Seawater microbial communities from Jervis Inlet, British Columbia, Canada - JV7_2_27 | ecosystem: Environmental > Aquatic > Marine > Inlet | place: Canada: British Columbia | collected...
CAATTTGCAAGGACATGTCCCGCCGCTCAGTCATCAGGAAAGGGCGTATACGAGCCCAATATGGTATACGCCGTGAAGAATCATGAGTGCAGAGTGCTGAATGATGAATGTCGAAGGAGCGGGGAGCAGGGAGCGGGGACCTGAATTTCGCCACGGCTTGCCTGAATTTCGCCACGGCTTACCTGAATTTCGCCACGGCTTACCTGAATTTCGAAACGGCGAATCTGAATTCCGAAACGGCATCCATCTTCTCCCTCATGGCTCCAATGCGTCTCGCGTTCGTACTCCTCGGTGACGTGCCCCTCGGGTGATTGAGTGCAAGCGACTATGAGCGGAATGGTGCCGGCCATCACGTAACGTATCAGAATCGTGTGCTTTCCACTTCAGCCTTCAGCCTTCAGCCTTCGACATTCAGCCTTATGTCCCGGTTTCCCGTAGTCCCGGTTGCCCGGTCTCCCGTGATTCATCATTCGACATTCTACATTCAACATTCGCAGTTCACTGCCCGCCCCACCTGAACTGATAGGTCACCGCCACCGCATCGAAATCCGGGCCCAGCTCAATCCTCGCGCCGGATGCAAGCACGAACTTGAGGGTATGTTGTCGCGCCAGTGGTACCGCGACGGTCGCCCCAAAGCGGAACGATGATATATGTGTCTCGCGGCGCTCGCCGTTGATGGACGTGCGCCCACCGATACCATAACCACCGTCCACGGCCACCCAGAAACCTTTGGGAAGCAACCGGATTAAGTGTACCTTACCGGCAAAAAGTGGTTGTTGTGTCAGCGTATTGCCATTGAAGAAATCCGAGTTCGTGGTGAAGAACCATGCATTGGCGTACGCCTCGACCACCCAGGGGCCAACTGCCCGAGACACTCCCAGCTGCGGCTTGAATGTCCAGCGGTTGACGCTGAGATTGATACGCTTGGTGTGGTCGTACTGACCGATGGGAACAGACACCTGGATGCTGGCCCCGACAATGGTACCCTGGCGATAATCACGGAACTCAGCACGCGACAGTGAAGGAGAGCCAAAGGAGTTCCACGAAAAACGGATTCTTGGATCCCCGAACCCGTCGATCACGCGAGTCGTGTCTTGCCCCTCGAGCAGTCCGCGCCAGTCACCGGCGGCGAACGGCACGACAGCGTCAATCTTGCCTGCTTGACCGAACAGCTCTATCGACCTCACGTAAGCGGCTACTATAGTATGCATCTGGGAATCCAAGCCCTCGATGGGAACGGACGGATCGAGCAAGATGTTTCCCTTGGAAAAGCCGTAACCTACGATCGCGAAGTTCATGCCTCGCGGTACGTTGGACATCAGCCGCGGCTCGAGTTCCTGCGCGGAAGCACTTGCACTGAGACTGATTGCTAAGAGCGCTAACGTGCAACGTGCAGGCGACCGAGCCCGCGCTGCAGCACAGGAATCAACCGAACGGGTACTCGTTCTCATGCACCTTTCGCGGATTTTGCACTTCCCAGCACGGCCTTCGTATCTGCCCCCCAATTGAAGTACCATCCGATCGCGTCCATGAACGGAGCGTCGAGTCGCTCGACCTTGTCTTCCGATACGATCTGGAGTGTGCCCATGGTGGGTAGCGATGTGAGCGGCTGGAACACCGTCACCATGCGGTTGTCGAGTTCTTCCACTATGAACCCCACGGTCTTGATTCCAGGAGACAGTTCGAGCAGCGCCGGATGCATGTTGGGGATCTCTTCGCCCGCCAACCTGCGCGTGATGTCACGCACCAGGCGATAGGGCGGGAACTTGAAGAAGAACTCCCGCTCGATCCAAGCACCGAGGGCCTGCGCCGGCTTGGTGTCCTTCAAGATCCCGATCAACACGAAGATCAAGAACAGTAGTCCGAGGATCACGAGTTGCCGACCGGTGGGGCTCAACAGGCCGAATTGGGGCAAAAGGTCCTGGATCGGTGCCGTGAGCATCACGGTGAGGTCAACGAACCCACCGATCAGGAGATATGCCAGAAGAAACGGCAACATGATTAGGAAGCCCGCGACGAACTTCCGGCCGAGTGCCTTGAGGAAGCTACCCATTGTGGAATGTCCTTTTGCGAGTTGTCAGGATTGCCAGACGAGCTACTCCCGATTGAGATCTGTGCTCAGTTCCTGCTGGCCTCGTTCTAAGAGGCTTGAGAATGTCGAACGCCGAACGATGCACTTCGAGTTGTACACGATCCGCGTACTTCAACATTCATCATTCGACATTCTACATTCAGACTTCTCCTCAGAATCCCTTACTCACACTCATGCCCCACACCAACGATTCCGTGTCGCGTACCAAGTCCAGCAGTGCCACAGGGGTCAGCGTGAAGCCGGGCAGCTCGATGTTATAGCCCGCGCCGAACCGCAACAGGAACGATGCCTTCCTCTCGGCGGGTTCGTCGCCACCGTGGCCACCTTGATAAAACTCCACTCCGCCTGCTGCCTGGATCCATAGCGCCTGTGTGGGGAAGAAGTACCCAGACGCACCGAATAGCCACTCCGTGGGGTCGTGGAAGATCACCTCAGCGAACCCGCCGACACCCCATTGGCCCCTTGCGCCAAACCGGCGCACGTAGTCCGCGCCCAGTGTGAAGTGGGTCTTCTTGCTCCCCCGCAGGTCACTCGTGGCGCCGACGAAGGCGGCAACGTGATTGGGGTGAAAGTGTTCGCTGTTACTCGTGCCTTCTTCGTGCGCCTGCTGGGCCGACAACAGCTTCGGACCTGCCAGCAATAGTGCGATTATGATGGTGGCTAACTTCACACGCACTCCCCAAGTAGTGTATGTCCAGCTCGTTCCTGGGTTGAAACCCGGGCGCGGCCCCTGTGGGACACGTCCGGAAGGACGAGAGAATATCGAATGCCGAACGAGCAATGCCGAGTTAACCACAATCCGCGTACTTCGAAATTCATCATTCGACATTCGAAATTCATCACGTCCTACCCAAACTCTGCCCTCGCCCCGTGCACGAATAACGACCGCAGCTTGTCCCAGAACTCACCGCCCAGTACGAACAAGCTCGTCACCAGCAGCACATCGCCGACAAACGCATACAGCAGTTGGTTCGATGCGTAACCGGGGATGTGGTGTTCGATGTAGGGTGCTGCCCAGCCGAACAGGACCGGAATCAAGAACATGATCAGGCCCACCTTGTAGCGCTTGGTGCTCACCGTCTGGGCCGGACCGTGCTCGGCCATGAAAGCGCCCAGTGTTTTCTTGATTCCGCCTGTCAGATAGTTGAACCCCGGCTTGCCCATGATCGCGACTGCGATCAACATGCCCAGCTCAGGTATACCGGCGATCAGCAATCCGGAGAGTGTTGTTTTCCACCCGGCCGACAGATCGCTGCGCGCGACGAACGGCACCAGCAGTGGCGATGCGAAACCAACCACGAACACCGTCGCGCCCACGATCAGTCGACCGCGGGGTGGCGCTTGGGTCGGGACGCCGGAATCGTTGCTCACGGTGTCGTTATCCGACCGGAATCGAAAGCGATACGTTCAGTCGAATCTTGTGCTTGGCTGCGGCACCAGGCCAGTCGTCGGTGGCGAAATCCGTCGCGTACTCGAAATAGAAGTTCCAGGAGTTCTTCGGAGTCACCAGCACGTAACCGAGGCGCGCACCAACCGGCAATTTCCATCCGCCAAACTCCCAACTGTACTGCGCCTGTAAATCGTTGGTCCCGAGGTACCAACCCTTGCCGAGCGTGAGGTTGATGAACGGGTTGATGACGAGAGGATTTGCGCCGTTCTCGGTGCTGTCGGTTTGCACGGGCTGATCCGGGTCCACTACGTCACGCCGCCCCCAGGTTTGCTGAACTAGCAGCCCGAGCATCATCCTTTCGTTGAACGCCCGCTGGATCACCGCTCCCGCCAATCCGTACGCCCACTCGTTGCTGCCCACCTTGCTGCTGCCCGGTATCACGACGTCGGGGCCAAAACCGGCGCGACCGGTCGACCACTGCCACGGGATGATGAGCGCGAACAGATCCGTGGGCGATATGCCCCACTCCCCATCCTTATTTTGAGAAACGCGCGCTGTGAGGCGTGGCAAGATGGTCACGTTCCCGAGGGGAATTGGTGCGACCATGCGGTACTGGAAGAAGCCCTTGTTGCCTTCCGGACGGATGGAACCGTTGGCGAGAGTATCTGCTCGGTAGTCAAGCATTCCCTGGTAGGCGAACTGTAGGGACCACTGCGAGGCAGTGTTGTCCAGCGCCATGGATTCGCGGCTCTGCTCCTGGGCCTGAGCTGCCGTGGTGAATGCAGCGGCAACTAGGATGAAGGCGATCGCCGTTCGCAGCATCTGTAACACGCGGTTCATTTTGGATACCCCATTCACTTTCGTTCTCGTGAGTTCACTTCGCGTCATATTCCGCATGGCTCCGGTCGGTCCACCTGGTAGCCACCACTACCTGCACGTCCTCCACGGAACCGAGGACCTTGACTGCACCTAGCAATGCATGAAACCGATCGGAATCGAGGCGGGCCTGAAGTCGATCGGTATCCTGCCAGCGCTCTACCCAGAGAAAGCGGTTCCGTTGTGCGCGATCTTCGTAAACCTCTTGGGAATCACAGTGTTTCCCCTCCTTGCCCAGTGGGCGGAGGGTCTCGATCGCCTGGAGGAACTCGTCCCGCTTTTCCGGCCTGACCTCGACGTTGATTTCGATGCCAACCAATGGAAGACTCCTCGCTGCCGCCCTCTTCTCGACAGAAGGACGGCGTAGTCCGTTGGGTCAGAGTCGCAATGAGTCTAATAGAACGCGGATGGGAAGGGCAGGGAGCGTGCCGAACCTGTCTGTCTACATCCAGCGCACGCCCAACCAATACCCGATCACCTAAGTCACTGTCACTGGATTACTTGGCTAGGCTGCACTAGCAACTGCGCGGAACTCGGTGCAGTATTACAGCCTCCGATATTTCGTGAATCACGAAATGTCGTGCCGAAATTTCGTGTCGCTAACCATGTTTGTGCTCAAGCAGGGTGGAATTATGGGCCCATGGGCCGTTCTACAAATCGCAGCTGGCTCCGTCTGCCTCGCGATCGGGGGTATCCATCTGGTTGTGGGCCGGAGGCGTCCGGACAGGCAGGTCCACCTCTGGTTCGCACTGGCAGCGGGCTTTGCGGCCGCCAACGCATTCGTGGAACCGTTCGGGTTTGGCGCAGTCACGGTTGACGAACTCAACCGAGCTTTCAAGTGGAGCATCCTGTTCCAAGCACTGTGCTGGATCGCTCTGGCATGGTACGTGGCCTACTACGCGCCGACCGCGCGCCGTTGGCTGGCAGTGCTCGTGTCGCTCGGGTACGGAGTGGCGGTGCTGGTCAACGTCGTCGCACCCTACGGAGTGCTCTTTTCGGATATCTCCGCTCTGTCGGTGACGGAACTGCCGTGGGGAGAGCCATATTCGCTACCCGTCGGGACGGCCTCGCCGTGGGTGTTTGTGGCCTACGGTTCGAACCTGCTGTTCATCGCATATGTAATCGACGCCTTGGTTTCCCTGATCCGTACTGGCCAGAGACGACGAGCGCTGCGGCTCGGCGCCGCCACCGCATTCCTGCTCGCGGCCCTGGTGCATGGCAGCTTGGTGGATCTCGAGATTCTGCAGCAGCCCTATCTCATGACAATGAGCTTCCTGTTCATCGTGCTGATCATGGGGCTCGATCTGGCCGATGAGGCGGTGAAGGCGTCGGAGCTCGAGCGGGAGGTAGCGGTACGGGAGAGCAGGTGGAGCTCGCTGTTGGAGCAGGTGCAGCTGCTAGTAGTGGGGCTCGACAATGCCGGACAGGTCGATTACGCGAACCCCTTCTTCTGTAAGACTACTGGCTTCTCGTGCGAAGATTCTATCGGACGGCCAATCGGGAGCTTCATAGCGTCTACCGACCGTGCTCGTGCCGAGGAGGTGTTGCGCCAGGTACTCACGGGTGAGCAGGTGCCATACACCGAGATCTCGCTGATGACGAAGGCAGGGACGGAGCGCACAGTACTCTGGAGTCATGTGCTCCTGCGTGACAGGGAGGGAGCCCCCACCGGCACGCTGAGCATCGGCGCCGACGTGACTGAACGCCACGCTGCGGAGACCGACCGCGACTTGGCAATCGAGGAACTCGAGATCTTGAAGCAACGATTGCAGCAAGAGAATATCTACTTGAAGGAAGAGCTGCAGTCCGATCGCGATTTCACCAATATCGTCGGCAATAGCGACGCGCTGCGGTACGTGCTACACCGTGTCGAGCAAGTGGCCGCAACCGAAGCGACGGTGCTCATTCAGGGGGAGACAGGGGTAGGAAAGGAACTGGTTGCACGCGCAGTCCACGAGGCGAGTTCCCGCTCGACCAAGCCGTTTGTCAGAGTCAATTGCTCGGCATTGCCTGCAAATCTCATCGAGAGTGAACTGTTTGGTCACGAGCGGGGCGCATTTACCGGTGCAACCCGACGGCGACAAGGCCGGTTCGAACTAGCAGACGGCGGCACGATCCTACTCGACGAGATCGCCGAGTTACCGCAGGAAACGCAGAGTAAGCTGCTGCGAGTGGTTCAAGAGGGCGAGTTCGAAAGGGTCGGTAGCTCGGATACGATCACGGTAGACGTCCGTTTCTTGGCCGCAACCAACCGCAACCTCACCAAGGAAATCGAGGCCGGGCGGTTTCGGACCGATTTGTTCTATCGACTCAATGTGTATCCCATTACAGTGCCGCCGCTACGTGACCGCCGCAGCGACATCCCACTGTTGGTGAATCACTTCGTACAGCGGATCGGCCGAGGAATCGGCAAACCCATCGACGAAGTGCCCGGATCAGTTTTGCGACAGCTCACCGAGTACGACTGGCCCGGCAATGTTAGGGAACTGCAAAACGTGCTCGAGCGGGCGGTGATCGTATCGACAGGTAACGTCCTCAGGCTGCCGGAAGGCCTGGCGCAACAGGAGGCCAAGAAGCAGGTCGCGTCTCTTTCCAAGGGCAAACCGAAGTCACTTAGAGAGGTGGAGCGACAACACATCGCGGCCGTTTTGGAGCGAACGGGTGGCAGGATCGGGGGACCGGGGGGCGCGGCTGAGATGCTGGACCTACATCCCAACACGCTGCGGTCACGGATGAAGAAGCTGGGGGTGGGGGCGAGAGCGAGAGAAACCGTTGATCGTTGACCAGCGATCGGCGAAGGGCGGACTGTCTCCGACATCCGGTTAAGTAACCGTGACGCTCCCATAGTTGATAAAGCGGCTTACGGGGATGTACACTTCTTGGCCTTGAGTTTCAGGGAGTTCTAGCTTTGGGTAAACAAGATAGTTGCCCCTGGCAAGAGCACTGCCCTTTCTGTAGAACGCCATAAGGAGGATTTCGTGAAGAACGGTATTACGGCTGTCGCCGGTCTCGTCATGCTGTTGAGCGTGGCAGGCCAGGCTTTAGCCCAGGACAAGCCCAACATCCTCGTCATTTGGGGCGACGACATAGGCCAATCCAACATCAGCGCCTACACGATGGGCGTGATGGGCTATCGAACCCCGAATATCGATCGCATTGCCGACGAGGGCATGATTTTCACCGACTACTACGGTGAGCAGAGCTGCACGGCCGGCCGGTCGTCGTTCATCATGGGGCAGAGCGTGTTCCGCACCGGCCTCAGCAAGGTCGGGCTTCCCGGCGCTGACCTCGGGATGCAAGTCGAAGACCCCACCATCGCGGTTCTGCTCAAGGACAGGGGCTATGCGACTGGGCAGTTTGGGAAGAACCATCTCGGCGACCGCGATGAGATGCTGCCGAGCAATCACGGATTCGACGAGTTCCTCGGTAACCTCTATCACCTCAACGCCGAGGAGGAGCCAGAGAACGAGGACTACCCGACCGAGGAACGCATGCCCGGGTTCCGAGAGGAGTTCGGCCCGCGCGGCGTTATACACAGCTACGCCGACGGCCGAGTCGAGGACACGGGTCCCCTGACCAAGCTCCGGATGGAGACGGTCGACGACGAGACCGCCGCCGCGGCGCTCCGGTTCATTCGCGATGCGAACGCGGCGGGGACGCCATTCTTCGTGTGGTGGAGCGGCACCCGGATGCATTTCCGGACGCATGTGAAGGCAGAGCTGCGCGGGATCTCAGGGCAAGACGAGTATTCAGACGGGATGGTCGAGCATGACATGCACGTGGGGCAGTTCCTCACGCTGCTCGACGAACTCGGGATCGCCGACAACACGATTGTGTTCTACAGTACGGACAACGGTCCACATTACAACACGTGGCCGGATGCGGGCGCAACGCCGTTCCGAGGGGAGAAGAACACGAATTGGGAAGGCGCGTGGCGCGTGCCAGCGATGGTGCGCTGGCCGGGAAGGATCGAGGCCGGCACGGTTTCGAACGAGATCATGCATCACATGGACTGGTTGCCGACGTTCGTGGCGGCGGCGGGGAATGACAATATCAAGGAGCAGTTGCTCACGGGGTACGATTCGCCGGCGCTGGGACGTTCGTATCGCGTCCATCTCGACGGGTACAACTTCCTGCCGTTCCTGACCGGTCAGACGGCCGAGACTCCCCGTGACGAGATCTTCTACTTCACGGACGACGGAGACCTGAGTTCGCTGCGGTACAGGGACTGGAAGATCGTTTTTCTCGAGCAGCGCGTGACAGGCACCTTCGAGATCTGGGCCGAGCCGTTTACGCCGCTGCGCATTCCGAAGATCTTCAACCTTCGGCGGGATCCATACGAGCGAGCCGACCGGACGAGCAACACGTACTATGATTGGATGCTCGATCGAGTGTTCATGTTTGTCCCGGCGCAAACCTTCGTTGGAGAGTTTCTCGCGACGTTCCAGGAATTTCCACCTCGCCAGAAGGCGGCGAGCTTCTCGCTCGATCAGGTGATGGAGAAGTTGCGTCCACCGGGTGGTTGATCGTTGACAGGCTTGTAGAGGAACCAGTCGAATGGGTCTCGATCGTAACCGCCTGAGGGGCGGCAGCGCTCGGGGCCCTTTGCGTTGAACGAAATAGAGGGAGACTCCAAGTGATGAAGAGACAAGTGGTCGGAATAGCTGCGGTGATGGCCGCGTTCATGGGATGCGGTACAGCCAGCGACGGGGGCGATCCACTTGGATCGTGGAACGAGGGCACCGCCAAGCAATCGATCATCGAGTTCGTTGAGTCCGTCACCGATGCGGCGAACCCGGCGTTCGTCGAGCCGACCGAGCGCATCGCGGTGTTCGACAACGACGGCACACTGTGGGCGGAGCAGCCAATGTACTTCCAGTTGGCGTTTGCGATCGACCGGGTTCGAGCGCTGAGCGCAGAGCATCCTGAGTGGAGCGATCAGGATCCGTTCCGGGCGATCTTGAGTGGTGATCCAGACGCACTCGGCGGGCTCACAGAGCACGACCTGGTTGAGATCGTCACGTTGACCCACTCGGGAATAACCACGGCAGAGTTCCGGGCGGTCGTAGCCGAGTGGCTTGCCACTGCTCGCCATCCCCGGTTCGACCGGCCCTATTCGGAACTCGTCTACCAGCCGATGCTGGAGTTGCTCGACTATCTGCGAGCGAACGGCTTCAAGACTTTCATCGTTTCCGGTGGCGGGATCGACTTCATGCGAGTCTTCACAGAAGAGGTGTACGGCATCCCGCCGGAGCAGGTCGTGGGATCAGTTGGCAATACTACCCTGGAGACACGTGACGGCCGACCGGTATTGGTAAAACAACCCGGCATCGATTTCATCGATGACAAGGAGGGCAAACCCATCGGTATCGATCGGTTCATTGGCCGGCGACCAATCGCGGCGTTCGGCAACTCCGATGGTGACCTAGCGATGCTGCAGTATACCGCGGCTGGCCCGGGAGCCCAGCTCATGCTGTACGTGCACCACGACGATGCCGTGCGAGAGTGGGCCTACGACCGGGAGTCGCACATCGGGCGGCTGGACGCCGGACTCGATGAAGCGCATGAGCGAGGATGGACCGTTGTGTCGATGAAGAACGACTGGAAGAAGGTGTTTGGCTTCGAGGATGGAGGCGAGTGAGGTATTATTCAACGTTCAACATTCGTTGTTCGTGAGCGA
>Ga0255055_10003837_pt1 | contig 10039 bp, 8 predicted proteins | sample JV7_2_27_MG_FD_188633 | JGI IMG/M metagenome (GOLD analysis project Ga0255055, IMG submission 188633) | Seawater microbial communities from Jervis Inlet, British Columbia, Canada - JV7_2_27 | ecosystem: Environmental > Aquatic > Marine > Inlet | place: Canada: British Columbia | collected...
GTCTCGACAGCCGCTGAGGCCTCGTATGCATTCCGTGCAAACCGGAGGACGATGCTTCCGTCCCCATGGCCTTCCAATCTGTCGAGGAGGTCTGGATCGGATGAAACGATCAGAACGTTGGTGGGGAGCCCTGTGACTCGCCGGTAATAGGCACAATCGTCACAAGAGGTAGGGCAAAACCGGCGGGCGTGTCCGCTATCGATCCCGAGAGTGGCGATCTGGAAGCACAAGGAGGCCCGAACCCGATAGACCACACAGGGCTCGCACTCTTCCCGAACGGTACCCCCGTCGCTCAGGTACTCCCAACAACGTAAGGGAGCTTCACCTGTGGGGCGGGTAAGCCTCAGGTTGGGATTCTTCTGTTGGCCGAGGAGGGGTTTGAGTTTTTCAAGCTTGACTCGGTAGTGTCCGCCGGGCGTCCGGATCCCTTCCAACCGACCTGTTCGGATCCAGTTCAGAACCGTGGCCGGCGTGACAGCACACATCTGCGCTGCCTGTCCGGTTGTAAGCCAAGTGCGGGTTTCGTCTACCATACGATTCAGCGGTTTGGGTTTTATGGGTTTGCCTACCACTAGAATCTGTATTCGAGAAAATACAGGCCAAAATCTCGACTGTCAACCAAGTTTAACAGATGAATACAATAAAATGGCTGCGATTCTTGACATCTGTCTTGGGTTTATGGATTTTGGATTGTAGTGCTTTTCCGCGTTTAAACTCATCAAACGGAAAAAACACTTCATGAATGGGAAGAGATCGGAGCTTCTGAGCACCGGTGAAGTGGCCCGGCTCTGTGGCGTCACTCGGGATGCGGTTTTGAAGTGGATCAAGAAGGGGAAGCTCCCAGCGACTCAAACGCCAGGGGGTCACTTCCGGATCTCGCGGGAGGCATGTCAGGGTGTGGCAATGGAAGGTCCACACCTCAAACCCGGGATCTCACAATCTGGGGGGGGCGGAGAATCGGGGGCCCTGCGCTGTTGGGAATATTTCGGAGACTCCGGGTCACCGCGGGAGGCCTGCGAAAGTTGTCTGGTGTATTTGGCCAGAGCCCAGAACTGCTTCAGGTTGGCTGAATTGGGAGAAGAATCCGGTCACCGGCTCCATTTTTGTCGGAATGATTGTCGAACCTGCGCCTACTACCGGGCCTGCCAGGGGTTGGCCACCGAGGTGTTGATCATCACCAAAGATGAGGGCCTGATCCAACGTCTGGAGAGGCGGGCCGACCCGGGGCGCGTCTCGATCCGGTTCGCCAGGTCCGGGTACGAAGGGTCGGCAATCATTTCCACGTTTAGCCCTGGACTGATCCTGATGGACAGCGACCTGTCCGAGGTCAGGACCGGCTTCCTCCCCGACTCAATCCTCAATGACGAACGGATCCCGGCGGTTCGAGTGGTGGTGGCCTGCCGGAAGGATCACGTGGGCCTTTTCAAAGGCCTTCCCGTCCTCACCATTCAAGCACCTTTTACCGTCGATGAAGTGGAGGGGATTGCAGCCGAAGTGGTCCAGTCCCACACTAACGCCGTCCGTGACGAAGCGTAGCTTCCGAAATAACGGAGGACCCATGAGCAAGGTGACGTTCAAAGGCCAAACCTACAGCTTGGATGCCCATGGGTTTCTCGATCCCCCTGACCAGTGGACGGAGGCCTTCGCCGAGGGTATGGCGAAGATGGTTGGCGTCACAACAGGACTCACGGACAGGCACTGGCAGATCATCCGCTATCTGCGCCACAAGTTCCTGGAAGAGAATACCGTTCCTGTCGTCGTCCTCGCCTGCGGCGACAACGGCATGCGATTGACTGAACTCCGCTCACTCTTCCCCGCCGGGTACCACCGGGGAGCATGCAAGATTGCGGGGATCAATTACCAATTCATGTATGATACCAACTTCTGGCTCACCTACGAGACATGGGAACCTCTGAAGCCCCGCTATGACCTTAACCAACTTGGGTTTCTGAAGGATTTTGAAAGCTGGGACGAGGACTTCGTGGAGACGCTCATGGGACGGCTGGATCCGCCGTCCTCTCCTACCGAGAGACACCTCCAGGTGGTGAGGTATTTACGGGATTACTACGTGGTAAACGGATTGATCCCACCTGTCTTCGAAGCTTGCTCGGCCAACGACCTGACGCTGGAGGAACTCAAGGAGCTATTCCCTGCCGGCTTTCGGCGGGGCGCCTGCAGGATGGCGGGACTTCCCTTCCTAGGGTAAGCGGGTCAGTAGCAGGTATCCGGTCCGATCCCCCCGGGGAGGAATCGGTACTACCCCCTCAGTTCCGGATCCTCCAGATTTCTCTGGATCCTTTTTGACGTCTCGGTAATGGACAGTCCTCCCAAAGCGGTGCACCGAAGCTGCTGCGGAAGGCTCTTCCCCACCTCATCCATGGTCTGGATGACCTCATCCAGAGGGATCACCTCATCGAAGCCCGCCAGTGCCATATTGGCGCAAGCCAGGGCATTGCTGGCCGCCAGTACGTTCCGGCCCAGGCAGGGCACTTCCACCCGGTTGGCAACGGGGTCGCAAATCAGTCCCAGAGTATTCTGAAGGGCCATGGATGCGGCTCCAAGAGCTTGCTTGGTCGAACCTCCGGCCAGAGTCACTAGAGCCGCCGCCGCCATCCCCGATCCGGCCCCACACTCCGCCTGACAACCACACACCTCAGCGGCGAAAGTGGAACCGGCCGTGATGAACACCCCGATGATTCCAGCGGCCAGCATGGCCCTGGCCATTTCCTCGGGAGAGACGCCCAGAGTGTGCCCCACCCCCAAAACCGCACCGGGAAGGGCCCCACAGGAGCCGGCGGTGGGTGCCGCAACGATGACCCCCATGGAGCTCTTCACCTCCATGATGGCCGAGACGTAGAGGATCATCTGGTTCAGCATCCCCGCGTCCAGGAGGCTCCCAGCCTCCAGATGATCCCTAAAGTACCCAGTCTGGGCTTGAAGAATCCGGTCACCGAATTCGGTCCCGGCCAGGCCTTCATCGATGGAACGCTCCATGATTCCAACCATTTCCTGCATTCGCTCCAAGACCTCGTCATGGGAGACCCCTCCCCGAGCACTTTCGTAGTGGACCGCAAGCTCCCAGAGGTCCAGCCCTCGGCCCCGGTCATAGGCCAGGAGGTCCAGTGCGGTGAGGAAGGGAACCGTCATTCCCTTTCTGGATTGAATGGGAAGTGCCGGGGCGAGGGTACGGGTCTCGGATACGGGAAAGCCGGTGCAAAGCTGGTGGAGAGTCTCGAGCGGTGGGAATCTCTGGGTTTTGATCTGGATGATGGCCCCGCTGGCGCCCCCCTTTCCAGCCGGCTCAACGGTGGGGTGCAGGAGAATTTCGTCGGCCTCCACCCCTGTCTTCAACTGCTCCAGAAGAATCTCGAGGCCGGGGGAATCTCCGTCGGTTCCCCTCACAAAAAGGAGGGTCTCATGGAAGTCACCTGCCATGGAAAGGGCGACGCCATCCACCTCCACCAACTGTATGATCCCTCCCCCGGTGGATATCGCCGTCATCCGGTGTTCGGTGCCCTCGTTCAGCAGGGAGATCCGGTAGGTGTTGGGATGGAATGCCGGGAAGTCCGTGATGCGGAGCGATACGTCGATGCCGGCCTTTCTGATGGCGTCAGCCGAATCCACCAGCCGCTCATCCGCGGCATCCCACCCAAGGAGCCCACCGAAAAGGCCCATGTCGGACCCCTGGCTTTCATGGGTCGTGGCCAACGAACCGTCGGGGTGAAACTCGACGAGGACCTCCTTGATCTCCCCACCCATCAGGTCTCGGGCCAGCCTCCCGATCCGGACGGCAGCTGCACAGTGGGAGCTCGAGGGCCCTCGCATAACCGGCCCGATGACATCGTTGAAGATGCTGGGGTACTGGGGTGGTGCGCCGTCCTGGAGCACAGACATCTCGACCTTACCTGCCGTCATTCGAGCCCCCGTCCGAGTTCCCACCAGCAACGGCTCGCCCTGTGCCGTCCCCCCCTAGCCGCTTCCGAACCGGTTCCAGATCCAAGACGAATACGCTCCGACCGTGGGTACCGATCACCAAATCTCCGTCCCTGGGGTGGATATCCAGATCGTGAACCGGAGTCGTGGGAAGGTTAGCGGAGAGGGAGTGCCAGCTCTTCCCCTCGTTCCCTGATACATAAACTCCCAGGTCCGTCCCGACATAGAGGACATTGGGTAGCTCCGGGTCCTCCTGGATGACGTTCACCGACTCGGCGGGAAGGTTTCCTGCGATGGAAGTCCAACTCTCGCCAGAATCCTCGGAAAGGAAGAGGTAGGAGGCGAAGTCGTCCTCTCGAAACCCCGTCTGGGAAACCAATACTCTGCCCACCTCGTGCTTGGAGGCGATAACCCGGCTGACCCACTTCCTCGGAAGCCCCTGGCCCACCCTCTCCCAATTCTCTCCCTCGTCCCGGGTTCGCCATAGGGATCCACCCTCAGTTCCGACGTAAATGAGTCCCTGCTGGAACTCCGATTCTGCAATCATGGTGATGGTTCCAAAGGGCACCGCTGCCCGGGGTCCCCCAGCTGAATCGGCCAACTCCTGGCTGATGGGGACCCAATCTTCCCCCCTGTTCGTGGATTTCAGAAGGCGACTCCCGCCGACGTACAGGGTGGACGGGTCATGGTGTGAGATAATGAAGGGGGTGTACCAACCTGAGCGCCATCCTCCTTCCTCTCTTGCCAACCTAGGCCGGATGCTCTGGGCGACACCGGTGAGGACCGAGTCCTGGGTGATGTCCATTCGACGCATGGAGCCGTGCTGGTGCTCGTAGTAGACGAGAGAAGGGTCGGTGGGATCCAGATAGGTGTCGAAGGAGTCCCCGCCGGTCCACTGATCCAGGTACACGTTTTCCCACGGGTCCCAGACCGCCCCCTCGATGGAGATGTGGCTGGGCCCATAAAGGGCAGCGTTGTCCTGGGTCCCCCCAAAAATCCGATAGGGATCGGACATGTCCAGTGAGAGGGAATAAAATTCCGCTGCCGGAATATTGTTGATGTGGAGCCAGCTCTCCCCCCGGTCCCAGGACTGGAATAGACCTCCGTCGTTGCCCAGAAGAACCCGGTTGGGATCGAGTGGATCGATCCAGATCTCGTGATGGTCCAGGTGCATGATGACCCCGCGGGTGTCATGCATCCGGATGATCTTTTCACCGATGCGCCGAAAGGTGCGGCCTCCGTCGTTCGAATGGAAAGCGCGGTTGCCCAGGATGAAGAGATCGTCGGGGTTTTCTGGCGAGACCCGAATGTCAGCGAACTTCCACCCGTAGACACCGTAGACCTCATAGATGTCGTCCTCATTCACCTTCCGCCAAGTGACTCCCCGGTCGTCAGAGCGGTAGACCTCACCTCCAGTAATGGTCCTCCCCTCCACTGGGCTGGGACCCCAGTTGTCCACAAATGCGTAAACGATATGGGGTGAGCTTGGCGCCACATCGAGGCCGATTCTTCCCAGGGGTCCATCCGGAAGTCCACCGCCCAGTTTCTCCCAACTGTCTCCCCCATCAGTGGTCCGGAAGACCCCGCTCTCCTCTCCAGCCTCCACCGGTTCCCCACTCACCGCCTGCCACGCCGAAGCGTAGAGGGTCTGGGGATCGGAGGGGTCCATTACCAGGTCCACGGCCCCGGTATGGTCGCTCACGAAAAGAACCCGATCCCAGGATTCACCCCCGTCTACCGTCCGAAAGACACCGCGCTCCTCATTGGGAGACCAGAAGTGGCCAAGAGCCGCCACAAAAACGATGTCGGGGTTCGTGGGATGAATAAGGACTTTCCCGATGTGGTGCGTGTCGATGAGCCCCGCGTTTCGCCAAGAAAGCCCGGCGTCGGTGGATTTGAAGACCCCGGTTCCCGAATACGAATAACCACTATGCCGGGGCTGGGTCTCGCCGGTTCCGACCCAAACGATCTCAGGGTCCGACGGTGAGACGGCGACGTCACCGATGGAAAAGGCAGACTCTTTTTCGAAGACGGGAGTCCAGGTGAGGCCATTGTTTTCGGTCTTCCAGAGATTCCCGGAGCCGATCCCCACATAGATGGTTCCATGACTCCCCGGTGGCACGGCGATGGCTTCCACCCGAGCCCCGGCCTGCATGGGACCCACCGCCCTCCATTCCAGGTCGCTGAACGGGGACTCCCTCTCCATACGGATGTGGTCTTCCCAGGCACGGAGACGAGAGCCGGAATCGGTGGCCTGGGCCCGTGCTGCCAATGGGAGAAGAAGGCTCGCGAGGAGCGCCAAGGTGAGTTTCACGAGGAGTGCCCGGTTGAGGTTCACGAGGAGTGCCCGGTTGAGGACGACATCCACTCATCCAGAAAGGCCAGCAGCACTTCCTCGTTGTAGGACCGGCCTTCCTCCAGCTCCGCCGTGTTCTGGGAGTGAAGGAGTCCGCCGTCCTTCTCCAGGACGAAGATGTGAGGGTAGCCACGAATGGCGGGGTACTGGCCGAGGAAGTCCTCGTTTTCATAACCCCTGCTCCAGTTGACCTTCATTATCAAGAACCCCGCCTCGAGCTTCCCAGAGACGGCTGGATGATCATGGATGAAGCCGTCCAGGAGCTTACACCATCCGCACCAAACCCCACCCACTTCCAGAAGAATTCGCTTCCCCTCGGTCTGGGCCCGTTGCACTGTGACCTTCAGATCAACGGCCGGATCCCGCCCCTCATCGTAATTGGCCACCACATAGAACGAAGCAGGTTCCGGTTCTGTCTGACAGACTGAGGGTTCAATGGTCAGAAGAAGAAAAGAAGGAACAAGCGCCAACACCCGCGTCGAGCTTCTCATAGGTGAGCTCCTCATACGTCAACCGGAAGGTGAACTTCGTGGCCGCGCTGATCATCCATCTACATGGTTCATCTCCAGGGAGTCAAGGCTCCCGGGGTCTACCGGCACGGGACCCCGGATCTTGACACTCCGTACCCCAGCCTTCTACCTGTTCCTTGCCGGGTCTGGCCCCGCCTTGCCTGCAGAAGCACCGCGCTGGGACGGCCCCGACTAGGTCCTCCAGCCAATCCAACCCTCGACCGGAGTATTCCTTGGTCATTTACGGCGTTTCGATCCTGGCAGCGTGCATGATTGCCGGGCTCGTTCTTGGCGAGCTTCTGGGTCAACTCATTGGCGTACAGGCCAATGTCGGGGGGGTAGGCATCGCCATGCTCCTGATGATTCTCCTCTCGGACAAGCTACGGAAAGCAGGTAAGCTCAAGCCACTCACGGAACGGGGTATTCTCTTTTGGAGCTCCATCTACATCCCTGTCGTCGTAGCCATGGCGGCCAAGCAGAACGTCCTGGCAGCAGTTGAGGGCGGTCCTGCCGCCATCCTGGCTGGTGCCGGCGCAGTCGTAGTGTCCTTCGCCTTGGTCCCCGTCCTGAGTAGAATCGGCCCGGCTCCGGCCGATGCCGCGGGTGGGGCCGACCCATCGGGTGAAGGAGATGCCTTGGGTGAGAGGGATGCCTCGGGTGATGGGGATGCCTCGGGTGATGGGCAGGGCCGGTCATGACTGGGATCTTAGATACTCTTGCTGAAGTCCTTATCAGAAACGGCCTCGTCACCGCCTTCGCCTTTGTGGGTCTGACGGTCTGGATCTCATATTTCATCTCCGGCAAACTGACAAAGGGACGGATCCACGGCTCGGCCATTGCCATCCTCCTGGGCTTGGTCTTGGCCTATGTAGGGGGAGTGACCACGGGCGGGACGCAGGGACTAGCCGACATCGAGATCCTCGCCGGCGTGGGACTTCTGGGTGGGGCCATGATCCGAGATTTTGCGATCATAGCGACCGCCTTTGGCGTGAGCATGGACGAAATCCGGAGAGCGGGAAAGGGCGCCGTTCTCTCTCTTTTTGCAGGGGTAATCGTCTCCTTCATAGTGGGGGCGGCCATCGCTTTCGTCTTCGGGTATACCGATCCGGTGAGCATGACCACCCTGGGAGCAGGAGCCGCGACCTACATCGTGGGTCCGGTGACAGGAACGGCCCTGGGCGCAACATCCGAGGTCATGGCCCTGAGCGTCGCCGCAGGCCTGGTAAAGTCCATGCTGGTCATGACAGGTACCCCCTTCGTGGCCCGGTTCATCGGGTTGAACAACCCTCGGTCAGCCCTCGTCTACGGAGGTCTCATGGGAACGACGAGTGGTGTGGCGGGCGGTCTCGCCGCCACAGACCCGAAACTCGTCCCCTATGGCGCAATGACCGCGACTTTCTACACGGGCTTAGGATGCCTCCTGGGCCCTTCCATCATTTTTGTCATCATCCGGGCGCTTTTCGGATGAAACTCCGGGCCTTTTTCGGATGAAACTCTGGGGCGTTTCGTGATCACGACGGATGGGCGGGAGTCAGGAATCGGGCTCATCGACCGGGCCAGGGGTTTTGGGCCTCGGGCGGCGATTGTATCCGAGGGGATTACCTATCGCTACACAGACCTCCTGCGGGCCTCGGAGGAAGTGGCGGGGAGACTGCTTCAGAACACCGGGGACCTCAAAGAGGATCGGGTCGCGTACCTGATCCCAGCAAGCTTCCAGTACGCAGCGGTGCAGTGGGGGATATGGAGGGCCGGCGGAATCGGAGTACCACTCAGCGCGGGAGCCAGGGAGCCCGAGCTGGAGCACGTGCTCTCCGACGCGGAGGTATCGTCGGTCCTCGTCGCAAGAGAGTTTCACAACCGGATAGAGCCTCTTTGCGGCCGCCTCGGGATCCCCGTCATCTCCGCTGAAGAGATCTTGAGAGGAACTGGGGGCGGAGGAGCCCAGGGTGAGAGTCCGGAAGTTGAGGGCGAGAGTCCGGAAGTTGAGGGCGAGAGTCCGGAAGTACGGCCAGGGCGCCTTGAAACCGGGCCTGGCTGGGAGGCGAGACCCGGAACGGACGACGCTTCCGGGACGGCAAGCCGGGAACTTCCTGTGTTATCCCCGAGTCGTCGGGCCATGATGCTCTACACGAGCGGCACCACAAGCAGGCCGAAGGGAGTCGTCAGCACCCACGCGAATGTCGAAGCCCAAATCACATCTCTGGTTGAGGCTTGGGGATGGCGGCCAGATGATCGGATTCCTCTTTTTCTTCCCCTGCACCACATCCACGGCATCGTGAATGTGCTGAGTTGCGCTCTCTGGTCTGGCGCTCAAGTGGAGGCTTTTCCAGCCTTCGATATGGAGGGGATTCTAGAAAGGGTTGGGACGAGGGCTTACACCCTTTTCATGGCGGTCCCCACCATCTACGTGAAGCTCATTCGAGCCTTCGAGTCCGGCGAGCCAGGAGACCGAAAGAGGTGGGCCGAAGGGTTCGCCCAATTGCGTCTCATGATCTCCGGGTCTGCTGCGCTCCCTGCGGCCGTTCACAAAAAGTGGACCGGGCTCACCGGCCAGAAACTTCTTGAGCGGTATGGAATGACGGAGATCGGCATGGGACTCTCGAACCCACTAATGGGCGAACGCCGGCCTGGGGCCGTCGGACGACCCCTTCCCGGAGTGGAGCTTCGCCTGGTGAGTGAGTCCGGAGGGATCATTCCGGAGGAGGGCGAACCGGGCGAAATCCAGATCAGGGGACCGGGCGTATTCACTGAGTATTGGAGGTTACCGGAGGTCACCGCCGAGTCCTTTCAGGACGGGTGGTTCCGTACCGGCGATATGGCAATCCTGGAGGACGGTTACTACCGGATCCTTGGGCGCCTCTCCGTGGACATCATCAAGTCCGGAGGATACAAGCTCTCGGCTCTGGAGATCGAGGACGTTCTCCGTCAACACCAAATAATCCAAGAATGCGCCGTGGTCGGAATCGAGGATGAGACCTGGGGGGAGGCAGTAGCCGCAGCGGTAAAGATCCGAAAGGGCGGGGAACTGACCCTCGGGGACCTCAAAACATGGGCCGCCGAGCGCCTCTCAAAATACAAAATCCCGAAGCGAATGATGGTCGTGGAAGACCTTCCCAGGAACGCCATGGGAAAGGTCATGAAACCGGCCGTGAAGAGGTTGTTCCAAACCGACGGAACCGAATAAACGGACCGCCCACTCCTTGGACCACCCCACCCTTCGGCCCGCCCACCCGGCCCCACC
>Ga0255055_10003838_pt1 | contig 10038 bp, 8 predicted proteins | sample JV7_2_27_MG_FD_188633 | JGI IMG/M metagenome (GOLD analysis project Ga0255055, IMG submission 188633) | Seawater microbial communities from Jervis Inlet, British Columbia, Canada - JV7_2_27 | ecosystem: Environmental > Aquatic > Marine > Inlet | place: Canada: British Columbia | collected...
GCTCGCCGAGGGTTTCGATGGGCGCCCCGAGGTCGTGATCACGGCCTACAACGCCGGCGAGGACCAGGCCCGACTTTGGCTGAGCTACTGCTTCAGCCGTGAGCCCGAGGAGTACTTCAGCAAGGTAGGTTTCAGCCAAACGCGGGCCTATCTACGTAAGGTCGCGAGTAGCCGTGCCCAATATCGAGAAATCTACGACTCTGCAGAAATCACTCAGTAGCCTGATCGGAGCTGAAGATGACAGGCGGCAATGAATCATAGTTGCTGTCGAAGAAGTCTTCCACGTCGACTTCCTGCAAGAGTTCGGTGGTCCACCGTTCGAGCTCGTCGTTCATTCGCTGCTCGTGCAGCAACGTACGGATCGGCTCCCTGACATCCTGAATGGGCGGTACAGGGTCCCCTTGCTCGATGAGTTGGGGCACCAGCATCTCATCGTAGTACTTCTGAATATCCTCCAAGCCCACAAAAACCCGGGCACCGAGGCGTTCCTCCACGTAGACCCATACCATCACCTGGCGGGCCAGAATCTGCCGGGCTCCCTGCTCGTCCAAGCCCAGTCTCTCGAGTTGCTGCCGAAACTCCTCCTCGCCGCCGAATCGCTGGCGAAGGATCTCCATTTGCTCATCCACGACATCGATCGGGACCTCGGCAAAACCGAATCTGTCGACCTCGTGGAAACGGAGCCTCACCTCGATTAGAAAGTCGAGTGCCCGCCGTTGTAACGCCCGGTCGTCCTCGTCTTTCTGCGGCTCCACCAGACCGAAGGAGAGGATCTGCCGGACCTCGGAGGCGAGGATGGGGTCGTCATCCACTACAGCAAGAATCCTATCTGTGCTCTGGCGTTCTGGAGCAGCACCGGCTACGGTCACCCACCCCAACAGGTGGACCAAAACCAGCAATGCAAAGGTGAACAACGCGGAAAGCCGCATGAAAGCGGCATGCTAGCATAGCCATCGAGCACGAAAGATCGCCATGGCATCGCACTTGACCGTCGGCTTGGCGCAGATCGATTGTCGCCTTGGGGCCGTAGAAGAGAACCTCGAGCGGCACTTCGAGTGGATCGCAAAGGGGCGCGAGCGGCAGGTCGAGTTGCTTCTGTTTCCCGAGCTATCCCTCACCGGGTACCGCCTTCTGCACCTGACCAGCCAGGTTGCCATCCGGTTGCACGACTCGGAGGTCATCGACCGACTGATCGAGGCGGCGGGGAGCATGTCGGTCGTTGTGGGGCTAGTAGAGGAGGACGAGGAAGGATTTCTCCACAACAGCGCAGTCCTGATCCATGACGGTCGTATCGCGCATGTCCATCGCAAGCTCTACCTTCCCACCTATGGCATCTTCCAGGAGGGCCGCTTCTTTGGTCCTGGCAGTCGACTCGAGCTGGCTTCCATCGATGGCGGCTCGGTGGGTTTCCTGATTTGTGAAGACCTCTGGCACCCCCACCTGGCCCGACGACTGGCCCTGGCAGGTGGCAAGATGCTGGCTGTTCTCTCGGCTGGACCAGGCCGAGTCGGCTCCGGCGAGGCGATGGAAAGCCAGGACACCTGGGAGTGTCTGACTCGCTCAACGGCGCTGGTCAATACCAGCTGGGTTCTCTACTGCAACCGCGTGGGTTGGGAAGAGGGGTCCTTCTATGCCGGTGCCAGCCATATCGTTCGGCCAGATGGACAGCTCTTGATGCGCGCCTCCGATTTGGAAGAGGATTTCCTGGTGGCCCGATTGGACCTGCGTGAGGTCGATCGGGTGCGCTGGCGCACTCCTTTGCTGCAGTCTCATCGGCGTGACATCGAGGGCTTGAGGTGAGCGCCCGGGATCGTGTCAAGGAGAAGCTCCAGCTCAATCCAGAGCTGGCAGCGCGGGTCCTCACAGCCTTCATCAAGGATGCCGTCGAAACCACAGGCACTCAGGGCGTGGTCGTAGGTTTGAGCGGTGGCGTCGACTCGGCTCTCTCTGCAGCACTCGCCGTCCCAGCTGTTGGGGCTGAGCGGGTCCACACTTTTCTCTTGCCCTACAAAACCTCCGCTCCGGACTCGGTGACCGATGCCGAGGTCGTGGCCCAAGCCTTGGGGCTGGCGACCGAGACGATCGACATCTCCCCTATGGTGGACGCGTACTTCGAACGCTACGGAGCAGATGCCGACAAGATCCGCCTGGGGAACAAAATGGCCCGCGAGCGGATGTCGGTCCTCTTCGATCAGGCAAAGAAACTAGGCTGCCTGGTTCTGGGCACCTCCAACAAGACCGAGATCCTGCTCGGCTATTCCACGATCTTTGGCGACAACGCCAGCTCGATCAATCCTCTCGGGGACCTCTACAAGCAACAGGTTTGGCAACTGGCTCGGCACCTCGGTCTGCCACCCCAGGTCGTCGACAAGCCACCCTCCGCGGATCTGTGGCCTGGCCAGACCGACGAAGACGAGCTGGGTCTCGACTACCCCACCGCCGACGAGGTGCTCTATTTGATGTTCAACTTCGGGCTGGCCGCCAAAGAGGTCGTCGACCTGGACTATCCACCCGAGATCGTCGAGCGCATCACGACCCTGGAGGAAAGGAACCGTTACAAGCGGCGTTTGATGCTCATTGCGCGTCTATCGGACAGCGCCATCAATCTGGACCGTGAAATCCCTCGGGATTGATCGGGCATGCCCGGCAAGCTGATCGTCGTCGCCACACCCATTGGGAATCTCGAGGATCTCTCGCCTCGAGCCGTTGCGGCCCTGAAGAGTGCCGATCTCATCGCCTGCGAGGACACGCGCCGCACAGGTCGCTTGATGGCGAGCATCGGTGACAAGCGACCGCTGATATCGCTCCATGAGCACAACGAGCGGCAGCGTCTGCCCCGACTGCTGACCCAACTCACCGCGGGTCGAGTCGTGGCGGTGGTCTCGGATGCCGGCACGCCACTGCTTTCCGATCCCGGGTTCCTGCTGGTACGCGAATCTCTGAAGGCCGGCGTGACGGTGGAGCACGTTCCCGGACCCTCGGCGGTGATGACGGCTCTTCTCCTCTCCGGTCTGCCACCCTATCCATTCACCTTTCTCGGCTTCCCACCACCGAAGAGCGCCAAGCGGCGGCGGTTCTTCGGCCGCTTCGCAGACCTCGACCACACGCTGGTGATCTTCGAGTCGCCGCATCGTCTTCTGGCCAGCCTGGCAGACCTCCAGGATGTCTTTGGAGATCGGCCGATCGCTATCGGGCGCGAGTTGACCAAACTGCACGAGGAGGTGCTGCGGGGCTTGCTATCCGAGGTCCGAGAAGAGCTCTCCCAAAGGGCCTCCCTCAAAGGCGAGTTCACTCTGGTGGTGGGAACGGTAGACTGACCGCAGGATCAGGGGAAAGACGTTGCGTCCGATTATCTTCGTCAAGTACTACGACAAGGCCTCGACCATCCTGGCCGCCGATCAGGTCAGCGAGGCTCTGAGCGAGCGTGGTGTCGACAGCCAAGCCATCTACCCGGAGAATCTCGCTGAGTACCGCGACTGTACTGTCGTCTTTATAAAAACCTCGAGATTGCTGCACGTCATCCAGGCACGGGTACAGGGGTGCCGAACTGTACTGGATGTACACGACACGGTCATCTTCAAGAGTCGGCTCAAGAATCAGTGGCTGTTCGACGGTCTCATACTGCGCAACACGCGTGCCTATGAGGACTACAATCGGTCGGGCAAGAACGACGCTGAGATTCTGCTGCACTGGGACCCGCGCTTTTCCACCAATACAGCGGGTGACGAGGAGCTGAGAATCGCCTATCTCGGGGATCGACGGTCGCTGCATCTATGGGACCAGATCCCCGGTGTCGACTACATCGATTCCGACTACTTCGAAAGAGCCCGTGCATTCAATTGCCACCTTTCGATCCGCATGCCCGGCAAGGAGAGTCTCTACAAACCGGCGGTAAAAGTCTCCACGGCTGGCGCCTGTGGAGCGGTTCTCATCACCACCCGCGACGAGGCCTCGCTGGAGCTTCTCGGGCCCGACTATCCGTTCTACACAGGGTACGATTTGGACGAGATCATCGAGACGATCGACTTCGCTCGCGAGACCAAGGGCTCGGAGACCTGGCAGCTGGCACTCCGGCGGCTTGCCGAAGTCCGCGATCGAACCTCTCTGGAGCGCCTGATCGACGAATATGTCACCTATTTCGAGCGCTTCAGTTGACCGTCGATCCAGCAGCCACCCAGAACCCGGGTCCCTTGATAAAAGACCGCGGCCTGCCCAGGCGTCACTCCACGCTGAGGAGCTGCGAATTCGACTTCGACCCGGCCGCGGTCCAGGGGTCGAACCCGTGACTGCACCCCGGGATGTCGTGACCGAATCTTGACTCTGGCCTCCAGCTCGCTCGACGGCGGCGAACCGATCCAGTGCAGCCCTCCACCCACCAAGCCGTAAGCCTCCAACTGGCTCTCGGAGCCCACAGTCACCCGGTTCTCCTGCGCCTCGACTCCGAGCACGTAGAGGCGCTCGGCGGCGGCAATTCCCAATCCCCGTCGCTGGCCGACGGTATAGCGATAATAGGGTTGCCCATTGCCCAATGTCTGCCCGTCAACGTCGACAATCAGGCTCGGTGACGGCGACGGGGCTTCCGGGAAGCGCTCCGGATGCTCGTGAATCTGTGTCTCGACGAAATCGCGAATGCCGGACGAGACGAAACAGATCTCCATGCTTTCGCCCTTCTCACAGACAACCAGTTCGGCCTGGCGGGCCAGCTCGCGGACATTGTCTTTGGTCATTTCGCCCAGGGGAAACCGTGTCGCCGCCAGCTGCTTCTGGGTCAGCTCGAACAGGTAGTAGCTCTGGTCCTTGGCCAAATCCACCGCCGTATGGAGCTCCCAGGCCCCATCGCCCTTCACAATCCGAGCGTAGTGACCTGTAGCGATCCGCTCTGCGCCGAGGTGCCGCGCCTGCTCGAGAAACAGATCGAACTTGATCCAGGTATTGCAGCGAATGCAAGGGCTTGGCGTCCGACCCCCCAGATAGTCTTGGACGAAAGGGTCGACCACCCGGGCGCGGAACTCCTGGTCCATGCGCAGTGTGTAGTGGGGAATGCCACATTGCTGCGCCACCCGCTTGGCATCTCCCAGATCGAGGGCTCCACAGCAGCGGCCATGACGGTTCTCTCGAGATCGATCCCAGAGCAGCATCGAGAGACCGATGACGGAATCCCCACGGTCAGCCAATAGCCAGGCGGTGACCGAGGAGTCGAGCCCACCGCTCATGGCAACTGCGGTCAGATTAGCCGGCATCGGGCATTCCGGGTTGGAGCGCAGGGTCGGCAGAGCCAGTCGACGCCGCCTGGCGCAACTCCCCAACCTGTCTGGTCAGGACTCCGAGAAAGGCATCCACCTCCTCGATCGTGTTGCCCTGTCCAAAACTGATTCTGAGAGCCGAGAGCGCTTCTTCCCGGGAAACCCCCATGGCCAGCAGCGCCTCGCTGGGCTCCACCGTTCCCGATGAGCAGGCCGCGCCCGCTGAGACGGCAAAGCCCTCGAGGTCGAGCCGAATCAGCAGCGCCTGACTATCGGCCCCCGTGAAAGCGACGTGGGAGGTGTTGGCAAGCCTTGCGGCTTGCTGCCCGTGAATCACCACATCGGGTATGGAGCGCAAACCGCTTTCGAAGCGATCCCGGAGGGCGGCTGCAGCTGTCTTTCGCTCCCGCAGCTCGGCAACAGCGAGCTCGGCTGCCTTTCCCATACCGACCACGGCAGGGACATTGACCGTGCCGGCCCGGCGCTGGCGCTCCTGAGCACCACCCACCAGAAGCGGTGAAAACTCCGCCCCCTGCCGCACCCACAAGGCCGCCGCACCCAGTGGCCCGTAGAACTTGTGCGCGCCGAGAGACAAATAGTCGACTCCGAGCTCTTCCACATGAACCGAGATCTTGCCCACCGCCTGCACCGCATCACACAGCACTGGGACCCCTCTGGAGCGGCACTCTGCTGCCACTTCGGCGACGGGTTGCACCGTCCCTACAACATTGTTGGCCAGCATCAGGCAGGTTAGGGATGTGTTTGACCGCAGCTCGGCAACCATCTGTTCGGGATTGATCCGTCCATGCCGATCCGGCGGTACCCAGCTGATCTCGGCTCCCTCTTCTTGCAGCGTCTTGGCGGTGTTCGCAACCGACGGGTGCTCGACGGCGGAGACCACCAGATGACTCTGTGAGCCGTTCTGTTTGGCACAACTCCGCAGCACGGCATTGTTCGCCTCGGTGCCAGAGGCCACAAAAACCAGCTCAGCGGGCCGGGCCCCCAGCAGCAGAGCCACACTCTCTCGCGCCCCTTCAACCGCCTCCCTTGCTGCCTGGCCGAAGGTGTGGATCGAGGACGGGTTGCCAAACGCATGATCTAGCCAGGGGAGCATTGCATCCCGAACCCGGGGATCCATGGGAGTCGTGGCGTTGTGATCGAAATAAGTTGCCGCCATGGGGCGTTGATTGTAACGCGGCACCCCGGGACAACCCCACGTGGGTTGTAGCCGTATGTGTCTGCACATAGGATCGCGACAATGACCTGGCGTCCACACAAGCTGCCGATCTTCCTTTTCTGCCTGCTCCTTTTTGCGGGCTCAGTGAGCTTGATCGCCCAGATGCCTGAGGACGAGACGGCTGCTGAGCCCCAAGATAAGCCGGTCGACGACAGCAAAGACAAGAAAGAAAAGAAACAGAAGAAGTCCAAGAAGGAGCGCAAAGCGCAGCTCGAGCAGCTTTCGCCTGAATACCGCCAATGGCTCGAGTCGGTGGACATGCTCATCACCAAGGAAGAGAAAGATTTCTTTCTCGACCTCGTCAAGGACTACCAACGGGACGCGTTTATCGAACGCTTCTGGAAGGCCCGCGATCCCTACCCGCAGACTTCGCGCAATGAGGCTCGCGAGCGCCACGAAGCCAAGGTCGAAGAGGTCATGTCCCGGTATGGCAATCTGTCGGAAGACCGCGCCATCATCCTGTTGTTCAACGATTCCCCCGACGTCGTCATACCCATCCGCTGCGTCGAGCTTTGGCCAGCCGAGGTTTGGTACTGGGAAAAGAACAAGAAAACGGGCCAAACAACGGCGATTCTCTTCGTTCAGCGGGGCGGCGCCGGCTACTACCGGATTTGGTATCCCTACGAAGGTCTGGGTGACTTATCGAGATACCCAGCTGACAACTCCGGGCGGAACATCGAAGCGTGCGGCCAACAGGCGTCTGAGGCCATCTACGCGGTGCTCAAGTTCATCCAGCAAATGGGCGAAATGGGCTTCAGCTCGCTGGTCAACGAAATGTACACTGCGCCGCGGGGTCCGACAGGAGAATGGGTGGCGACCTTTCACGCCTATTCGACCGAGCTCGATGAAGGAGCGGGGACGTTTCCCGCCTGGCTCGAGATCGAGTACCCGGGTCGCCATCAGAGCCGAACGGTGATGCAGGCGATCATCTCGGTTCCGGCTGCCGAGCTCACTGTCTCGCAGCTGGCCGACTACGGACAGACCTACAACATCATGATCACCGGTGAGGTGCTGCGGGACCAGAAGCTCTTCGATTCCTTCCGTTACCAGTACAACTTCCCGGTGGAACAGATCACGACCGAGAAGATTCCTCTGGTCCTCGAGCGCTACCTGCGGCCCGGTGATTACACGCTGATTCTCAAAGGCGAGGATCTCAATTCCGGTGAGGGGCATCGCGAGCTGGTACAGATATCGGTACCCGAGGTCGAGCACAACACGCCCACCGAGCCGAGCGATCCGGAGACAGCTCGGATTCTCGCCGAGGCCAACGCAGCGATATCGACTGGTGACAGCACGATCAAGATCGTTCCGCCCCGCGGTCGATACCAGACAGGGATGATGCGCGTCGATACCCTGACCACCGGTAAAGAGATCGTTGAGGTTGTCTTCGATCTCGACGGCAAGCAGACACTCGTCAAGCATAGCCCGCCCTGGAGCGTGGAGCTCGATCTCGGCTCATTGCCACGCATGCGCACCCTGACGGTTGTTGGCCTGGACAGCGGCGGCAACGAGGTCGCCCGTGACGAGGCCCATCTCAATTCTGGCAGCCATCGTTTCGACGTCAGGTTGATCGAGCCCAGAAGAGGGCGAAAGTACAGTCGCAGCCTGCGGGCCGAGGTCCTGATCGATGTACCCGAAGGTAGCGTCGTCGATCGCGTCGAGTACTACCTCAATGAGACCCTGGTGGCGACTCTCTACCAACCCCCCTGGACCCAGCCCATTCTGCTCAACACTGAAGGCGAGCTCGCCTACGTCAGGGCGGTGGCCTATCAGCCCGACGGCAACTTCATCGAGGACACGGTGTGGGTCAACGCCCCCGACTACATGGAAAATATGGAGATCCAGTTTGTCGAGCTCTTCATCACGGTACTGGACAAGCACAAGCATCCGGTGCAAGGGTTGGAAATTGAAGACTTTCAAGTCTTCGAGGATGGACTCGAGCAGGAACCACGTCGCTTCGACGTGGTCAGCAATCTTCCTATTCATGCGGGAATTCTTCTCGATGTGTCCGCCTCCATGGAGGAGAGGCTGCGGTTGGCCCAGCGGGCGGCGCTCACCTTTCTCGAGGAGGGTGTCACCCCAAAGGATCGGGCCACCATCATCACCTTCAACGATCATCCGAATCTCGCCGTCAAGTTCACCAACGACCTGCCAACCCTGGCGGGGGGCCTGGCGGGACTCAAAGCCGAGCGCGGCACCGCCCTCTACGACAGTCTCATCTTCTCGCTCTACTACTTCAACGGCATCAAGGGACAACGCGCTCTGATTCTGCTCTCCGATGGCAAGGACGAGCACAGCCGCTTCGACTGGGAGGACACCCGCGAATACGCTCGGCGTGCTGGGGTGTCCATCTACTCCATCGGCCTGGATCTGGGGCACAAGAACAGGGATGCAAAAAAGAAACTCGTCAAACTGGCCGAGCAGACCGGTGGCAGGAGCTTCTTTGTCGAAGATCCCAACGAATTGAGCGACATCTACAAGACGATCCTGGAGGATCTGCGCTCCAGATACTTTCTCGCCTATCAGTCCACCAACACCGCCGACGACACGGCCTTCCGTACGGTCGAGGTCAAGCTGAAACGTTCCGGGCTGGAAGCCAAAACGCTTCGGGGGTACTATCCGTGAGCTGATGCATCAGCTCACGGATGGTGGCTTTCAGAGATTCCTTTTCTACTTCCTGGCGTCGTCGCTCACGATGCCAGTTTGTCTGGCCAATCCGGCGAACGACGAATCGTCGGCTATTTCGGCTTCGGCTCATGCCAGCTGGCTGGTTGAAGTCGCCCCACTGATCACCGAGGAAGAACGGCGAGGCTTCGCGAGCCTCGAGCGCGACTACCAACGCGAGGCCTTTGTCGAGCTCTTTTGGAAGGTGCGCGATCCGCTCCCGGAAACTCGCAAGAACGAGTTTCGTGACACTTGGAACCAACGTTTGGAGATGGTCGAGGAGCGGTTTGGTCAACTGGCCGGCGACCGAGCGCAGACCATGCTCCTGGCCGGACCCCCACAGGAGATTCTTGGTGATCTCTGTCCGCAACTCCTCGCGCCTACCGAGATCTGGCACTACGAGCAGAGTCGTGAGTTTCAAGACGATGTTTATCTGATCTTCGTCGCTGGTGACGAAGCCGCGAAGACCTCTTTTCGTCATTGGGGTCCGAGCGAGGGGAGCGATCTTGCTCGCGGTTGCGCTCGCGGCCAGGAGCTCGAAAAGATTCTCGATGAAGCCACCGATTGGAGCGAATTGCTGACCAACAGACTGCTCGTGCCACAGCCGTCGACCGCATGGGTACCTGGCTTTCTCGAACGCACCACAGACGCGCTCCCGGGAGCGGAGACTCTCGAGGCCACTTTGCGTCTCGAATTCCCTGGCCGGCACCAGAATCGGACCGTAGTTCAAGGTCTGATCACGGTTCCAGAACAGGTGGGCCAGCCGAGTGACTCCGAAAATCCCGTTTTCAACATCCAAATCACGGGTGACATTCTGCGCCGGGAAGAGCTGTACGACAACTTTCTTTACCGCTTCGAAGTGCCTGTCACCGAGGTGATCGGCGGTGAGATCCC
>Ga0255055_10003839_pt1 | contig 10038 bp, 11 predicted proteins | sample JV7_2_27_MG_FD_188633 | JGI IMG/M metagenome (GOLD analysis project Ga0255055, IMG submission 188633) | Seawater microbial communities from Jervis Inlet, British Columbia, Canada - JV7_2_27 | ecosystem: Environmental > Aquatic > Marine > Inlet | place: Canada: British Columbia | collected...
CTCAGCCCGGTGGGGACCCTGTTCGCCGCGATCCTCTTCGGGGCCCTGAGGAGCGGGGGGATGATCATGACCCGGGCCACCGGGGTGCCCCTGGACATCGTCTTCCTCCTCCAGGCCCTCGTGATTCTCTTCGTCGCCGCCCCATCCCTCATCAGGGCGATCCTCAAGAAGGGGGGCCTGAAATGGTAGGCCTCATCGATGTCATTAGCGTGGGTCTCTTCGCCGCCGCCCTCAGGATGGCGACCCCCATCGTCTACGCTGCTCTGGGGGGCATCTTCTCGGAGCGGGTAGGGATCATCAACATCGGGCTCGAGGGGACGATGCTAACATCCGCCTTCGCCGGGGTCACGGCGTCCTACTACACCGGGAACCCGTGGCTCGGGGTCGTGGTGGCGGTCCTGGTGGGGGGGCTCATCGGGTTGCTTCACGCAGTCCTCACGGTGAAGTTCGTCGGGAACCAGATCGTGAGCGGCACCGGGATCAACATCTTCGCTCTGGGCTTCACCGCCTACATGAGCCAGATCATCTGGGGAAGCCGGGGGGCCAGCGATGGGGTCCGGGGCCTCGGGACCTGGACCATCCCCATCATCTCGGATCTCCCAATCGTGGGGCCCATCATCGGCTCTCACTCCCCCCTCGTCTACCTGATGCTCGTAGTCACCGTCCTCAGCTACGTGGTCCTCTTCAGGACGCCCCTGGGGCTCAGGATCAGGGCCGTGGGGGAACACCCCACAGCAGCGGAGACGGCGGGCATCGACGTCCTCCGGGTCAAGTACCTCTGCGTCATCCTGAGCGGGATGCTCGCGGGGCTCGGCGGGGCTTTCCTGAGCCTGGGCCACCTCAACCTCTTCACCCGTGGGATGACAGGGGGCAGGGGATTCATCGCGATGGCGGCCATGATCTTCGGGAAGTGGATGCCCTTCGGGGCCTTCGGGGCGAGCCTCCTTTTCGGCTTGGCGGACGCCCTCCAGATGAGGCTGCAGAGCCTCGGGTTGCTCCCGCCCCAGATCATCCTCACGATACCCTACCTGCTAACGGTGGCGGTGCTAGCGGGTGTGGTGGGGAAGGCGAAGGCGCCCAGCGACTACAAGCCCTACAAGAGGGAGTGACTAAGCTTCCTCGAGGATCTGGCAGGCCCTGATGGCGATCCGGATCTCGTCGTCTATCGAGCTCTGGACCCTGTCGGCGAGCTCCCCGGTCTTCTCGCCGGGCTCGAACTCCCCCTTCCCGGTGCCCTCAGCGAGGTTCCCGTCCACCACCATGATGGCCCCGGCCCGCTTCCCCCTGAGGGCGGCGAGGGTGAAGATGGTGCTCGCCTCCATCTCGATGGAGAGGACGTTCGCGGCCCCGTACCTTCTCAGCGCCTCCTCGTTGCCCCCGTAGTAGACGTCAGTGGACAACACGATACCCGGGTGAACCTCGACCCCGAGCTCCTCGGCCGCATCTAGGAGAGCCAAAGTGACGTCGAGGCTCGCAGCCGCAGGATACTCCACCGGGACATAGCTCCTGCTGGTGCCCTCCCCCCGGACCGCCGCGGTGGCCACCACGATGTCCCCGCTGTCCAGGCCCGGCCTGAGGCTCCCCGTGGTGCCCACTCGGATGAATGTCTCGACCCCGATCCTCAGGAGCTCCTCGACCACGATGGCCGCCGAGGGGCAGCCGATCCCCGTGGAGCAGGCGCTGACGCCGACGCCCCCCGCCTCCCCGGTGTATGTCACGTACCCCCTGTAGTCCGCGACCTTCCGGGCCTCGTCGAAGTGGGAGGCGATCCTCTCCACCCTCTGAGGGTCCCCGGGGAGGAGGGCGTACCTCGCGACGTCTCCGACGCCGCACATGATGTGGGGCTGCAGCCGTTTCTCTGGAGCCATGAAATATCAAGAAGGAGTTGAGCGAGGAGCCTTTAAGTTTTGAGCGGAGTCCGCCAGGCCGCCTTTTCATTCGGGGAGGCTCGGCTCCCAGGGGCCCTCCACGAACTCCGCCTCGCCGTAGCCCGGCCACCGGGGCATCGTGACGCAGAGGAATTTCAGGGGTCCTGAGCCGGTGTTCCGGAACTGGAAGCGGGTGTGCATGGGGATCGTGATGGAGACCCCCGGTTCGACTCTGACAGTCTCCTCACGGTCCCCGAGCCTTCTCCAGAGTTCCCCCTCTCCCTCGATGAAGTACCATATCTCGGACACTGTCCTGTGCCTGGCGGCCCTGGAGACCCGGGCCTCGGGGAGGGTGCAGTGGGCGACGCCCCCCTCCTCGTACTCATGGAGGGGTCTGATGAGGGATCCATCGGGGGCCCTCTCGGAAGCCTCGGGGAGATCCATGGTTTTGAAGATCATCCTTCACCACGGTGAAACCGTTGGCATGTGGTCAGATAAAACTACGCTTCGGCACGAGCGATGCGCGAGAAGACCCCGCTTCTCATCAAATTCACGGTTTCCATGAGAGAAACGAGCAATACAGCCCATGGATTACCGTTGACGAAATGTTAAGTATCGGTTCACCCCTAGTCTGATCGGGAGGACGGTTTTTGGCGACAGCGTTTGTCCTCATCAACGCCGAGATCGGCGCCGAGGCCGAGGTTCTCAGCGATCTCAGGCCCATCCCTGAGGTCAGGGAAGCCCATCTGGTCTACGGAGTGTACGACATCATCGCGGTCGTGGATACAACGACGATGCAGGAGCTCAAGGACGCCATCAGCTTCAAGATTAGGCGCCTGGACAAGGTTCACAGCACCCTGACGATGATCGTCGTCTGATGAGAGAGCGGTTATTCCCGCGTGAGACAGCGGGGGTCAGTGAGGGGGCCCGCGGGGATGAGCCTCAACGAGGCCCAGTCCATTGAGGAGGATGTCCGAGTCGTCAACCAGTCTAACGACTCCCTTCTCACCCGCTTGCGCGGACCTAAAACATTTAACCTCGGCGTGAAGCCGACGCATTGAGAGAACAAGAAGAATGTGAAAAGGGAAATTAGGCCTGGAAAATTTGAGGGGGCTCAGGTCTCCTAGTTCAGGCTGTAGGATAACCGGGGTGTATCCGGGTAGCCTCCCTCGGTCCTCAGGTCGATCTTCTCCTTGAGGAAGCCCGCCGCCACCAGCTTGTCCATGAGGCCGAAGTACTCGTTCACGTATCTGAAGCCCTGACGGTACTCCTTCCTGAAGCTCTCCGGGGAGACCCCGAACACTTCAGCCCATCCATCGGGCCTGAGGATGCCGGATAGCCTGTTGACGTCGATCTCCTCCTCCTTCTTCACCGTCCTGAGAATGACGTCCGCGGCCCTCCCCTCGTCCATCTTCCAGTCGTAGAGCCTCCGGCCCGGGTCCATCGTGGTGATCTCCACCTTCCCCCGGGTCAGCTTCAGTATGCTGTTCCTGGGGGGCTCGAAGATCCGGTCCATCTCGTGGCGTATGTCGTGGAAGCCGATGGGGGCGCTGCAGAACATCGCCTCGTCGTCCCCCACCGCCACTACGCAGGGCTGATACCAGTTCGCTATCCAGACCGTCTCGGGCTCGTCGGGGGCGATAGCGGCGAGGAGGAATCCCCCGGAGAGCCGGGGTGTGACCTCCCTGAAGGCCTCCGCCATGGACCCGCCCTCGGCCAAGGCGTCGCTGAGCATGTGGACGGCTATCTCGCTGTCGGTGATGGCGTCGATCTCCTCGACGTGGGATTTGAAGGGGTGAATCTCCCTGAGCCGTTCCCAGTGCTCCCTGTAGTTGTAGATGGTGCCGTTGTGCATCAGCGCCAGGCTCCCGTCGTCATTCAGGAAGGGGTGGGCCATCTCCGGGGCGTTGAACCTCGGGTCATCCCGGGCACTACCGTTGTACCGGCTGTGGGCGATCCCTGCGGACCCTTCAAGGGATCCGATATCCGTGGCGTGCTTCACCCTCGCGACGGGCCCCGAGTCTTTCACCACCCTGAGGATGCCGTCGTCGATGACCCCGAGCCCCGTGGCGAGGCCCGCGTAGAGGGGCTCCTGGAGCTCCAGGGCCCTGAGCAGGAGGGGGGCGATGGGTCTGTCCCCCACGTACGCAGCTAGTTGACACATCTTGATTCACATGGAATAGAGGGTGTTCCTGAAAAAGGTTTCAATTGAGGCCTCTGAGCCGGGGCAGGTCGACGTCGCAATCCATGCACGCACTCGACATCTCTAATCACATATCGACACTATCTGGTGGTTTCAGCTGCTAGATTGAATAATTTGACGGCAAGAATCGGAGTCAAAGTATAAATTCATTGGGACTTCCTGAGAGGACAGTCTGACACGAAGGGACGCTTGAACATCCATGTCGTTGAAGGAAAAGATCGAGGCCGTGTATACCAGAAACAGCGAATACGATGACACCTTCGTCTACGGGGTCTCCTCGACCGGGATATACTGCAGGCCCTCATGCACTTCGAAGAAGCCGCTGGAGGAGAACCTTGTCTTTTTCGACTCTGCCTCTGAGGCAGAAGAGTCCGGCTACCGACCATGCAAGAGATGCGAGCCAGAGAAAAAAGAACACTCGCCCAAGGAAGACTTTGTGAAAGCGGTAACGGGCTTCATCGACAACAACCTGGATGAGCGACTGACTCTGGAGGAGCTAAGCGTACGATTCAAGGTCAGCCCTGGCCACCTCCAGAGGACATTCAAGAAAACTCTGGGGATAAGCCCCCGTCAGTACGCCGAGTCGAAGCGCCTCGAGAGGTTCAAGGACGGGCTCAGAAACGGGGAGAAGGTCGAGACAGCCATGTCCTCATCGGGGTTCTCCTCCAGGAGCAGGCTCTACGAGAAAGCACCCACCAAGATCGGGATGACTCCCACAGAGTACAGGCACGGCGGGTTGAACCTTCTGATCTCGTATTCAGTCACCAGGACTCAGTTTAGCAAGCTCCTCGTGGCGACGACGGAACGGGGCGTGTGCGCAGTTTACCTAGGAGATTCAGAATCCCGGCTCGTGGAATTGCTACAAAAAGAATACCCGGGCGCAAGGATAGTTCGTGACGACGCAACACTGGAGCAGTTCGTCGAGCCTCTGCTCGACTATTTCCATGGGAGAGACTTCAACCCCTCACTGTCACTGGACATCCATAAAACCGCGTTCCAGTGAGAGTCTACCAAGCCATCCAATCGATACCCCCGGGGACAACCAAGACATACAGCGAGATAGCCGAGGAGATCGGGAGCCCCAGGGCGGCGAGGGCCGTCGCCGGAGCATGTGCATCAAACCCAGTGTCCATCATCGTCCCCTGCCACAGGGTCGTCCGCAAGGACGGGGGGCTGGGCGGTTATACGGGAGGAATCGGATTGAAGGAGAAGCTGTTGCGACACGAGGAGTCCAGTATTTGAAAACAAGACCTAGTTCTCACTAGGGAGTCATTAAAAGTAAAAGAAGGAAAAGAGAGTCGGGATTACTCTTCGAGGCCCGACATCTGCCGGACCTTCTTCCCCACCTTCTCGACCTCGAGGTTCTTGCACTCATCGTAGAGGCGCTGGAACTCCTTGGAGCCGGCGTCGTAATCGTCTACCCAGGCCTTCGCGAATTCCCCGTTCTGGATCGCCTTGAGGGCCACCCGCATGTTATCCTCGACGCGATCGTCGATGATCTTGGGCCCTACGGTCATCCCGCCGAACTTGGCGGTGTCCGAGACAGCGGCGTACATCCCGCTGATCCCCGACTTGTAGATGAGGTCCACGATGAGCTTCAGCTCGTTGAGCACCTCGAAGTAGGCGAGCTCAGGCGGGTACCCTGCCTCGGTGAGGACCTTGAAGCCCCTGCGGATGAGCCAGTCCGTTCCCCCGCAGAGGACCGCCTGCTCCCCGAAGAGGTCGCTCTCGGTCTCGTCCTTGAACGTTGTCTCGATGACACCCGCCCTACCCGAGCCCAGCGCCTTCGCGATGGCCAGGGCCTTTTCCTTGGCCTTGCCCGTGGCGTCCTGAGCCACGGCTATCAGCGAGGGGACCCCGAAGCCCTGCTCGTACTGGCGGCGTAGCTCGGGGCCGGGGGCCTTGGGGGCCACCATGATGACGTCGACGCCCTCGGGGGGCTTGATCTGCCCGAAGTGGATGTTGAACCCGTGGGCGAACTGCAGCGCCTTCCCCGGCTTCAACGCGAGGGCGATCTCCTCGGCGTAGACCGTGGGCTGGGCCATGTCGGGGATGAGCATCAGGACCACGTCGGCCTCGTTGGCCGCATCGATGACCCGTTTCACCGTCAGGCCGTCCGCCTCCGCCCTCTCCCATGACTTCCCGGGCCTGAGGCCGACGACGACGTCGACCCCCGACTCCTTCATGTTGAGGGCCTGGGCCCGCCCCTGGCTGCCGTAACCGATGACGGCGACCTTCTTCCCTTCCAGGATCTTATCGTCTATGTCCTTGTCGTGGTATACATCAACCATTTTGTTCACATTTACAACTTCAGATTTCCTTTCTCGAGGGCGGTGACTCCCGTCCTAGAGAGTTCTTCTATCCCAATCGGCCTCGTCTTGGAAATGAACTCGTCGATGGCCTCGGGCTCCCCGGTGACCTCGGCGATGATGGACTCGGGGTCGATGTGGAGTATGAGCCCGTGGTAGTCGTTCACGTGCCGGAGGGTCTCCTCCCTGGCCATGGGGTCCACGGTGTCCAGCTTGATGAGGAGCATCTCACGCATGATGCTCCGCATCGGGTCGAGGCGCTTCACCTTGATGACGTCCACCATCTTCTCGAGTTGGAGGACGATCTGGTTCAGCTCCCGGCTGTCAGCGTAGACGGCGACGGTCATCCTGGCCACCTGAGGGTCCTCGACGGCCCCCACCGAGATGCTCTCGATGTTGAAGCCGCGGCGCCTGAACATGTTGGAGACGTTGAAGAGGACCCCGGCCTTGTTCTCCACGAGGAACGCTATGGTGTTGAGAGGCGGCATGTCTAGGCCTCCACCAGTATGTCCCTGAGCCCCTTCCCCGGGGGCACCATGGGGAACACGTTCTCCTCGGGGTCGATGGGCATATCAATCACTGTAGTCAGGTTGTCCTCGATGGCGGTCAGCACCGCCTTCTCGAACTCACCGATGGTCTCCGGGCGCACCCCCACGGCTCCATAGGCCTCAGCGAGCTTCACGAAGTCGGGGGACTCCCCCATCTTCACCGCCATGTAGCGGCGCCCGTAGAAGAGCCTCTGCCACTGGGCCACCATGCCCAGCATCCTGTTGTTCAGGATCACCACGATGACGGGGAGGTCCTCCTCGACTGCGGTCGCGAGGCTGTTCTCCGTCATCTGGAAACTCCCGTCCCCCGCGATGTCCACCACGGGCACGTCGGGCCTCGCGGCCTTGGCGCCGATCGCGGCGGGGAATCCCCAGCCCATGGTGCCGAGGCCGCCGGAGGTGAAGAATGTCCGGGGGGCGTAGGCGTCGAAGTAGAGGGCGGCCCACATCTGGTTTTGGCCCACCTCGGTGGTGACGAGGGCGTCCCGGGGGAGCGCCTTCCTCAGGGCCTTCAGGACGGCGGGGGCCCTTATGTGGGGGTTGTTGGGGACTTCGCTGGGAGCGTACTGCTCCTTGAACTTCTTCATCTTCTTGATCCAGTCACCGTTGGCCCGGGGCTCGTAGCTCAGCTTCCCCAGACGCTCGATGATGCCTTGAAGGGCGAGCTTGGCGTCCCCGATGACCCGGGTCACCGTCTCGACGTTCTTGTCCACCTCGCTCCTGTCGATGTCGATGTGAATGACCTTGGATCCCCGGCTGAAATCCTCGAGGCGGGCCGTGGTCCTGTCCGAGAACCGGGCCCCCACCACCAGGAGGACGTCCGCGTCGGACACCAGGAGGTTGGCCTCGCCGGTGCCGTGCATCCCGCAGAGCCCCGCGAAGAGGGGGTGGTCGCTGGGGACCGTTCCCTTCCCCATGAGGCTGGTGACCACGGGGGCCATGAGCATGTCCGCTATCTTGATGACCTCGGGCGAGGCGTTGGAGGAGATGACCCCTCCCCCCGCCATGATGACGGGCCTCCGGGCCTTGGAGAGGAGCGTCGCCGCCCAGTCCATCTCCCGGGTGTCCGGGGTCATGTTCACGTTGTAGCCCCTGAAGCTCACCTCGTCGGGGAACTCGATGTCCTCGACGTCGATCTGGCAGTCCTTAGGTAGGTCAACCAGGACGGCTCCCTGCCTCCCGGTGGAGGCGATGTAGAACGCAGACTTGATTGCCGGCGGGATGTCCGATGGCCTTCTCACCTGTATGTTGTATTTCGTTGCGGAGGCGCTGATACCGATGATGTCAACCTCTTGGAAGGCGTCGGTCCCCACCACGCTCAGAGGCACCTGGCCGGTGAAAGCGACCACGGGGGCGGAGTCGATGTTCGCCGTGGCGATCCCCGTGACGAGGTTCGTCGCCCCGGGCCCCGATGTCGCGAGGCATACCCCGACCTTCCCCAGGGCCCTGGCGTAGCCGTCCGCCATGTGGGCGGCGCCCTGCTCGTGGCGGGCCATAACGAACCTGAGGTCGCTCCCCCAGAGCTCGTCACAGATGGGGAGCAATGCGCCCCCTGTGACGCCGAACATTATGTCGACGTTCTCACGTTTGAGGCCCTCGACGAAGGCCTTCGATCCAGACATCTCAACCATTGAGATTCCTCCGAATGGCGACCCTGGAAAGGACTGGCGTCCCCGTCTCGTTCTCTACAAGTTTCACGCACGGCGCCCGAAGCCGTTCAGCGTTGGTTCTCTGTGGTTCAGCCTTGCGGCTAAATAAAACGATACCCCATTTATATTTCCCCCTTCGCTGGGGGCTGGACAAAGCGATACCCCATTTCAATTTCTCCGATAGGTTAGTGGATAGGGGTGAAGTGAGCAAAGCATAAAAGGCTTGCTGTGGGGCCCCGCAGACGCTATCCGAGCCTGTAGACGATGTCCCCTTGCCGGACCCTGTCGTCCACCTTCATCCCGATATCGTCCCCGGAGCTGGCCTCCTCGATGTCTGTCCCTTCGATCTGCATCGAGGCGACCGTCATCTCATAGTTGGTGGTCATCCCCTTGATCGCGATGCGATCCCCCACTTTCAGGGGGCCGGAGAGGTCCACCACGGCGACGCCGATACGGGTGAAGTAGTGGGAGACCTCCCCCACCTTCTCCAAACTTTTCGACATGATTAAACCTTACAGGGAAACCCCTAAAAGACTTTCCAAGGCCCGGTCGAATCTCAAGACTTAAGCATAACCGACATCATGTTTAGCAGCGTTCAAAATGAGTAATTTCACGCATCTGGAATGTTCAAAGTGCGGCCACAAGCACGACGCAGACAAGATTCACACGGTCTGCACCGAGTGCGGTAAGCCCCTCTTCGCGAGATACGACCTCGAGTCCGTCAAAGACGCCGTCTCCCCCAAGGATTTCGTGGGGAGGGAGGCGTCGATGTGGAGATACTGGGAACTCCTCCCGGTGAGGGACGAGGCAAACAAGGTCAGCCTCGGCGAGGGCTGGACGCCCCTCATCCACGTGGGGAGGCTGGGGAAGTCCATAGGGGTCCCGAACCTCTGGATCAAAGACGAGGGGACCATCCCCACGGGCACATTCAAGGCGAGGGGCCTCGCGATGGCGGTCTCCAAGGCCAAGGAGCTGGGCATCAAGAAGCTCGCCCTCCCCTCCGCAGGGAACGCCGCCGGCTCGATGACGGCCTACGGGGCCAGGGCGGGGATGGAGAGCTACGTCTTCATGCCCGTGGACGCCCCCGACGTCAACAAGATCGAGTGCCAAGTCGTGGGTGCCAAGGTATTCCTGGTGAACGGCCTCATCACCGACGCCGGTAAGATGGTGGCCGACGGGATTCCCGAGATGGGGTGGTTCCCCCTCTCCACGCTGAAAGAGCCCTACAGGATCGAAGGAAAGAAGACCATGGGCATCGAGGTCGCCGAGCAGTCCGACTGGAGCCTCCCCGACGTCATCGTCTACCCCACGGGCGGGGGCACCGGCATCATCGGCATGTGGAAGGTCTTCGACGAGCTCGAGGAGCTGGGCTGGATCGGGAGCGAGCGCCCCCGGATGGTCTCAGTGCAGGCCTCAGGCTGCGCCCCCATACCCAAGGCCTACGCCGAGGGGAAGGAGGAG
>Ga0255055_10003840_pt1 | contig 10037 bp, 9 predicted proteins | sample JV7_2_27_MG_FD_188633 | JGI IMG/M metagenome (GOLD analysis project Ga0255055, IMG submission 188633) | Seawater microbial communities from Jervis Inlet, British Columbia, Canada - JV7_2_27 | ecosystem: Environmental > Aquatic > Marine > Inlet | place: Canada: British Columbia | collected...
AGGAAGTCTCCGTCGGCGAGGTGGGCCGCGCCGGGGTTGCGATCGACACTGTGGACGACCTCGCGCGGGTGTTCGACCGGATCCCGCTCGAGGAAATCTCCACCTCGATGACGATCAACTCGACGGCCGCCATCCTGCTCGCGATGTACATCGTGGTGGCGGAGGAGCAGGGCGGTGCACGTGGCGGGCTGCGCGGCACGATCCAGAACGACGTGCTCAAGGAGTATGTCGCGCGCGGCACGTACATCTACCCGGTGGAGCCCTCGCTCCGGCTGGTCACCGACATCTTCCGCTTCGTGGCCGACGAGGGAATGCAGTTCAACCCCATTTCGGTCAGCGGCTACCACATGAGGGAGGCCGGGGCGACGGCCGTGCAGGAGTTGGCGTTCACCTTCGCCAACGGCCTGGAGTACCTGGATCGAGCGGTCGCGGCAGGGATCGACATCGAGCAGGTCGCGCCGCGCGTCTCGTTCTTCTTCGCAGCGCACAACGACCTGTTCGAGGAGGTCGCCAAGTTCCGTGCCGCGCGGCGCCTGTGGGCGTCGCTCGTGCGGGAGCGCTACGGCGGGAGCGACAAGAGCTGCCTGCTCAGGTTCCACACGCAGACCGGCGGCTCGACCCTCACGGCGCAGCAGCCTCTGAACAACGTCGTGCGCGTCGCCGTGCAGGCGCTCGCCGCGGCGCTGGGTGGGACGCAGTCGCTCCACACCAACAGCTTCGACGAGGCGCTCTCGCTGCCGAGCCCCGAGGCGGCGCACCTGGCGCTCAGAACGCAGCAGATCCTGGCATGCGAGTCGGGTGCCGCGCAGACGGCGGACCCCCTGGGCGGCTCCTACTACGTGGAGAGCCTCACCGACTGGCTGGAGGCGGCCGCTCGCGAGCTGCTGGGCGAGGTCGCGGAGATGGGCGGCGCCGCGCGCGCGATCGAGGCCGGCCAAATGCAGGACGCAATCGCGCGTTCCGCATACGAATACCAGAGGGCGGTGGAGCGGGGCGACGTGGTGGTGGTCGGCGTGAACCGCTTCACCGAGGGTGAAGCAACAACGCTGCCCGCGGAGCCGGACTACTCGGCGCTCGCAGCACAGCAGGTTGAGCGTGTGAGGCGGGCGCGTTCGGAGCGGGATGACGCGGCGTGGAAGGCGGCGCTGGAGGCACTGCGGAGCGCCGCGGAGAGCGACGCTGCGCTGATGTCGCCGATCATCGAGGCCGTTCGGGCGCGGGCCACGGTGGGCGAGATCAGCGACGCGCTGCGGGCGGCGTGGGGCAGCTTCAGAGCACCAGCTTGACCCCGGCCAGCAACCGGGGTAAGTTGTCTATCCTGTTGTAATTACTGGACTTGCGAGCATGCCGACGTACAGCTACCGCTGCCCGAGCTGCGCACACGCGTACGATGCGTTCCAGAAAATGACGGACTCGACGCGCACCAAGTGTCCCGAGTGCGGCACTCCGGGCGAGCGGCAGATAACCGGCGGGGCCGGGATTCACTTCAAGGGCTCCGGCTTCTACATAACCGACTACGGACGCTCCGGGTCCGGGAAGTCCGACGGCAAGGAGAAGAGGGAGTCGGAGGAGAAGCCGAAGCAGGAGTCCGGCAAGGAGTCGGACAGCTCCAAGACCGCGAAGAAAAAGGGAGCGGAATCCTGAGCGTAGGAGCCGATAGGCTCCGCGAGGCGCTAGAGGAGGTCGTGGCCGCGCTGGGAGTGCCCGGCACGTCCATCCAGCTCGACCGCCCGCGGGACACCTCGCACGGTGACCTCGCCACCAACGTGGCGCTCCAGCTCGCCAAGCCGCTGAAGCGGCCCCCGCGCGAGTTGGCGGAGACCATCATTGCTCAGCTGGAAACGCCGCAGGGAATGGTGACCCGCACAGAGATCGCTGGCCCTGGGTTCATCAACTTCTGGCTTGCCGATGCGGCCGTGGCCGAAACGCTGCGGGACATACTCGCGGCCGGTGACTCGTGGGGGAGCTCGGCCACGGGCCGGGGACGCAGGGTCAACGTCGAGTTCGTGTCCGCCAACCCCACAGGGCCGCTGCACGTGGGTCATGGCCGCGGGGCCGCGCTGGGCGACGCCATCGCCGCGCTGCTCGAGGCAACGGGCCACGACGTGGTGCGCGAGTTCTACGTGAACGACGCCGGCCTCCAGATCGAGCGCTTGGCGGCCTCGCTCTGGGCGCGCGTGCAGCAGGCCGCGGGCCGCGAGGCGGAGATTCCCGAGGGCGGCTACCACGGCGCGTATCTGGAGGAGCTGGCGCGGCAGATGCTGCGGCAGGAGCCGACGGTCGCCGAGCTGCCGGAGTCGGAGGGCCTCGCCCGCTGCCGCGATGCGGCGGTGCGCACGCAGCGGGAGGAGCAGAATCGCGACCTCGCGGACTTCGGCGTCGAGTTCGACGTCGTCTACAACGAGAGCGATTTGTACCGCCAGGACCTGCTGGCGGAGACACTGGCCGAGCTGGATGGCAGAGGCCTCACATACGAGCAGGACGGGGCGCTCTGGCTCAAGACATCGGAGTACGGTGACACCAAGGATCGGGTGCTGCGCAAGCGGGACGGCTCGTATACGTACTTCCTGCCGGACATCGCTTACCACCGCACCAAGGCGCAGCGCGGCTTCGACCTGGCGATAGACGTCTGGGGCGCGGACCACCACGGCTACGTGCCGCGCATGAAGGCGGCCATGGTGTCGCTGGGGCAGTCAGCGGACTTCTTCCACGCGGTGATCGTGCAACTGGTGCGAGTGATGCGGCGCGGCGCCGAGGTGCGCTTCTCGAAGCGCTCGGGCGAGTTCGTCACGCTGCGCGATCTCTACGAGGAGGCCGGAGTGGACGCCGCGCGCTACTTCTTCCTGATGCGGCGTGGCGACTCCCAGTTCGTGTTCGATATCGATCTGGCGACGAAGCAGTCCGACGAGAACCCGGTCTACTACGTGCAGTATGCCCACACGAGGATGGCCGGCATCTTTCGGACGGCCGGGCTGGAGGCCGCAGCCATCTCGGCGGAGGGCGCCGACCTGTCGCTGCTCACGGAGGAGATCGAGCAGGACCTCATCAAGCGCCTTGCCGAGTTCCCGGCGTTGGTGGAGAAGGCGGCCGAAGCGATGGAGCCGCACCGCATCATCGCGTACCTCGAGGAGGTGTCACGCCTCGTGAACAACTGGTACCATCACCATCGTGTCCTGGGAGTGGGCGCGGATCTGGAGCGCGCCCGCCTGGTGGTGGCTCGTGCGGTGCAGATCGTGCTCGCCAGCGGACTCACCTTGTTGGGGGTTACGGCCCCGGAGCGGATGTGAACATGAGCCTGTTGGTCGTGGGGAGCGTGGCGCTGGACTCGGTGGAGACGCCCTTCGGCTCGAATGCCGACGCGCTGGGTGGCTCGGCCGTGTACTTCAGCTACGCGGCGAGCATCCTGCACCCGGTACAGGTGGTGGGTGTGGTGGGAAGCGACTTCCCGCAGGAGCCGCTGGACGAACTCGCGGCGCGGAGCGTGGATCTGCGCGGCGTCGAGCGCCGCGAGGGCGAGAGCTTCCGCTGGAAGGGCAAGTACTCATACGATCTGCAGAACCGCGATACGTTGGACACAAGACTCGGAGTGTTCGCCGACTTCGAGCCCAGGATCCCGGAAGCGTTCCGGGACGCGAAGCTCGTCTTCCTGGGCAACATCGACCCCGAGCTGCAGCTCGCCGTGCTCGACCAGATACACGAGCCCATCCTGGTCGCGTGCGACACGATGAACTACTGGATCAGTAGCAAGCGCGACACGCTGCTGGAGCTGATGCGGCGCATCGACGTGCTGTTGGTGAACGACGCAGAGGCGCGCGAGCTCTCTGGCGACTGGAACGTATACCGGGCGGCGCGCTGGATAGTGGATGCGGGGCCGCGCATGGTGGTAATCAAGCAGGGCGGGTTCGGGGCCGTGCTGTACGAGGGCGGGCGCCTCTTCTACATCCCTGCCTATCCGCTCGACGACGTGTTCGATCCGACGGGTGCTGGTGATTCGTTCGCCGGAGGCTTCATGGGACACCTGGCCCGCACCGATGACCTATCGCCCGACAACCTGCGCCGTGCGATGGTCTACGGGTCGGCCATGGGCTCGTTCGCGGTGGAGCGGTTCTCGGTGCAACGGTTCACGGAGATAGGGCCCGCTGAGGTTACCGCTAGGGTGAGGGAGTTCTCGGACCTCGTGCGGTTCGACATAGAGCCTGAGCACGCGCATGAGCTCGGCTGATCGCTATCGCGAAGCCGGAGTGGATCTGGCCGCCGCCGATCGAGCCAAGCAGCGCATCGCCGAGGCCGTGGCCTCGACGCGCACCGAGCTGGCGCGCGGTGGAATCGGCGCGTTCGGAGGCATGGTCAGTTTGCCTGAGGACATCGAGCGCCCCACGCTGGTGATGAGCACCGACGGAGTGGGCACCAAGGTGCTGGTGGCGATCCTGGCCGGGCGGCACGATACCGTGGGCGAGGACCTGGTCAATCATTCGGTGAACGACATCCTCGTGCACGGGGCGCGACCCATCGCGTTCCTGGATTACCTGGCTGTGGCCGAGGTGTCCACCGAGACGATCGCCGCCCTGGTGGAGGGGGTGGCGCGCGGTTGCCGCGAGCACGCGATGAGCCTGGTGGGCGGCGAGACCGCACAGCTGCCGGAGCTGTACCACCCGGGTCACTACGACCTCGCCGGAACGATCATCGGTGCCGTGGCCGAGGACCGCGCCATTCACGGCTCTGACGTGCGCGTGGGCGACGTGCTCGTGGGGTACGCGTCGAGCGGGCTCCACACCAACGGCTATACGCTGGCCCGGCGCATCGTCTTCGACGAGTTGGGACTCAGCGTGGACAGCGAACTCCCCGGGCTGGGCGTCAGCGTGGGCGACGAGCTGCTCAAGGTGCACCGCAGCTATTGGCACGCGCTGTCACCGGCGCTGGACGACGTTCACGCGCTGGCCCACATAACCGGAGGCGGCATCCCAGGCAATCTGGGCCGCTCGCTGCCGGATGGTTGCGGCGCGGTGGTGGATCGCGGCGCGTGGCCGGTGCCGGAACTGTTCCGCATGCTCGCGCAGGCGGGCGAGGTCAGCGACGGTGAGATGTTCGAGGTCTTCAACATGGGAATCGGCATGATCGCCGTGGTGGCGCCGGATCGAGCGGAGTCGGTCCGGCGGGTCGCCGGGGAGAGCGGGGTCGATACCTGGACGGTGGGCCGCATCGTGGAGGGGACCAGTGTCCGGCTCGCCTGACAGGGCTGCTGCCGAGCGCGCGGCCATGGAGCGGGCGCTTGAGCTCGCGCTGGAAGGGTGGGGGCGCGTTTCGCCCAACCCGCTGGTGGGCGCGGTGCTGCTCAAGGACGGGAGAGTAGTCGCCGAGGCGGCGCACGCCGAGTTCGGTGCGCCCCACGCGGAGGTAGTGGCGCTCAGCGCGTGCGACGACACGCGTGGCGCAACGTGCGTGGTCAACCTGGAGCCCTGCGCACACTCGGGCAAGACGCCGCCCTGCGCGGACGCCCTGATCGAGGCGGGCGTATCCCGCGTGGTCTATGCCGTGGACGACTTCAGCGAGGAGGCCGGCGGGGGAGCCGAGAAGCTGAAGGCCGCCGGCATTGAGGTCGAGGCGGGCTTGATGCGGGAGGAGGCGTCCGCACTCAATGCGCAGTTCCTGTGGGCCCAGCGGCGCTCGGACCGGCCCTTCATCGCGCTCAAGGTCGCCACGTCCCTGGACGGGCTCCTGGCAGACGAGAGCGGCCAGTCCCAATGGATCTCGGGTGACGAGGCACGCGACCACGTGCAGTGGCTGCGCGCCGGGTTCGACTCAATCGCGGTGGGGCGGCGCACGGTAGCGGTGGACGACCCGCAGCTCACCGTGCGCGGGGATCTCACCCCCCGGGTGCCCCCGGTGCGAGTCATCCTGAGCAAGAGCGGCATGGTGCACCGGGACCTCGCCGTCGTGCGCACGGCCAAAGAGGTGCGCACGATAGTCGTGACGGGCTCACACACGGTGGAGCGCACAGAGAAGGACCTGGCGGGCAGCGGAGTGGAGGTCGTCGCGGCGGACGGCCTGTCGGCGGTGCTCGGCAAGCTGCGTGAGCTGGGGCTGGTCTCCGTGCTGGTCGAGGGCGGCGGCTCGCTGGCCGGGGCTCTGCTCGAAGCGCACCTCGTGGACCGCATCTACTGGATCCAGGCGCCGCTGTGGCTGGGAGTGGGCGTCCCGGCCTTCGGAGACCGTGCCGGGCTGCCTCTGGAGGACAGCAAGCGGTGGATCGTCACTGAGCGACGGCCCCTCGGACCGGATACATTACTGGTGGTGGATCGCGAGCTATGTTCACCGGAATCGTGACCGCCCTGGGCACCGTCGCCAGGGTCGAGCGCGACGGAGAGCGTTTTGCTCTCACGATCGAGGCGCCCTATCCGGATCTCGAGGTGGGGGAGAGCATCGCGATCAACGGGGCCTGCATGACGATCGTGGACCGGGGAGAAGGCTGGTTCCGGATCGAGGCCGTGGTCACGACGCGCGGTCGCACGCGCTTTGGCGAATTCAGCCAGGGTGAGTGCGTGAACCTCGAGCGGGCGATGGCCGCGGGAGACCGGTTCGGCGGCCACGTGGTGCAGGGACACGTGGACGGTGTCGGGAAAGTCGAGAGCGTCGAGCCGAAGGGCGACGCCGTTCTGATCGACATCGCGGTGCCGCCCGAAGTCGCGGAGCTGTGCATACCGTACGGCTCGATCTGCGTCGACGGCGTGAGCATGACGGTGAACGCCATCCCGAAACCGGGAGTGGTTCAGCTGTCGGTGATCCCGTTCACGATGGAGAACACGACGTTGGGCCGGCTTCAGCCCGGCGACGGCGTGCACCTGGAGGCGGACGTAATCGGGAAGTACGTGCGACAGCTGGTGGAGCAGTACGGAGTCGGCAGGGACCGGTAACTGACAGGGAGGCTGGACGCTGGGACACACAGCGTCCTGAACGAGGATGCCTTTCGGAACCATAAAGCAGGCGATAGACGACATCAGGGCCGGCAAGCTCGTGCTGGTCGCCGACGACGAGGATCGCGAGTCTGAGGGCGATCTGGTGGGCGCAGCCGAGCACATCACGCCCGCTATGATCAACTTCATGGCTAAGCACGGCCGCGGGTTGATCTGCCAGACGCTGATGCCGGACCGGTGCCGGGCGCTGGGACTTCCCCAGATGGCCGACGACAACACCGACGCGTACGAGACGGCGTTCACCGTGAGCGTGGACGCGGCCAAGCGCTTCGGGGTGACGACGGGGATCTCTGCGGCGGACAGGGCCAAGACGGTTCAAGTGGTCATCGATCCGGCCACCGTGCCGTCCGACCTGAGGCGGCCGGGACACGTTTTCCCGCTGCGCGCCCGGCCGGGCGGCGTCCTGCAGCGGGTGGGGCACACGGAGGCGAGCGTGGACCTCGCCCGGCTCGCGGGTCTCTATCCCTCGGGCGTCATCTGCGAGATCCTCGCAGAAGACGGCACGATGATGCGGCGCCCGCAACTCGAGCAGTTTGCCGCCGAGCATGGGCTCACGCTGGTGACCGTCGCACAGCTGGTGGCCTACCGCCTCAAGACCGAGCGACTGGTGCACCGGGTAGCGGACGCGCGTCTCCCCACGCCCCACGGTGAGTTCCGCGTAGTGGGATACCACAACGACGTGGACGCCGCGGAGCACGTGGCACTGGTTTACGGGGACGTGGGGGGGCGGCGGAGCGTCCTCGTTCGGATGCACTCCAAGTGCCTGACCGGGGACGTGTTCGGATCCCAACGCTGCGACTGCGGACGGCAGCTCCACGCGGCGATGAAGATGATCGCAGAGGAAGGGGCCGGGGTGGTGGTGTATCTCGACCAGGAGGGACGAGGCATCGGTCTGCTCAACAAGCTCAAGGCGTACGAACTGCAGGACTCGGGTCGCGACACCGTCGAAGCCAACGAGGCACTGGGCTTTGCGCCCGACCTGCGCAACTACGGCATCGGTGCGCAGGTCCTCATGGACCTCGGCCTGAGCTCGATCCGCGTGATGACGAACAACCCGCGCAAGATGGTGGGGCTGGAAGGGTACGGCCTGGAGATCGTTGAGCGCGTGCCCCTGGTAACCGACCCCACCGACGACAACCGGGCATATCTCGACGTGAAGCGGGACAAGCTCGGACACTTCTTCGCTCACTGACGTGTCCGGCAGATCCGAGCACGCGGCGTCCCCGGCCGGCCGGGCGCTGATAGCGGCGAGCCGGTTCAACGAGGGCGTGACGCACCGCCTGGTGGAGGGCGCCCTCTCGGCGCTGGCCGAGGCCGGTTACGGTGAGGACCAGGTCGACCTCGTGTGGGTGCCCGGCGCGTTCGAGCTGCCCCTCGCGGTGGACCGCGGACTCGCTACGGGGAGCTATGCGCTGGCCGTGGCGGTCGGGGTTGTGATTCAGGGGGAGACTCCACACTTCAGGTTCGTAGCCGAAGCTGCCACCCGGGGCCTGGCCGAAGCCGCTACCCGTAACGGAATCCCCGTGGGCTTCGGCCTGCTCACCTGTGACACCCTTGCCCAGGCGCTCGCCCGCGCAGGAGGCGATGCTGGGAACAAGGGGGAGGAGGCGGCGCGCGCGGCCTGCGATACGTTGCGTGTACTGGAGCGCTTCGAGCACGGTGATTCGGCCTGAGACCAGGCAGCGGGCTCGGGCTCTGCAGCTGCTCTACGCGTGGGAGCTGCAGGAGCGGCCGCCGATGCATGAGGTGGTCGAGCAACTGCTGCGCACTTCCCCCCGCTGGGTCTCAGCGGTCGAGGACGCCGAGCCCCTGGCCACCGCGGTCGCGAAGCGCGTGGACGAGCTCGATGCCGAGATCGAGCAGGCGGCCGACAACTGGCGGCTTGCCCGCATCGGCACCATCGAGCAAGGCATCCTGCGCCTTTCCCTGTATGAGTTGTTGAGTGGCACGGTGCCGCCCCGAGTGGCCATCAGTGAGGGAGTGCGTCTGGCGCAGTGGTTTGCCGGCTCCAAGGCGCCCTCGTTCGTGAACGGCGTTCTCGACGCCGTCGCTCGCCGGGCGGGCCGGCTTTGAGGCTACTCGCGGTCAACTGGCTCGACCTCGAGAACCCCCAGGCGGGGGGCGCCGAGATCCACTTCCACGAGATCTTCCGCCGTCTCGTGGAGCGTGGTCACGAGGTCCACCTCGTCGCATCCGGGTGGCGGGGTGCCGCGCCCAGCACGACGATCGACGGCATTACGGTGGAGCGTCATGGTGACCGGCACACGTTCACGCTCAAGGGCCGGGGTGCGGTGCGCCGCTCGCTGGCGGCCGCGCCCTACGACGTGGTCGTGGAGGACATCAACAAGCTGCCGCTCTACCTCGCAACGCTCACGGACCTTCCCATGTACGTGATCGTGCCGCACCTGTTCGGCACCACGGCGTTTCGGGAGGCCTCGCTCCCTGTGGCGACGCTCGTCTGGGCGGCGGAGAAGCCGATTCCGCGGGTGTACCGGGGCGCGGCCTTCCACGCCATCAGCGACAGCACGAGGGATGATCTGGTGGGGCGTGGGGTGGCGGCCGAGGCCATCCGCGTCATCTACCCCGGGGTTGACGCCGCCTGGTACACGCCCGACGCAGCGACTCCGCGCGCCGCCAGCCCAACGTTTCTGTACGTTGGGCGGCTCAAGCGTTATAAAGGGGTAGATATTGCGCTCCGGGCCATTGGCCTGGCGCGTGCCCAACGCCCGGACATTCGCCTCGAGATCGCCGGCGGTGGGGACGACCGCGAGCGGCTCGAGCGCGTCGCGCGGAAGCTCGAGCTGGGAGACGCGGTCAGCTTTCTAGGTTACGTGAGTGAGGAGCGCAAGCTCGAGCTCCTCCGGCAGGCGTGGGGCGTCGTCTTTCCGTCGGTCAAGGAGGGCTGGGGCATTTCGAACGTGGAAGCCGCAGCATGCGGCACGCCGGCCGTCGCCTCCGACAGTCCCGGCCTCAGGGAGTCGGTGATCGATGGTGAAACGGGGATCCTCGTCCCCCACGGCGATCCTCGACAGCTGGCCTCCGCCATGTTGCGCTTGTGCGGCGACC
>Ga0255055_10003841_pt1 | contig 10037 bp, 10 predicted proteins | sample JV7_2_27_MG_FD_188633 | JGI IMG/M metagenome (GOLD analysis project Ga0255055, IMG submission 188633) | Seawater microbial communities from Jervis Inlet, British Columbia, Canada - JV7_2_27 | ecosystem: Environmental > Aquatic > Marine > Inlet | place: Canada: British Columbia | collected...
AAAATATCGGTGGACGGAGAAGATTTTACAATAATCAAAATCAAAATTTACTTGACTTGACAACCATTGATTATGATATCGGTACTTTTACCAGAGTTGTGATTACATCTACTTATCTGTATTTTTACGATTTTGCAGATATTGGCATGATGTCTAAGGTTTTGGGAGGTGTGGGATATCAATTAGAAGCTTTGTCTTTCTTTTTTAATTTCTCGGGATGGCAAACCACATAGCATTTGGAACAGGCGCTGTATGCAAAAGCCCCGCGGGTTGCTCGGTCCCAGGGAAACCGATTTTCACCGGCCAGTAAGAACTCCAATTGTACCTGCTTGGCGTCATCCTCTTCATCGATTACAGGCATCGGCAGATCCGAAAGGGCATAAAATCGATTCCCCATTACCATGCCGCCACATCCCCACAGGCACCGGAGATAGGAAAGCCACCCGTAACGATATTCCTTATCATCCATCTTCATTACCCGGTCCCGATCGGGTGTCAATGCCTCAACCGGGCAGATGGAAACACAGGGCTGAGGGCAACCGTCGCACGGATTCTCTTCGAGAATAGAATCCGGCTTGAGCTTGGCTGTTGTCAGCACAGTAATCAGCTGCACCGCACCGCCGTACTGGGGGGTGACCAGAAATCCCCCCCGACCCAGACGCCCGATCCCGGCTGCCATGGCAACATGTCGGTGGGAGATTTCACCCAGTCCTTTCTCTATATTGTAATACTGGTTCGCCGGAATCGGCAGGCTGACATAATCCAGGTCCTCAAGAAAGTTGGCGAGATCAAGCGCCATATCATCCAGCCGAAATTTTGGCTCCAAACTGGCAAACCGTGAAAACGACATGGGGCTGACGCCCCTTAAATGGACTTGCTGGACACCGCGATTGATCCGGTAGGCCATGGAAATCAGGCTTTTTGCTTCAGGAAGCAGCCGTTTGGGATTAAGCTCCGGCGGTGCATTTTTCATACGAGATATCGGGGCGATGCCGACAAGATGTGCCCCTAAGGAGAAAGCCTTCTCCTTGACTTCCTGAGTCAGCTTGGCCGGGGAAGGTTGTGTGGTCTTCTTCACTGCTTTCGATGTCAAATTATTTGTTTTCATTTTATCTCGTTCTCCTGATTTATTGAGTTAAACGGCCTCGGAGTTATACCCTCGGGCCATCAAATGATTCACTTTGTGCCCGAGCCTTTGCCCCAGAACGCGGGCATTTTTGAGGGCGTGTAGTTGGTTCTCTATGGGATTATACAAGGCTGTTCCGATCCGTTCCAGCAGACCGTACTGAGCCACAACCGCACTGTATTCACAATCATTAAGCGAATCTTTGCAACCCAGGCATGGATTTGCACCCGCAGCCGTAATTCGGCCGAGGGCTTTGATGCCGTAGTTTTGCATAAACTGAACAAGCGAATCCCCAAGCTGGCCTGCCAGTTCCGTATTGCTCCCGGCCACTACAGCCGCTCCCACTCTGCCCTGGGTCAACAGGTGATGGTGGCGAAACGACCAGAATCGTTCCATAAGCGCTTTGGTGGCCGAATCGATCATCCCGGAAAACGCCCAGCTGCCGATAACCAGAGCCCTGGCACCGAGGATTTTCTTCCGGAGCGTTTTCCAATCATCCTTAATGACACACTTATTATTGGCCCAACATCCGTTACAGGCCTTGCAGGGCCTCACGCTTATATCGTGGAGGCGAACCAATTCCGAAGGAAGGCGTGAAGCGGACAGAACCTCCTCCACCAGTGTTTCAACTTTGCCCCCCTTCTGGGGCGATGCGCTTATTCCCAGAATCATGGATTTCATATCTAACTCCTTTATCTATTTTTTATTTGATATCAGCTTGTCCCGATATATTGTCACCCTTCAAGTAATCCAAGTGTGCGAAGACCTTTGAGTTCGCCACACTCTTTACAATCCACAGCAGTACAGGATTGGCACTTTTCAGTTTTTGCAAGAAGATCTGCAATTTTGCATCGTGAAGCATTGAGAATTTTCAGTTCCGAGTCGATGCCTGATAGGCTATCTGAGAGCATTTTACGTATCCGTTTTGTAAGACGCCGATGCTTGGTGTCACAGGATTTGGCAAGATTAATGATCTTTCTAATATCTTTTAACGAGTAACCTAGGCGTTTAAGGAATCGAACCGTATGAATGGTTGAAATAGTGTTCTTGCTATAAAGCTTTCGGCCGCTTGGAGTAACGGCTATCGGGGCAATTATCTTTTCGGTCTCGTAATGTCGTACGGTTCTGGGGGTGCAGTCTGCTTGACGACATACCTCGCCAATGAACATGTTTTCCTCCATAAACATCCCTTTCACATTTGTATCGTTACGTAACGTAATCGGTGTGTCAATTTCGGTCAAGCACAAATTTCGCTTAACGTTTTTTTGGAATTGAGCCTCAATTGCAGATATTTTATAGTATCTGTACAAAATTTGATCTCCAAAAACTACAGATACTGTAAACGTATCTGAATTATTATGAACAAATAAATTTCGATTTTCTGTAAACCTTAAATTTGGTGATTACATCTACGTATCTGCAATTTGGGCAAATTACCGATCATCTCAATGTATCTGTAATTTTTGATATTTGGATTTTTGGCAAGTTATCCGTAATTTTGCCGTTAGAGAGGCAACCGTAAAATATAGTGGTTTTATCTAATTAAGTAGGCCATCAATTAATCCCACCCCATCCATCACAAAATTTCCAGCTGCTGTTCAATGATAATTCATAAAGCTATCGCCCTAAGATCGAATCCATAAAAATGCTAAATTATCTTGACAACCGATACCACCATGTGGCAATGGAAAAACAGTGCTTTTTCATGTTGAACTGGAGTTCCCGTTCATTTTGGATCCATCTTCTCTCCCGAAGCAACCCCTCCATCTGAAATAGATTCTGGTTTCCCGTAAACTTTAACCTAATAATTTAAGGTAAAGATTCAATGGAGAAACCCCTCAAAATGTGCATACCTTGCTTCTGACAGGAAGTTTTATGTCCTGTTTGGAGCGTAATCCTTTTGGTTATGTCAGATACCTCTAAAGGTTATTAGTTTTATTAATCTGTGAGGAGGAAATAATGAACATCGATAATTTGATATCGAGTTTCGATTTTGACAAATTAAAAAGCGATTGCCTCGTACATAGTTCCCTGAAGGCATATATTGAAAAAAATCCGAATCTACCCTCATGCTACGATTCAGATTTTTTGGAGCTATTTTTAAAAAACGCTATGTGTTTTCCTTCAGAGTGTGCAAATTGTGTGGGCATGAAAAAAAACAATATTCGTAAATTTATTTATATTCCTAATTTTATTTAGAGACATAAATATGTGCGTATAAGCGAAGTGGTACATATGCCTGACCTACTAGCAAGGCAACAATTATTTCAAATCACCATTAACAAAAAATTACAGAGGATATCATGGCTGACATTTTTATTAGTTACACGAAAGAGGATTGTGAGAGAGTTGAACCTCTGGCCAAAGCCCTCGAAAACCAGGGTTGGTCGATATTTTGGGATTTCACGATTCCTGTTGGGAAAACTTGGCGACAAGTTATTACAGATGCTTTCGAAACCGCACGCTTGGTTATTGTAGCATGGTCCAAAACATCAGTCGATTCGCATTGGGTACAAGAACAGGCTGATAGGGGTCTTGAACGGAACATATTGTTTCCGATTTTAATCGATAATGTAAGACCCCCAATGGGTTTTGGGGCTATCAAAGCCGCAGACCTTATTAATTGGGATCCCACGCAATCCTCTCCAGAGTTTGAAAAACTCATTGCCGACATCTCAGCAATTCTCGGTCCCTCTCCAATAGAGGTCAAAGAAGCAGAGCAAAAACGTGCAGAAGAGGAGCGTAGACGTAAACAAGTAAAGAAAGCTTCGAGGAGAGGAACAAAGAAAGGCTGAAGAAGAACAGCAGCTGTTCTCCGAAAACTTTCTGTGTCGTTAATTATTGGGGCATATATCGTCTTAGTATTTTGTTTGATCGGCGTTCAAAGTATTATAGTGAGTGGACAAATTTTTTTAAGTTTGATGGGAATTGTAGTGGCATTTTTTGCCAAAAAAGATAAAAACAGACTATTTTTTTGGATGGGTTTATCAGCGCCCGGTATTACTCTGTTTTGCTTCTCTCTTATTGAATTTTATAATTGGAGTGAATCTGAAGCGCAAGTTCCAATTTCTGTGGTTGCCTCTATTTATGCTGGACTTTTGACACCGGTACTTTGCAAAATCAAAAAGTTGTCCTAACAAAGCCCCATGCCACCTACTCGCTAATCGTTTGCGACCGGAGGGCAAAGTTAAAAATACTTGCTATGTATTGGCATCAAATCTACCCACTCAAAGTTGCAGATATCCGCAAACGTATCTGCAAAATATTTCGCCTATAAAAATTACAGATACTGTAAACTTATCACAGGGCAAACACCTTTTGAACTATCTGCAAAAATCACATGAATAAATGCTTTACAAAACCGTTGATATCTCCAACTGATCTTCAAAATCATGCCCGTCCAAAAACCTTTGATATCTCATAAGCGATATGCATTTGCCTGATTGTTTAGATACCTGCATGGATTACAGATTCACACACACTTAAATATTTCCACCCCATAATCCATATCACAATAGAAAAACCTTCCAAAATAATTGCATGTATCATAATGATATCGTAGTTTACCTCCATGGCCAAAGCGCCATATTCTTTAAACCATCAAACCAAGGGAGGTAAGTTATGAAAATCTCAAAAGCCGCAGAAATTTGTCTGACCTATCATCGCAACCATTCCAAAAAAAAATACCGCCAGAGCTTATGAATTTATCCTTTCCAAATTTTGCAGGGAATTTGGTGACAGGAAAGTTAATGAGGTCTCCTCGAATGAAATCCTCACATTTCTAAACAGAATCACCAACAACAGAAAGCAACAAACCAAACGAACCCGATATGCCCACCTGACCTCGTTTTTCAACTTCACAAAAAACAATATTGACCCGGAATTAAAAAATCCTTGCGACAGCCGAATTTTGAAAAAACTGTTTAGATCAACGCCAATCATTCACTGGGATATTATCGAAAAAGAGACCGTGGACGAGAGTATTTTTAGAACCACAAAAACAAGAAACAGATTAATTCTTGAATTGATGGCACGGGGCGGCATGCGGATCGGTGAAGTCCTGAAACTCACCCCTAATGATATAAACCACCGGAAGCTGTTGCTGAGAGATCCTAAAAGTGGCAAGGAACAGGAAATTATATTTATCCCGCAAAAGGTTGCTGACCGACTTAAAGAATTCATAAGGGCTGAAAACATCAGTGAAGATCAGCGGATCTTTCCTATTTGTTATGGAGCTGCCAGGGCCGTTGCAAAAAATGCCGGGGCTATGGTCGGGATTCATCTGAGGCCACATGATTTGAGGCGCCATGCCGCCACCTATGCATCTCGATCAGGTGTTCCATTTGAAATTATCAGCAAGGTAATCCTCCGGCACTCCCATATAGCCACAACACAGATGTATTTGGGGAAAATCAGTGATTCTGAAGCGATGAGATGGATTGAAAATATTTATGCGTAAATTAAAAAAGGGAGAATCCTGCTGGGGTTGGGGTTCTCCCCATCGGGTTGGATATCAAAGTATTATCTTAGGGTTTTTGAGGGGCCTGATTTTTAAGATCAGTTGGAGTAATCAACAGGTTTTAGAGTCGCTGAGAAACCTGTGATAAATAGCAGATACCCAAAAATGAAGACAGGGTCGAAATTGACCCTGCCTATTTTAGAATTATCCTTCACTATTTTATTAACCAGATAGGTGCGCTATCAACTCATTGACTTCTTCAACCGATGAAACAGGCTTGGTTTCAAAGAGAACATATGGAACATATTGCTCTGTCATCTTCATAACATCAACATTGGTACCTTCAACAATACAATATCCTTCACCTTCAGAAGTAAATGCACCCCACTCCTTAAGTACACCGCTTTCCATATCTTGCTTTATCATAGCCATAAATAAGCCCCATGATCCTCCCCGCTCTTTGGCATCAACTGGAACTCTTGATTCATCTAACTTCCAATAAAGGTGATACTTAGCCATGATACTCCTCCTCTCTCAAAAGTCGGCATAAGTGTACCTCCTTTTGAAGTTACAGGTAGACTGAATTTATAAAGAAATTTAAATGGACTCCCGACAGAACATTAAACCCCTGTCAGGAGCGGGGTAGGCACAATTTGAGGGGGTTCTCCATCGTAACTTCACCATAACTTCAAGCTAATGTTCGGTGGAAATCAGAATCATTTTCAGAAGAAACCTTTAAAACATACAATTGAGGGAGATAGTAGAAGCAGAAGCCCAGATGGTCGATACCGGTCAGATTCAGAAGGAGATTGTGCTAAAGAGTTTCAATTGATGGCTTTTTATTAATCAATAGACCTTTTCATGTCAAGAAAAAAGCAACAAGTACTACTATGTAGTAATTGCAAGGGGCATCTTTGGATTGATATATCTTGCCAGTATCACAAGTTTACGCCAAGTGGTGAGTCGAGTAGACCGAGGGAACTTCCCCCTCAGTCTCTCACGCAACCGGACGTGAACCTCTCGGTTCATCCGGCTCCTATCGACCAGCCGATTGTCTTACCAGTTGCCAGTGCGCAAACAGGTAAGACATCCGTTTCGCAATACGCCCAAGCCGGTAAAACGCTTTGCGTCTGCGACGGCGTAACTTTTTGTACTTCCGCATGGCCCATCGTTGTAATGCGCCATTGTTGAAAATGGGGTCAGGGCTTGATTTGTGATTTAATAGTTTTTACCTGCCTTTTGAAAATGGGGTCAGAAAATGGGGTCAGGGCTTGATTTGTGATTTAATAGTTTTTACCTGCCTTTCGAAACTTTTCTCCAGCGCCATTTTTTTTCTGATGACCGTTACCCGCCGACTTACAGACGAGTGAGTTAAACCAAATAAATCTCCGATCTGCAAATTTGTATACTTGCCTTCTTGCCATAAACAATATAGCAGAATATCACGATTTAACTTGTCGGTTTCGCTAACCCTTGGGGATTTTTTGATCCTTTCCAGATCACATTGCAATACCTTGGATGCCTTTTTTAACAGCTGCACCGGATCCGTATCTTTTGTAATGCTCTTTTGTTGAGGAATGGCCGGATCCGGTGTGCTGACGATATAGCGATCTTTGATTCTTTTTACAAACTTTTCAGATCCATAAATGAATCCATGGCGAATATCTTCCCACAGGCGATGGTGTTCATCTGAATACTTTTGTGACCTTTCACGGTATTGTCGATGTTTGTTTTCTCCATGAATTTGATACAGTATCAGATTTTTGTCTAACCAGGCGGGATGGCGGCGATTATAAGCATATGCACGATAGCTGCTCCAGCGGTAATCGATAAGCCGCCTGACAATGCCGGCGCGTAACGGATTATTATGGATGTAATAGGAAAGCTGCATCAGGTAAGCATCATTTTCAACCAGGATGCTTTTATAGCGGCCTTGAAATAAATGTCCACTTTGCAAATGGTCTAGATTAAACCGCCGCGTATAGGTGGTGCCCAGCCATTGCATGCTTCTGGATAAATTTGCTTTTGGTGTGCGAAGCAACAAATGATAATGGTTGTCCATCAGAACGTATGCAAAAATCTCGTTATCAAATCGCTCTGACATCTGACCGATTGTGTCTAAAAACAAATATCGGTCATCATCGTTCACAAAGATAGCGTGCTGTCTATTGCCGCGGGAAAATACGTGATAAAGTGCACCTTCATATTCAATTCGCCAAGGTCGTGCCATGCGCTTTTGGTATCAAAAACGAAAGACATATGTCAACCTATAATCACAAATCAAGCCCTGACCCCATTTCTTTTTCCATTTTTGGTTGACGTTTTTCTTCTAAATCTGATAAATTACAGCTTCTTGTGATATTCCTAAATCTAAATTAATAGCCAACGGATAACCCTGTGGAGGTTACCATGAGCTTTATTTCAAAACCCCATTTCTCAAATTGAGAGGTGGGGTTTTTGTTTTTCTTTTTAATTAAGCAGGTTAGAAAAAGTTCACAAAATTATGAGGAGATTATGTGAAAAGAGTAATCTTTTTAATCTTATTATTTTTGATTAGCTGTACCCCTGCAATGCAGCAAAGCATGACACCATCCGCAAAAACAGTTGTTCATGATTTCGACAATCATATAGAAGTCATTCAATTACCAGTTAGTGCCGCCAGTAGTATGAATGAAGACTTGAATGCATTAGGTTTTCGATGGACCAGTAAAGCGCCTGATATTGTTAGACTCAAAGTAGGCACTAAAGAAATTACTAACATTTACGCAGTCGCATTCAATATTGATGGTGCTATTGTAAATATTGAAAAGCCAATTGATACTCCAACTAATTATGGTGGTTGGTCATATCGTCAATTTGTCATGCCTTTGGGCCAGTTCGTAAAATTAGCCAATGCACAAATTGTCAAAATGAAGGTCTTTTCGGTTGAATATTATAACAATCTTATCAATATTCTGATTACACCATCATCATTCGGACAATCAAAGAGCAGTGCGGTTGTAAGTGGAAAATTTTCGGAATTTCTAGAACAAGTAAATGCTCAAAGAAACAAATGAGTAGGGAGTCTGACCATGCAACAAATATGTAATGACCTGGCAATGGAACAACAGGAGTTGGATGCTGTCGTGGCAAATCTGGGTGAGGCCGGATGGGAGACCATGACCCCCTCTAATGGCTGGGATATCAAGGAACAAATTCGTCATTTAGCGTACTATGAGAATAGAGCCAAATTGGCTGCCTCGGATCCGGAGGCCTTTAAACAGTGGTTTGAAGAAATGCGGCAAGATCCAAATACAATGACGAGGCATAAGGAGACTACGGGAAAAGATTTGACTGCTGGAGGAACCTTGAAATGGTGGCGAGAAGAACGCAGAGCGTTGCTTGACGTCTTAGCAAAAATGGATCGCAAGAAGCGACTGCCCTGGTATGGTCCTTCTTTAAGTGCCATGTCTTTTGCGACTGCGCGTCTGATGGAGACCTGGGCGCATGGACAGGATATTGTGGATGCATTGGGTATTAGACGTAAACCGACAGAGCGCTTGCGTCATATTGCCCATCTAGGGGCGAGTACATTAGGCTGGAGTTATACCAACCGTAAAATGGAGGTGCCTGACACACCGGTTCGTGTTGAACTCACCGGGCCTTCAGGCGACACGTGGAACTGGGGGCCTGAAGAAGCGAAAGATATGGTAAAGGGCCTGGCTGAAGATTTCTGTTTAGTGGTGGTTCAAAGGCGGCATGTGGCCGACACTGATTTGATTATCAAGGGGGAAACTGCGCAGCAATGGATGTCGATGGCCCAGGCCTATGCCGGACCACCGACCGAAGGTCGAAAGCCGGAGAAGTTTCTGAAGAGTAAACAATAGCCAGTTGAATAAAATAACCCCTGCCAGCTTAAGCCGTAAAACGACCAGTCTTCGCTTTGTCAAGCTTCGCCTCGGCACGCAACTCAAGGCTCCAGGAGGACCAGTCTTCGCTCTGGCGAGCTACGCCTCGGCAGGCGATTCAGGCCGGAAAACGACAAGTCGGTACGCATGAATATCAACCGAAAATTGTTGTTACCTAAATTTTGCACGAGTCGGAGGCTTCCATAGGCAAGAGGAGCCCCTTAGTACAATAAAATTAGATGCTTCATCCCGCGAAGCGGGGGCACTTAAGGGCGAAGTCGTAGTATGCTACTTCGAGCCCTTAATAACGCAGCATATGGGAGCCTCCGGCTCGCCGCGTTTCCAGTAGGGTGAAAATAGATGAGAAATAAAATAGATCATCATCAATTAAATAACAAAAAAATTCTCATCTATTTTCATGAAAAATTCAGGTATTAACCTCATTGTCTAATGCTTTGACCATCCTTTGCAATTGTATTATATAGAACCTACCTCTAATTCATCGATAAGCGGATATCTTACAATTAAATTGGGGCAAAGCCTCTAACTTGTAAAAGGATCTCAT
>Ga0255055_10003843_pt1 | contig 10033 bp, 9 predicted proteins | sample JV7_2_27_MG_FD_188633 | JGI IMG/M metagenome (GOLD analysis project Ga0255055, IMG submission 188633) | Seawater microbial communities from Jervis Inlet, British Columbia, Canada - JV7_2_27 | ecosystem: Environmental > Aquatic > Marine > Inlet | place: Canada: British Columbia | collected...
GGTAAAAGCCGAGAGAATTCCACCGGAATTGATTCGGAAAGTAGCCGACCTGGGGCTAATGGGATTGAATGTACCGGAGGAATACGGGGGCTTCCCCAGAGATACGGTTACTATCGGCGTGGTACTGGAGGAACTGGCCAAACAGGCCGATGATGCGGCGTGGCTGGTATTCAATAATTATGCGCTGGCCGGAATCGTAGCTCTCGGGTGTGAAGAACTCAAACAAGAATGGTTACCGCAGATGGTAAATGGCGAAAAAATTGTCTGCATGGGAGCTACCGAAGCCGAGGCCGGATCCGACCTGGCAAATCTTAAAACCACCTTTAAAAAAGATGGTGATTGCTTTGTGCTCAATGGTGAGAAAAACCGGGTTACTTTCGCGGAGCAGGGCCATGCGGTTATGGTATTAGCCAAAGCGGACCTTTCTTCGAGAAGAATGACTCCCTTCCTGGTTCCCTTAGATTTCCCGGGAGTTAGTATCAGCCCGATTAAAGATATCGGATGTGAATCAACCGGGGGCGGTATCGTTTCTCTAGAGGATGTGAGGTTGCCGGAAAAATATCTGCTGGGAGACCAGGAAGGAAAGGGATTTCAGGTTGCCATGCGTACGTTCGATTGTGTTCGGGCTTTTGCATCGCTAGAATCACTGGCCAAGGCTGAAATAACGTTGCAGGAGACCATTGAATATTCGAAGCAGCGGGTTCAATTCGGACAACCTATTTCGAAATTTCAGGGAACGTCATTCAGAATTGCTGAGGCGGCTACTTATCTCGAACTGGGCCGGTGGCTTTGCTACCGGGTCTTGTGGATGAAGGATAACGATTTACCGCACAGGAAAGAATCCGCCATGGTCAAGTGGTGGTGTCCGAATATAGCCTTTAATATAATCCACGAATGTTTATTGATTCACGGACATTACGGCTACAGTAAGGACCTTCCTATCGAACAAAGATTACGGGACTCCCTTTTAACGGAAATAGGAGATGGGACGGCGGAAATTATGAAATTAATTATCAGCCGTGATATTATCGGTAGGGATTTCGTTGATTAGGACTGGGTATAAAGTCGAATCATGATAACTTTTGTCTGTAAAGCAAGAAATATAAAAATGAGACCCAATGAGGAGATGGTTCTATGAAAATTACCAGAGTTGAATGTATACCCCTGTCACTTCCGTTTGCCAAACCCATCATCATGTCCGGAGGCGCCGTCAAATGGGCACACACCGTGCTCCTGAAACTGCACACAGACGAAGGTATAACCGGCATCGCCGAATGCGGTGATACTTCCATGTGGTACATGGGCGAAAGCCAGGACTCTATCTTCTACAACCTTACCAGCGTGTTCGCGCCAATTCTTCTCGGGGAAGACCCTTTCAACATTGAGGTCATCATTGCAAAGATGGACAAGGCAGTCAAAGTTAACAACCATTCCAAAGCCCTCGTTGATTACGCCTTGCACGACCTCATGGGGAAAGCTCTCGGAGTCCCCGTGTATAAACTCATCGGCGGCCTTTCCAATCCCAAAATCAAGCTTGCCTACGTGATGTCGTCCGGTACGCCAGAAGAAGTCGCCGCTCAGGCCAGGAAACTCACCGACGCCGGATACGGCGGTCTTAAACTGAAAGTGGGGGCCAACGTCGTGGAAGACGATGTTGAGATGGTGGCAGAAGTCCGAAAAGCAGTAGGCAGTCGGGTCAAGATAATGACGGATACTAACGGCGGCTGGAACTATATCCAGGCTCTGAAATTCCTGCAGCAGGTCGGCAAATACGATTTATTCCTGGCCGAACAGCCGCTGCCGTGGTGGGACATGGATGGGCTGGCCCGCTTGCGTCGTAAGGTCGATGTGCCAGTTTTCGCCGATGAGTCCGCCGCCGAGTTGAATGACCTCATCAAGCTGATACAGCGTGACGCAGTAGACGGCTTTTTCCTCAAAGTACCCAAAGCCGGAGGCATTCACAAGTCCCGGAAATGGGTGGCTATAGCCCAGTCCATGGACATCAATGTCATGTGTGGGTGCATGATCAATACCGGACTCGGTGCCGCCGTCGAGGCGCACTTTCTGGCAGCTACCGAATGGATGGGTAATATCGAGCAGGAGTCTATCGGTCCGTTGAACCTACATGACCTCATCGATACAGTGAGTCAACCGATACAGGATGACCTGGCCCTGAACGTCCCCAGGTATGAGAAAGGTTACCTCTATCCGCCGGAAGGCGTTGGTCTTGGTATCGAGCTGAACGAGGCTGCCGTTAAAAAGTTCGCCACACCCGGTAAAACACCTGTCGTGATAGACATGTAATTACAATAAATAATATGATGACAATTCTTTTAGCTTGAATTGCTAGACAAACTATCCGTCAAATCATATTTTTTGTCGGGAGGCTAAGTTATTGAATTACACTGAACGACTATAAGGGCTTAGTTGACAAATAAAGTCTGGAAGCATAAACTACCAAAAATAACTAAACAGAGCTGTTGTTTTTATGTTAAGGGAGGACAAATTAATGCGGGAAATGTTTGTTGCACTGGCATTGGGACTATTGTTGACAATTATTGGCGCGGGTGCCGAAGTCAAATGGCTGTATCTCATCGGTATCCTCATACTACCGCTGGTATTACTCTGGGGTGCGTTTTACAAAGCGGGAGATGACACGAAGTTAAAGATAACGTTACTGGCAATGGCGGGTATTATCATGGCTGCCATAGTTATGACCTTGAGTTCCTACAGTATCAGTTACGACTTAGGTTCTGTATTCTAGAACACCTACTGATAAATCGAGGACTGAGTTATTCCGAATATCGTCACAAATCCTAGGCGTTTCTGACGATAAATTGAAGCGGGGATCCGAATTCCATTGGGAGTGTTTAAGGTTAATAGCACTTCCACGCACGCCTTGATGCGTTGGGGCATCTAAACAACATTCGTTTGTCGGGTTTTCCTGAGATTACGAACGTAACGTCGTAATTCTACCGGGCTAAGGTATACTTTTGACTCGACGGGAATGGGTACCGGATTGACCTGACGTATGGACTCCAGAATCTCATTCAGGATTGGTTTTAATGAAAAGTTAGGAAAAGCTTTCATTTTAGTTACCACCTTTGTCCGTTACATATATTAAAACGGAAAAAAGCGGAGAAAGTTAGCAACCCATCTGAAAAGCACTTATTTTTTAGTGGTTTCACCGACCAGTGACCATACCAAGGCAATCACCCAACCGATGAATGTCCACCCGGCTAAGATATTTACTAATAGGATACCTAATATACTTTTATGTCGTCTTACGGCAGCTATTATCGTCGGGAGGAAATATAGAGCAAGACCGAGTATCCCGAAGGGGAAGCCCCAGTAAGGAAAGGTGATATTGAAAGACCAGTCAGAAGGAGAATGAATGACCGGTGCTGCACACGAAGCAAACCAAAGAGATAAAATAAAAATAACTACAAGAGTAAATATCAGGCAGATTAATTTTGTATTGTTCATATCAAGGACTATTCTATCGATATTCCAAGGTACAGTCAATTATTTTCTTCACCGCTCCTAATGACCGTATCCACCCGGTCGCGGGGGAGGGATTTTGCTCTTCAACAGGAATTCATCGGCTATCATCTGGGCCTCCGGTTCGGGTAGTTCTCCAAGGGCTACATCTTCCTGAACAACGCCGTCAGCCCGGATTCTGCCCTTCCAGTAATACCGACTGTCAGGATTAAAAACGCTTATCCAATACACCGTACGGCTGAGGGGAGCAACTCCCTGTAATACTTCAATCAACCATTTATCCGATGTGAAAAGTTTACCGGTAATGGCATAATCCTGGGGTTCTCCGGAATAGATAGTCTTTTCCTGCCATTGGGCCTCTGCATCCGGAATCACCAGCGGTTTTTGCCCACGCAGATAAGACAGGACAGCATCGACTGCCTGAGTGGCATTCCTGATTTTTACCGGGGACTGTTCCGAAGTCACGGCCCTACCGTCCGGCCCTGGTAAGAGTAGCACCGGATATTTTCTTCGTCACGAGAGCATTGGTATTCATCATACCCCAAAGTACTGTATATCCCGGCACACCGCCGGCTACGGCGATATGAATGTCCCGGGACGGCATACCGGTCTTCTCCGAAATCCACTCCCGGACACCCTGACGGTCGAATCCAAGCTTGTTTAGCTCAACATGAACTTCAGGGTTGAAAACGATATAAGCCGCTCCCCGATTAAATATCCTCTCCGTCATCTGATCGAGAATAGAATCGGCTTTCCAGAGACCGACCGCACCGCCGCCATATGTGGAATAAATGGTGTTGACCTTGCTTACCGTTACGGTACTATCTTCACCTTTATATCCGCGGTTGACGTGGAACGGCTCCCACTGACTGGCTGCTTCATTTTCGGCGAAGGTGTACCATGTATGCGCCGAAGGACGGCCCGTCAGAGCCATATCGTTGATTCTCGGCCAGCAGTGACCGATGTTGATAGTGCTCAACCTGACGGCGCGACCGATGGTGTTGTTGGCACGCCAGCCGTGACCGAACAGACCCATGCCGGAATTCATATTTATTTCTTCAGCAATAGGCCCGTTGACCATAATGACCAGGTTGAAAGCGCCCGAGGAACCCAAGGTGTGGAAGAAAAACTCACCGTCCTGCCCCTGTCCACTTTCTCCCACGAAAGCTTCCATAGCGGCAATTATTACCGGTAAATACTCAGGTTTGGCACCGGCCATGACGGCATTTATAGCGATTTTTTCGATGGTGACCGTGCCCAGTTTAAGGGGGCACTTACCCAACACTTCGTCCGGGGAGCGGTCAGTACCCGTGAGCATCCACTTAACACGTTCGAGGGTGGGGGGAATAAGGGGCAAGCCATCTCCCATGTGTTTTTCCAGGAACGTTTCGTTAAACTGTTCCAGGACGGAGGGGTAAGAATCCCCGATAAAAGTAAACTCGGGAGGCCCGATATCCTCTTTCTTCTCGCCGGGCGGATTGGCCTCCTGAGATGACAGGGGACGCGTCAGGATATCGATAATAGTGTCGATAACTTCCTCGGCAACCGGTCGCAATTCATCCAGGTCCCTGCGGAAGGTATACCATTTATCGGAGGGTAATGAGACTATACGTAAATCGGGCATACCCCAATCGGCAGCGGCCGACCGGGCATCGTCAATGAAATTCGAGGCTACGAAGTAAGCCCCGGGTATGCCGCGTTTTTCGAATTCAGCTGTATGGTAGGAACCCCACCAAGTACATGTCCCTCAGTCGCCCGAACCGAAGACAAACGCATCGCATGACCTGGCTACGTCGTCGTAGAACTCCGGTTCCATAGCCAGGTTGATGGTGGTAGTATATCCCTTGATGAATTCTACGGTGGGATACTTTGCATGCAGCAGCTCTTCCACCGCATCCAGAAAGGTGCTGGCGCCCGACTTCATATTATGAACCAGGGCGACTTTCTTTCCGGTCAAATCATCGAGGCGGGGAGCCGGGGTGAAAATCGGCGCGGGCTCTATTTCGCCACGTGGATTGACTACCTTTAATTCAACATTATTTACACTCATGACTTCTCCTTTACTCTGTCACAATGAGGATAATAATAGCTAATTCACCGGGATTTGTAATATTATGGCGGGCTATGAGCTGAATGTCAACGAGACATGTCTTGAGGTCGGTAGAGAACAGTCCGAATTTTGACTACTTTGTTGCATTGTATTCCTGAATAACATAGAATTTGCCTATCCAAGTAATCAAAAGGGGGAAACGAGTGGCAGATACAAAATACGGTAATCTCGTGAAGACATTATCTTTCAGGCCGGGAATGGGTGGAGCTAACGCCAAAGAACTGGTATTTGTGGGGGGAGATGAACTGGGCGACATGGATTTCAATTTCATCGTCGGCGTATACGACCAGACCGGAGATTGGGCTCCCAACCGGGGAGCGCACGACCACACGTTCGACGAATGCCTGCTGTTTTTCGGTTACGACGATAACGACATGAGTTACCTGGGCTCGGATATGTCATTGTGTGTAGGCAAGGAGCAGGAAAAACACTATTTCAGCGTACCCACCGTGGTGGCAGCTCCCAGAGGCGTACCGCACTGTCCGCTGGTCACCGAGAAGGTATACAAAATGTTCGGGCATTTTCACCTGGCGCTGGCTGCCAAATACTCCGGAGGCCCGGTGCCACTAGAAGGCACGACCGACGGAAATAAATATACTCACCTGTTCCACGAGATGAAGGTACAGGAAGGATCCGGCGACGCCGCTGCCAGTCAGATGCTAGCGATGTCCGGCGACAAATTGGAAGGCATGAACATCAACTTCAGGATGAGCCTGCATAAAGAGACGGGCGAGTGGTATCCCGGTAAAGGAGCGCAGATAAGCCCCTACGACAAGTGCCTGATATTCTTCGGGCATAACACCGACAACCTGAGCTACCTGGGAGCGGAAATTACTATGGAAATCGGGCAAGAACAGGAAAACCATACCTTTAGCGTCCCCACCGTGGTGGCTTTACCCAAAGGGACGCCGCATTTCCCGATTACGTGTAATAAGCTGGAAAGGCCTTATAGCGTCATGGAGGTCGGGCTGGCAGCACAATACGAGGCTGCCTGGGTAAAGTAGCGATAATTTGCTTAGATTCCGGCAGCGGCCAGGATATCGGGGACGGTTTCCTCACGGCCGATAGCCATAATATGAACGCCGTTGCAAAGATTATCTTTCTTCAGGGCAGCGATAGTGCGACCGGCTATCTCAACGCCCTTAGCCAGCATCTCTTCCTTGGGCACCGCCGACATTTCGTCGATAAGTTCCTGGGGAACGAAGATACCGGGGACATTAGCCGTCATATATTTAGCCATTCTCGCCGAGGACAGCAGGACAATTCCAGCCAGTATCTTGGTATTGAACTTGCGAGCGTAGTCCATAAATTTTTTAAAATTTTCCAGGTCGTAGATAGCCTGGGTCTGAAAGAACTCAGCCCCCGCTTCGACCTTTTTCTCGAACTTTATCAACTGGGGTTCAAGGGGTTCAGCTTCCGGGGTAACGATAGCCCCCATACAGAACTCCACCGCACCATCGAGGGCATTCCCTCCTAAATCCTCACCGCCCGCCAGGCAGTCGATAGCGTTGAGAAGCTGTAGCGAATCCAGGTCAAAGACACCCTTGGCTTCTTTATGGTCGCCTACGGGCACGGCATCGCCGGTAAGACAGAGTACATTCCTGACACCGCGGCTGTAGGCGAAAAGCAGGTCGGCTTCCAGAGCCATACGATTACGGTCGCGGCAGGTCATCTGCATAATGGCCTCGCCGCCGCTTTCAAGCACCGCCAGACAACCACCAAGCGAAGGAAAACGCATCGCCGAGCTCTGGTGGTCGGTAATATTGATACCATCGACCTTATCCTTCAATAACTCGATATGATGTTGCATTTTCTCCAGGTTGGTCCCCTTGGGTGGAGCAACCTCACTGGTAATCACAAACTTACCGGAGTCAAGGGCTTCTTTGAAACGTGATACCATTTTCCTAACTCCCTTACGAAATTTTCATCGATTTAGGTTGAAGCGTAATATGATGATTCCGAGGCGGCTGGTATTGATGCATCAGATGAAGACGGTTCTGCTCTTTAAGTCGGTTATAAATCAACGTCCAGGCGCAGTCTTTCTCACTATCGACCTCGCACTTGCCGTTATTGGTACCACCACAGGGGCCGTTGACTAAACTCTTGTGACAGGCCGTAATCGGGCAGACACCGGCCGTTATCCCGAGAAGGCACTGGCCGCATTGAGCACAGGCTTCGCGAAAGAGTCCGGGGGTTTCTTCCACGCCGATAAAAAGGGTATCCACGGCCGGAATTACCGGTATATCGAGATAGAGGCTCATACGATGAACTCCCAAGGCGCAGCTCATTGACAGAAGACAATCGGCACTACGGATAGCCTGCTCGTTTTCTTTCATGGCAACATCCGTCATATCGTCGCAGGCGGTGGGAATAACCACCGCGCCGGTCAACCATTTCCCCATCTCTTGAAGTTTGTCTTTCATTTCGTCAACCTGCTCAACACCTCCGGTGTTCGTTAAAGTAGTGCAGGTACCACAACCGACGATAAACACTTTATCGAGACTTTCAAGCGATTGTTGAATTTCCTCTATAGGTTTTTGTTTGGTCATTGATTTCATCGCGTCCCCCCTCTTTCTCTATCCTTCAAGGTCGCACCGCAGGCACCGTTTGGCCTCGATACCAGCGATTTCCTCCGGCATACCGAGCTCTATCTCCGTAAAACTGCTTCTCCTGTCTGCCAGCGGTAACGTCTGGATTTCAGTCCGCGGTTTTTCTTCCCACGTATCTTCAAGCTCTGCTGTAGTTGATTCGATAGTCGCGGCGCTTTTACGGTCGTAAATTTCCACCCGTGAATTGTCACCTCTCAGGTATTTATCGATAGCGATGGCGCCTCTCCGTCCGGCAGCGATGGCCTCGACAACCATGCCCGGCCCGGTCACAAAGTCGCCCCCGGCAAAGACTCCGTCTATATTCGTGGCCAGAGTATTGCTTTCCACTACCAATGTTTCCCAGCGGGTACGCTCCAGGGTGCTGTCGGGAGGCAGGAAAGAAAGGTCCGGCGCCTGACCAACAGCAGCGATAACCGTATCCGCTTCGATGTTGAATTCCGAGCCGGTAATCGGTACGGGGCGACGGCGACCGCTGTCATCCGGCGCACCCAGTTCCATGCGGGTGCATTGAAGTCCGGTTACCTTCCAGTCGTTGCTGGTGATACGCGTCGGGCTGATGAGGTAATTCATAATGACACCCTCATCGATAGCTTCGTCATATTCAACATCGGAGACGGGCATCTCATCGCGGGAGCGTCGATAATAAATACTGGCTTCTTCAGCGCCGAGACGGAGGCAGGTGCGGGCGGCATCGAGGGCAACGTTACCTCCCCCGATGATAGCTACACGCTTACCGACCGTTACCTCCCTACCAAGTCGTACATCTCTGAGGAAGCGCAGCCCATAGTAAAGACCTTCGATATCCTCTACCTCTCCAGGTATGCCGAGTCGCTGACTGCGCTGGGCACCGGCAGCGATAAAGACGGCATTATAGCCTTCCTTTTTCAGGTTCTCAGAGGTGAAATTAGTATTAAGCGGGGTATTGTAGCGGATTTCCACGCCTTTACCGGTGATATAATCTATATCCTGCTGGATGGCGACTCTGGGCAGGCGGAACTCGGGAATAGCTACGGAAAGCATACCGCCACCTATCGGCAGGGCTTCAAACACCGTTACCGGATACCCGGCCTGAGCCAGAAAGTAGGCGCAGGCAAGACCGGTGGGCCCCGCCCCAACCACCGCTACTTTATCCTTTTTGGTAACGGCGAATGGCTCGTTGATACCCATTTCTGAGCCGTGCTCCGCATACCAGTCGGCGGCGAAGCGTTTTAACGACCTAATGGCAACGGGATCGTCCAGTTCACCGCGGCGGCAACGGTTCTCACAGGGATGATGGCAGATACGACCGCAGACTGCGGCGAAAGGATTGCGTTCGCGGACGGTCTCGATAGCTTCTTTATATTCACCTTCCGAGATATGAGCAACATAATTGGGGACATTAATTCCGACCGGACAGGTATGCTGGCAGGGAGAAATCATCAGAGCTTCACATACCGCAGCCGGGCATTTCTTCTCACGGATATGCGCCTCATACTCTTCGCGGAAGTACTTTATGGTGGAAACGACCGGATTGGGGGCTGTCTTTCCCAGGCTGCATAACGAGCAGTCCTTGACTGTCTCGGCGATAGAAAGCAATGTATCGATGTCTTCATCGCGTCCTCTGCCCTCGGTAATCCGGGTCAGGATCTCAAGCATCTGCCGCGTGCCCAGTCGGCATGGCGTACACTTGCCGCAGGACTCCTCCTGGGTAAAGCTCAGGAAGAATCGGGCTACCTCCACCATGCAGTTAGCCTCATCCATGACCACCATGCCGCCCGAGCCGACAATCGAACCCAAAGTCGCCAGTTCTTCGTAGCCAATCGGGGTATCGATA
>Ga0255055_10003844_pt1 | contig 10029 bp, 9 predicted proteins | sample JV7_2_27_MG_FD_188633 | JGI IMG/M metagenome (GOLD analysis project Ga0255055, IMG submission 188633) | Seawater microbial communities from Jervis Inlet, British Columbia, Canada - JV7_2_27 | ecosystem: Environmental > Aquatic > Marine > Inlet | place: Canada: British Columbia | collected...
CAATTTGCGTCATTTCGCCCGTATTCCCAAACTTAAATTAAATCCGGTTCTGGGCAATGCACGCTCAGAATCTGATTCATGATTGCCGGAAAATGCTGCCTGCCCACAACCTGTCCAAAAATATTTCCCATGGCAATATATCGATGCCATCTATTGTTTTTCTGGGTTTCTGTTTCACTCAATGGTAAAGTTAAGATTCGTTTATACATGATAAAATAAATATGATATTTAGATTACCATTTCACATTAAATTTGTCTGGCTTTTGTTATCTAATTGATCATCATTGCTTCGATATGAGCTCTGACTGAAAGTAGTCCGTCGCAGGCTGACATCTGTCTTCTGTTTCCTTACGCTCGAGCCTGATCCATTTTTCTTCAATCCGCATTCCGAAATCGATTTGCCTAACGCCTGTTGAACACCGTAATATATTTAATCAAGATGTGAAATCCCGCTATTTAGCGGGGATGCCGGTAGCATAAAGCTAACCCGACAGTTAGCAACACCACCAGCCAAAGCCCCTGTTTGGAGATGGACTCACCGGCCGCCCCGATAAAACATCCGCCGCCACCGCCGCCAGATGACACGATCGATGCGGGGCTGACCCCCAGCGATTGCGCACTTTCATCCCCATCGCCATCTTCTGAGGTGACCCCGTAATAATAGGTGCCCCCGCCGCTACCGGAACCTGCACCCACTACAGCACCGCTGGTGTCGATAAACTGCGTGCCGGTGACAAGCGCGGTGTTGATCTTGCTGTAAGGACCTGTCGGGGAGCCGGCGCGATAGATGTTGTAGCCGGCCACCGCGTTGCCGTTGCTATCTAAAGCCGCATTCCATTCGATGCGCACCCCGTTGTTTTCCCGATAAGCCGCAACTCCGGTGGGCATGCGCGGCAGCGGGATCTTTAGCGCCATGGCCGGATCTCCAAAGAGCAAAAAGGTTTGTGAGATCTTCTCATACTCAGCGCTGCCGTTGGCTAAAAGCACCTGTTTGGCCGATAGGATCGCCGGACCCAGCTCCCTGATATCATCGCTAAAAAAGGCCTCAAAAAGCGCGGTGTTTAATATGTGCTGACCTGCTGTGGTGGTCATCGCCGTGGGCATCAGTGCGGCTACCGCACCTTCAGCATCGGCTTGCAGCAGCACCTCGGCCAATGATGGCACCGCACCCTGTGAAGCACTGACAAAGCCAAAATTACCCGTCAAACAGCTCATGCTGATCACAAACGGATACTTGCCGCTGTTGTCTAAATCCGCCACATCGGAGTTAGCAAAAATCGATTCGGTGGCCCAGCTGTTCAAGCCCCCGTGACCGCTGTAGTTTACAATCAAGGCTCCGGCGCCTATAGAGCTGTCAATAAAGTTTGCAATCGCTGCTGCGGTTGAATATTCTAAATAACCCCTTAAGGGCACCATCTTCGAAGGCAATAAGGCAATCGCATCTTCGTTCATGGTCTCAAAGACCGCCTCATAGTCTTCGTTTTGATCATCGGCCACTAAAAGTACATTCTGACGCCAGTCTTTTTGATGTGTGCCCTGCTCATAGGTGGTGATCTTAGCCACCATAGACTGGGCTTGGGCCTGTGATTGGGCCGGCAGGCGTCCGATATACATATCGGGGATGGCATCATCGCCGCTGATTTTTACAAAATACTCATAAGGTAGGTCTCAGAAGCGCCCGGGTTGGTGGGTGGTTCAAACTCAAGGTTGTAGGGGCCTGTGCCGGCAATCTGTGCATTTTCGATGCGCGCCACATCACCTGTGTCGGTGATATCGAAGACCAAAAGATTATTTGTGCTAAAATTATTAATCACGTACCGATAGCCGCTGTCATGGACAAACTGCAATTGATCCTCTACAGCGCTAAAGCTGCGCTCATAGCTTAGTTCAAAGAAATCCACCACAAAGGCTAAGAATCCTCAGACAAACGGTATTTGCGAACGCTTCCAGCGGACCGTTTTGGATGAGTTTTACCGGGTTGCGTTTAGAAAAAAGATTTATATGACATTGGATGAGCTTCAAAAAGACCTTGATGATTGGCTCGATGACTACAATACAAAACGTACTCATCAAGGCAAGCGATGCCAAGGGAAAACGCCGATGGAAACGTTCCTGGAAAATGTTCCCTTGGCAAAAGAGAAAATCTTGGATATGAAGGAAGATAAGATGACACTTGCAGCTTAATCTGACAGCGCCTCAGAAAGGGTAGTTGTCAGATCAGATCGTGGTCATTAAACTTTAATTGTGTTTACATCGGCATGTGAATCGTTTTTAGGAGGGTTTATTTGATAATGGATATTCTTTACCTTTTTATCCTTTCAACAAGGACACCAAGCATCTCAGCAATGTAAGGCTTAACTTCTTTAAACTCCACACCAATGCCCTGTTGATTTGAACGGACAATATTCCCCTTCATTTTGAATGGACGATCATATCCGTGCATGTTGAATGACAGCACGATTTCTTCACCGACAGTTAAGGGCCCCTTCGTCTCGATGAATAAACCACTATTACTGATATCTGCGACATTGTCTGAGTAGATGCGATTTTGTGCTGCATAGCTAATTGGAATTTTGCATTCTTTTCTAACAGATATCCTCTTATTCTCAGCAAGCAACTCCTCCATATAAATCATGACTTGTGTTTGTTGCTCTTGACTTAACTTGAGAATGGCATCAAACAATTTTTTAATGACAATATTATATTTTTTAATCTTGTTATTGGAAATTCTCATATTTCACAATCATCAAAACAATTGAAACGATTTAGCAAATGCAAAGGATAGAAATAATATTCCAGCAATCTGACAGATAGCTGTCGATTTGTTGAAGATATCAAAGGTTTTAGCAGTGCAAAAATGGTCGTGATTTTCAAGAAATATTGTAAAATAATCTCTGTCCACCGACAATTAACTCCCCTTATACTCGACAGCATTTCCCGGAATCCATTTACCTTTTGTTGATTTCCGCCAATCCTTTTCATCATCAGCCGTCCATTTTCCCAGACCAATAAGTACTTCTCTTTCTCGTCTACTGATCTCAGCGTCGACCCATTTCAGTATATCTGTCTCAGGTTGGTTAAGTTCAGCGGCGGTATCACATACTAATTCAGCAATTTGGGAAATTTTTTCTAATAAGACCATGATTTGCCCCCCTAAGGATTTGTAATCCTAGTATTATATCGGCTATTTGTTCTATTTCCTTTAGATTTAATACATTGATGATAAAAGGGGATTGAGGGAATTACGAGGATTATTCTGACAAACTCAATTGCCAGAAAACCAAATATCAGTCGACTACTGAGTCGGGTAGCGCAGGGGAATCTCACCCCCGCGACCCCAGTCTGGATAGAAATGAGGCGCGCGCAACCTTAGGGTTCGGTGGCAAGTCCACGGATTTCTCAATGGGCCTCAGTCCGACTCCCATAGCCCACGTTTCCGCAGGCCCCTGCTGGGAAATGGCCCTTCCCGGTTTTATCTCTGCAATCCTTACATGGTTGCTTGGACCCTTACCCCGCGGCGTTTCCCCGGTGCATTTTCCCGTTTCTTCCCGGAGAACGTCGGCCTCACGTTAGATCTGAGACGTTCGGCACACCGATTTATTCCCACATTGCAACTTCAGTGGGGCACGGTTCAAGTGCCCATCCGGATGATGGTTATCACCTGTCTGTCAGGTCGCCGGTGCTATTGATGCCGCCAGGACCTCACGACCACCCGGTTGCCGGTGCCCGCTGAGAAATCCTCATTGCCCAGCTGGATGATATCACCGGCGACGGTGGTGGCGTAGACATGCTGCCGGGTCACAAACAGAGAACCGCGGACCTTGCCGATGCTGAGCGGATTCTCCCAAAGCGCAATGCCGCTATCCAGGTCAAGGACCTGCAATTTCCCTTCTCCCTGGGTGTCATTGTTCGGATCGGCGCTCTCCATCGAGCCGGAGGCGGTGGCGATCCAGACCTGCCCGGCAGAAATGGTCGGTGAAGACCAGACCTTTTGCCCGACGTCCAGCGCCAGCGCCCAGGATTCGGTGTGTGCGCCTCCGGTGCTCGCCAAGTTTGAATTGATATCGCTTTGAGCCAGATTACCGGCCGCAGTAGCGTCCACGGCATAGATTTTGTAGGCTTTATCATTGGCAGCCCAGTCCGCGCCGCCGGTGCCGAAAATCAGGATGACGTGGCCGTTGCGCCGCGTGATGGCCGGGGAGACCGAGATGGGATTGCCCACGCCTGCGCTAAACAACGGGATCGGGTCGCCGTTTCCTTTTTTGTGGATGCTGCGGTTGTCGTCATCGGTATCAGCCGGATCGGGATCATGCGCATCGAGCTCCCACAGCCGGCCGTTCATGTCGCCCACATAAATGCGGTCGGCATGCGTATCGCCGTCAATGTCGTAGGTGGTAACGGCCCCGGGGATATCGTTGACCGAGTCTGCGTACTCGGAAGAAAACGCCCACTTTTTGTCACCGGTTTTAAGGTCAAAGGCGAAAACATTGATGCCGCCTTTATCCTGCACAATATCGGTGAAACTGGTGGCAACAAAAACCCGCCATTTTGTCACATACTCACCGGGAACCGGATCGCCATTATCGTCGCGCACCGGCTCCTTGATCTTGTCGAGACTGGCACGGAAAGAATGGCCCATGGCGCCGCCGGGTGTATCGGGATCCGGATCAGCCACGGTGACTTCCCAGAGTACTTTCCAGGCGCCGGGGTCGGGATTGGTTATATCCAGGGCAAAGACGCTTTTACCCCCGAAGCCCTGGGGGCATACCAGGATGGTGTGCCACTGCTTGTCCTCATCAGCGGGGTTCATGGTTGCCGCATCAAAGTCCGGGTCATAATAGATGTCTTTGGCCGTCGGAGATCCGTCCACCGCGGCGAAGTCCTCGACCGCGTTGGGATCCGTGCGAACGTTTTGGAGCTTGCCCAGCAGGTTGCTGGGGATATAGGCCCACAACTCTTCTCCGGTCGAAGTTTTAATGGCATGTAGCATGCCGCTGAGGTCGCCCACATAGGCCACTTCAGGCCGGCCCGAAAAACGGCTGTCCTTGTCGCCGCCTCTGACAATCACCGGCGCAGAATGCATGATGGCGCCGAGCCTGTTGACGTAATCCAGGTATGCCGGGACATCCGCATTGAAGTCCCAGTACTTGCCTCTCAAACGGTTGATGAGGTATTCCTCATCCTGGTCCTCGCCAGCGCCGATGTCCGGGGTCAGGTCGAGGCGTGTTCTGAGCGCGTTGATGCTGGCGAAGTCAAAGTTGATCTTGGTGAAGTTTTCACTGGCGGCATCCTGGACCGTGTAGACTTTGCGGCCGTCTGCGTTGCCGGTTTGAGGTGTGGGAACCAATGGGCTGATTTCGTCGCCCGTATCCCAATCGGCTACCGGGTTGCCGCTGGCCGGCACGGTCTGGGTGACGTCATAGCGGCGAAAATGGCCGAAGTAGCCCGGATATTCAAAGGACCCCTGGTAAAGGTAGGGATGGGACACGATCGGCGCCGCGCGCACGTATTCAACGTTGGCCAGATCGTACTCGATGTTGAAAAGGGTGTTGAGCACATAGCGCACCGCGGCTATGTTCGTCCATTCGCACTTGTCGTTCTGGGCGCAGCCCGAACCGCTCGCCACACCGGGGCTCTTTTCGATCGTAAAATTCCCCGTCGGGGAAATAGTCAGCTCGAGTGTTCTGTTTGTTTGTTGTTGATTTAAATGCTTGATATCGGTAAACAGGTCCTCGATCTTTTTGATCTTCTGGCTGCTGTCACCATCACTCCAATCAAGTTCGATATAATCAACGGTCAGGTCTTTGTCTGTCAGATTGCTGAATACTGCGCCTTCAATCTTCTTACCTTTTATGGTGGCGTTGGTGAAATCAATCTCCAATTCAGTGCCCGCTTTATAGCCGGCCCAGCTGGGGGCAGTCATGTAGATGTCGGGCATGGCCATGGTTTCTTGAGACTCACCACTTAATGTATAACTAACCTTGAGCTTTAAGATTTCATTGGTAAGATTCTTTTCAAACTCAAATTTCATGGTATGTGCATTCGACTGGGCCAGCCCTTTTTCGTCAGCGCACTTGGCATATTTGTGACCGCCCAGATAGACCACATACCCGTAGTTGCTCTGGCCGTAAGCATAACCGCCCACGTAGTAGTCCCAGCCCGTATTGTCGATCGTAAAGCGGGTGATCGTGTCGTTGTAAGTCGCGTTAGAGCTCGGCGGCTCGTCGAAATTAAAATTTTGCCCTTCGTCGCCGATTTGATACGGACGCCAGTTGTGCAGATGGCCGCCTTCGGGGTCAAATAATCCGTCGAAGTCTCCAATCTGGGAATAAGGGGCCGTTACGTCATTGTATATGATGTCGGCCGCGTCGTTGGTGCCCCCGTTATGGGCGAAACCGTGATCGCTCAGAAAACGGCCGTTTTCGCTGTATTCAAAGGTTTCAATGGCAGCGCACTCGGCCAGCAGGGCCCCGCCGCCTTTCAGATATTGCTGTACCCCCGAGATGATTTCTTCCACGTCGTCCACCCCGTCCATATTGACGTCGCCGTCATACGAATCAATACCGGTCCAGTGCGGCGCCCACAAAAAATCATAACCGCCGGCAATCAGGGCGGACTCGGTGTGTTTTACCGCGCTGCCGTCACCGCCCACGTCCACCACGCCGCCGATTGAATTCGGGGAGAGCACATCGTAGTTATCCGGGCAAATCCCGGCCAGCCGCAGGTAGGATTCCAGGATATCGGCGTTACCTTTGGTGGTGTCTTCTTCGCTGTTCATCAGGGCAATCCGGGGCGGTTTGCCCTGCATCCTGCGAAAAACCGAGGCCGCGAAAGGCACCTGGGCCACATGCACTTTGACCTGCGACCAGTTGGAATCCCTGATAATGTCCTCAAGGGCCACCAGATCGTCGAGGTCCGGATCGTTGTCGCGGGTCAGATCGTTGATGTCGATGACCCAGATACCGCCGCGGTAGGTAATCTTGTTGGCGCTGTCACCGTTGGCCACGTCAAAGGTAAAAACGGTGGGATCGCCGCCGGCGTGATTAAAAAGCCTGACCACCTCACTGATCGTCTCGGCCCCTTCTGTTCGCGGCAGGGTGTCGTCCTGGATTATCAGGTCGGCGCCGGTGATTTCGGTCTTTTCCTGGTCGATCACCCAGTACACGGTAATGTCATGGGGGCTTTTGATCTCGCATACTTCTCGGGCCGGCTCAGACAGAAGTGCACAGTCTGCCAGAGCAGCCTGGTCTTGGTGGTCCAACAGGTAGTAGACCAGACCGTATGCCTCCAGTATGCCGCCGTCCTGCAGGCCGCTGCCCGGATCAGCATCTTCGGGCTGATAAAACTGGTCCATGGGGATGATGATGGATCCCGCCGCAAAGTTGTGTTCGACGGCCTGCGCCTCAAACGGCAGGCACGCGAACATAATTAGTATAAACACAATATAGAGTTTGGTTTTCATGATTCAATCTCCTTTTTTATTGATCATCGGTTCAAACCAGGGGCCTGAACCGCGGTCACTCAAACAGACAGCTCTTATCCTTACCAGCGCTCGTTCGCCGCGGCCGCCACGGATTCTGAAATGGCATCACCGGAACTGCCGGCATTGTAATGCTCCTGGGCATAAGCCTCCCCGCCGCCGCGCACGATGGTCTCAATGGTGACCGTTGCATTGCGGTAGGTGGCCGTGGAGGTTAATAAAACGGTATCGTCCGTATCGACTTCACCATTGTCGTCCAGATCGTCGTTATCGGCCACCGTCAGGGTGAAGGTCGCCTGACCGACAGTGCGTCCCCCCTCGACATCCACGACATCCAGCACTTCATCCAGCGTATCAACTTGTTCACCGTTCCAGGTAAACTCGTTGCCCTGCAGCAGGTTGTCCCAGGCACCGGCATCCTCCATTTTAATCGTATTGAGAGCCGCACGGCCCGTCTCGATGCCCGAATCCGCCGCATAAAAGGCGATATTGTGCAGCAGCGCATTGGTTGATACCTGCACTTCGGTGGTGCTCATATTGGTGGCTGATATGCCGATGATCGTCAGCAATACCAGAATGATCATGGCAATTACGATTATGGATCCCTGTTGGTTTTTTATAATCGAAGTTATCTTTAGCATGGGGGTTATCCTTTCAATGCCGTTGTGTAATTTTCCGTAATCATTGCGCTTTAATATAAACGATGCTGAGCGGTCGAGCCCGGGGATTGGCACCGGTCACCGCGACCGTTATTTCTTTGGTACCCGCCAACGGCGTGTCATCCTGTACATTCCAGGATATGGCATAGGTGCCTTCGGCTACCGGCCCGTGGTCACCGGCGGTTAAGTCATCATCATCATAGGACAGCGTCGTCAACCGTTCTATGCGGTCCCCCACCCAGGTGTATCCCTCGGTGTGCATTCTGGCGCGGGCGTTTGAATTGATGGATGTAACCTGCATGGACCCGATGGCCAGAATGCCAATGGAAAAAATGGCCATGGCAATCAGCACCTCGATGAGCGTAAAACCGCGGTTATCTCTTTTGGTTTTGATCTTATGCGTTGCTTGCTTGGTGAACATATTTACAACTCCTTAATTAAAGGCCCATGTTGCGAACCTTGACCTCAGAGGTTAAGCGCATGCGGCGGAACTCATCGTTCTGAGCACCAAGAATCTCAGTGCCCTGCTGATTGATATAGCTTGTGTTATCCGTGCCGCTGTTAAAAAGAACCGGAAGCTGTTCCCCCGAACGGCCCACAATGGTGATCTGGACGGATCTGATATCCCGAATCTCATCAGCAGGAACGGACCCGGTCGCAGGGTCTATTAAATCAGTGCCGTCTTGATCAAGATACACGATATTCAGCGCATCGATATTTAAGGCGACAACCTGCACGGGGTCGGCCCATTCCTGTCGCACTAGGTTGCAGGGTGTGCCGTCGGCAACTCCGTCTCCGTCGGCGTCGTTGCTTAAGACATAACGGACCTGCTCATTGGGATCATTGCCGCCGCCATCATCGAAATCACCGTCACCATTATCGTCAAGCTGAAATTGGACTTCAGCGATACTTGCGATGGTGAAGGTCGCAGCGGTGCTCCGGGAAGGATCGTAGCCCGCCACCCGTATTTCGCGGGTCATCATGTACATGGCGGCCCGCATATCCTGCTGCATATCCACCAGCGCCTGCTGGGTAATGTGAGATCTGAGATTAGATTGGTAAAACATATAGATCCCGGCCATCACGATGGAGCTAATCGCCATCGCCACCATCAACTCTATGAGGCTAAATCCTTTGTGGTTGTTATTTGTTGAAATCATCATATTTTATCCCGATCGCTTCATCTTAAAATTTGGGGTTCACAATTTAAATTTGACAGCCTACTGAATGCTGGCATTGCCTCCTAAAGTGACGTTAATACTCCGACTCAAGGTCGCGTCCTGGGTATTTTCGACGGTAACCAGGCCGTCTTGATCTGCAAACCCCCGGCCGTCAAATTGCAACAATGCACCTAATCCTGAATCGATCAAGTCGACATCAGAGGGACACTGGATTTGGCGAAGGGTGTTTCCACCCGAATTAACCACCGTAACCCTGTCGTTGCCGTAATCAAAATTCACGTCAACAGGGCTATTTTCCCTGATCGCGCGCAAGCGGGCAAACTCGACTGCCGAAATCACATTCCTGGCTGCACTGCCGACCCGATATTTGGGCAGCCGACTGATAAGATTCGGTACGGTTATCGCAGCTAGAAGGCCGACGATGCCGATCACCACCATCAGTTCTATGAATGTAAATCCGGAATTCTTGCGCATGGTTTCAATTTCCTTTTTCTGGTAATAATTGTGTGATACCCAGTTAGTTCAAATATCGTGCCATTTCGATCGTTGACAATACCTGTCGGCAGGCGGCGGTAAAATTTTTTATTAATAATCAGCCAGTTACGTAATACTTGAGTCTGTGGACAGCGCCTGTTCAGGGTCCCGATGGCAAGCCGGTTTGACCGAAATTATTAAATTTATTTATCAAGTATTAAATTTGTTAATACCT
>Ga0255055_10003845_pt1 | contig 10029 bp, 6 predicted proteins | sample JV7_2_27_MG_FD_188633 | JGI IMG/M metagenome (GOLD analysis project Ga0255055, IMG submission 188633) | Seawater microbial communities from Jervis Inlet, British Columbia, Canada - JV7_2_27 | ecosystem: Environmental > Aquatic > Marine > Inlet | place: Canada: British Columbia | collected...
CGTTACGCCTCCCCCGGCCATCCCTTCTCCCGCGGACAACAACTACCTCGAAGGGCTTGCCATGAAGCAGCAGGGGAAATACGAACGGGCGCTGGAACTGTTTGCCGCCGCGTGGAAGGAAGAACCGGGACACCCCGGCGTGGAGGAGAACTTCCCCGCCGCCCTGAAAGGGCTCAAGAAAAGCGGGGACGATGCGTATCGGCAGGGGAAACTGGGTGAGGCCGGGAAGCGGTGGGCGGCGACGATGCGGTTTCTCTCCCACCCCGCACTCAAGGCGGGCAGTCCGGACATCTCGAAGGCGGGTCTCAAGGGGAGCATCGACAAGGTGTCCGGGATTCTCATGGAGAAAGGGCTTGCGGATTACAGGCAGGGCCGGCTCAAGGAGGCCATCGCCACCTGGCGTCAGATCCTCGCCTACGACCCTGCGCACGAAGAGGCAGCCAGGTCCTTGAAAACCGCCACCACGCAGCTTAAGAACCTGAAGAAGATCACCCCCCCGACACCCGGGAAGTAACCCGCCGGACCGCTACCGGCGCTTCGCCCGTAAGATCCTTACTTTTTTCCCCCGAGGATGGCGATGGTGTAGCGGTCAGTGCGCAAGATCTTCGCGGCAGCACGGTTTACCTCTTCGAGGGTCACCGCCTCGATCCTCTCCGGCTCCCGGAACGCCTCCTCGTATCCGACCCCGTAAAGCTCATTGAACAGCAACTTATCGACGTAAGCGCTATTGCTCTGCAGGCCGATTTCGTAGGTACCGATCATCCACTTTTTCGCGCGTTCGAACTCCTCCGCCGTGACCCCGTTCGCGCGGACCTCCTCGATCTCCCGAAGGGTTTCCTCGATTGCGTTGTCCCGCTTGTCGACGCTGGTTCCCATGTAGAACGCGAAAAATCCCGGGTCGACCTGCTCCGAGGAAAATGAAGTCACCGAATATGCGAGGGATTTCTTGTCCCGGAGGTTGGTGAAAAGCCTCCCCCCCATCCCGGCGAGGGCCGACCCGAGCACGTCGAGGGCGTACCGGTCGGGGTCCTTGATCCGGGCACCGGTGTACCCGATGAGGAAGTGCGCCTGCTCCTTCTCCCGGGGCTCCTCCCCCCGGCGGATCCCCACTTCTTCCGGCACCGGCATCGGCCCGATCGGGACGAAGCCCGCCTGGCGGGGAAAGTCGCCGAAGGCCTCCCTGACGGCCGAAAGCGCCTCGTCCACGCCGATGTCCCCGGAAACGGCGATCACCAGGTTTCGCGGGTCGGCCCACCGCCGGTAGAAACCATCCACGTCCTCCCGTGTGATCGCCCGGATCGTTTCCTCCGTCCCCAGCGGGTTGCGTGCGTAAGGGTGGTTCCCGTAATGGGTCTCGAGGAAAAGGAGGATGACCGACTGGGTCATGTCGTCCTTCTGGAGCTTGAGCCTCCCGAGGATCTCCTGTCGCTTCTTCTCAAGTTCCTCGGCCGGAAACGTGGGCCACCGGAGCGACTCGGTGAAGAGGCGGAATCCGGTGGCGAAATCCTTGCTCATGGAGCGGCCCCGCAGACCGAAGGAGTTCCTCCCTGAAAATCCGGAAAGATTGGCCGCGATGTTTTCCACCGCCTCCGAGATCTCCCTCGCCGTCCTGAACTTTGTCCCCTTGGTGAGCATCTCGGCGGCAATCGCGGAGACCCCCCCGTTTTCCTTCGACTCGCCGCGAAGTCCGCCCAGGAAACCGGCCTCCATGGCAACCACCGGGACCGCCCGGTCCTCCCGAACGATCACGCGGATGCCGTTTTCCAGGACCTCCCTTACGACAGCCCCCCCCTGGCTTTCCTTTCCCGCAGGCGTGATCGCCTCCCGGTACGCCTCCGACGCGATCTTGCGGACCTCCTCCCCGGAAAGCAGCCCGTCCTCACCCTGTGGGAACACGGCCGCAACGGTGAGGTTTTCCGGCCTCAGGTATTTACGGGCCGCCGTCACGATATCGTCGGCCGTCACCGCACGGATTTTCTGGAGATATTTCCGCTCAAAACCGCCGTCGCCCAGGGTGGTCTCGAAGAACCCGACGTGGCGGGCAAGGGAGCCCGCCGATTCCAGGGAATAGATGAAATCGCTCTCGATGGACGTCTTGGCACGGGCAAGCTCCTGTCCCTTGGGGGGTTCCGCCGCCAGGCGGAACGTCTGCAGCAGGATTTCCCGCAGCGCCTCCTTCGCCTTGTCTGCCGCGCCGGTGGCCGACACGATCAGGACTCCCTCGTCCTTCGGCGTGTAGGCATAAGCGCCCACCGAGTCGACCAGCCCCCGGGCGTCCTTCACCTCGTGGTACAGGCGGGAGGTCTGCCCGCTTCCCAGGATCAAGGACAGGAGGTCGAAGGAGAAGACGTCCCCATCCCGCATCGAAGGGCCATGGAACCCAATGTCCAGATAGGCGCGCTTCGCGTTCCTCTCCTGGATCTTTACCCGGGTCTCCTCCTGCGGCGGTTCGGCGGGCGCCCCGGCGGACGGGGCTGCGTGGGTCTTAAGCGGGAGAAACGCATTCTCGACGAGGGGACGCGCCTTCCCCGGGTCCACGTCGCCTGCGATCACGAGCACCATGTTCCCCGGGTAATAGAACCGGGAGAAGTACGCCACGAGATCGTCCCGGTTCGTCTTCCGGATGGTCTCATCGTACCCGATGACGGGCCGGCCGTAGGGGTGGGTGCGGTACGCCTCGCGGAACAGTGCCTTCCAGTTCATCCTTCCAGGGTTATCCTCGTTCATCCGGAGCTCCTCGAGGACCACCTCCTTCTCCCGGGCCAGCTCGTCCGCGTCGAACACCGAATTCCCGAGGGTGTCGGCCAGAATGTCCAGGGCGTTTCCCAGGAACCTGCCCGAGATCGTAATATGGTAGACCGTCTGGTCGAAACTCGTGTAGGCGTTGATCTGCCCTCCGAGGGCTTCCACCTCACTCGCGATCTGGCCGGGGCCCCGTCTCTTCGTTCCCTTGAAGGCCATGTGTTCCAGGATGTGGGACATTCCCGCGCGATCTTCGGGTTCGGTCACGCTTCCCGCCTTGACCCATACCTGCACGGCGACTACCGGAGAGGAGTGATTCTCCCGGAGCACGACAGTCAGGCCGTTCTCCAGCGTGAATTTCTCGATCAACTTCGCTTCCTCTCCCGCCGTTTTTCCTTCGGTCGCCCCCACCGCGGGCGGAGGTGCTCCCAAGGCTCCGCATACCGCCCACAATAGAAAGATCACGAGGACCATCCTGCGCCCAATATCTGTCACCGGCCATCCCCTTCCTGGTGGCTTCTCCCGATGCTTCCCCTACACAGATGACCGTCGCCCGAATTTGGTTCCCCCCGGGGCAGGAGCGGCCATTATATATCATGTTCGCCGGAAGACTCCCGGTTGTCCGGCGGGCAGTTTCCTACTATCCTATGCGGGAAACAGCCGCAAGCGGGAAAACTCAAGGAGGCCCTCTATGGAACGGAAACGGAAGACGCCTGGGGGTCGGATCCGCCCCACAGGGGGAAAGCGGAAGGGAGTTGCCGAGATCAGACCGCAGAGGAGCCTCGAGCCGGCCCCGGACCTGCTCACCGTCCAGGCGATGGAAGGGAACGAAGCGGCGTTCCTCGCACTCGTCCGGTTTCACTCCACCTTCAACCCCGTTCCCCTTACCCCCGAACTGCTCCTCGTCTCCGGACTCGACATCGTCACGAGGGAAAGGCTGGCGGGCCGACTCAAACGGAAGGAGGACAAGCTCCTGCGCCCTTTCCCGTCCATCGACATGGTGTTCTGGGGCGAGGAGTGGGTCCAGAAGACCCTGGACCGGTTCCTGTGGAGAAAGCGCAGCGGGAAGAAGGTTCCGAACGAGGCCTTCCTGAGAAAATTATGGGAGGCATCCAGCGAAGGGGCGATGCTCCAGCTTCGAATTTACCGGAAAGCGGCCGTGACCCCGTCCGCCTGGGTCCGGGTGAAGTATCCTCACTTTGCCAATCTCGGCCTCACGGACATTCAGATGCTCAAGATCGCCCGTGCAGAGGGGTGCAAATTCGAGGAGCCGGAGTTCCTCGCGGCCATTCGCCGGTTCACCCGGCGAACCCCTCTCTCCGGGAGCTCCCGAAAAGCTCCTCCGCGCTGATCATGAACGGGCGCAGGGCCTTGGGTTGATTCGGCTCCAGGTTCGTGGGGGGGGCGGGGCGCAGGCCGGACCGGTACGGGTGATCTTCCACGGCCTTTAGGTGCCTGCGGAGCAGCTGTTCGATCGCCGGAAGAAACGGTCTCTCCCCGAAATCGCAGAACGACAGGGCGATCCCGGACGCACCCGCTCGCCCCGTGCGGCCTGTGCGATGGACGTACGAATCCGGTTCGTTGGGCAGATCGTAATTCAGCACATGGGAAAGGCCCACGATGTCCAGCCCCCGGGCGGCGATGTCGGTCGCCACGAGGACCCGTGATCTCCCGCGCCGGAAATTTTCCAGGGCGCTCTCTCTCGCCTTCTGCGTCTTGTCCCCGTGGATCGCCTCCGCGGGGATTTTGGCCTGTGCAAGATGCCTCGCGACCCGGTCGGCCCCGTGCCGCGTCCGCGTGAACACCAGGACGTTCCGAAGCGTCGGGTTGCCAAGAAGGTGCCTGAGCAGCGCAGGTTTGTCGGGTTTCTCCACGAAGTACAGGAAGTGCTCGACGGCTTCCGGTGCGGGCTCCTGCGGCGTCACCGCCACCCGGACGGGGTCATGCAGAATCGAATCCGCCAGTCTCCGGATGGCCCCGGGGATCGTGGCGGAGAAAAAGAGGGACTGCCTGCGGGACGGCAGTTTATCTATCAAGCGGCGAATGTCGTAAATGAAACCCATGTCGAGCATCCGGTCGGCCTCGTCCAGGACGAAGATCTCGATCGCCCCAAGCTTTACCAGACCCTGCGACATCAGGTCGAGGAGCCGGCCGGGAGTGGCCACGAGAACATCCACACCCCCCTGAAGCGCCCGCTCCTGGGGACCCTGGCTTACCCCCCCGTAGACGACCGTCTGCCTCAGGCCGGTGTACTTCCCGTATTCGCGGAAGCTTTCCCCGATCTGGGTGGCCAGCTCCCGTGTGGGAGTGAGAACGAGCGCGCGAACAGGGCGGGGACTGCGTCCCTTCCCCTTCCGGCCGGGGCGCGGGCTTTCCTGCCCTCGTCCCGTCCGTCCAAGCCTCTGCAGGATGGGAAGCGCGAAAGCCGCGGTCTTCCCGGTTCCGGTCTGGGCGCACCCCAGAAGGTCTTTTCCCGCCATCACATGGGGGATCGCCTTCTCCTGAATCGGTGTGGGCACCGTGTACTTCCTGTCCGTAACGGCGCGCAACAGTTCGGGGGATAATCCGAAATCCAAAAACGTCATCCTTTTTCCTCCAGCTACAGGTCATTTGACCGGGCGCCACGTTCCATCGGGGCAACCGGCACTTTGCGATGCCGAATCTTACGGGAAATGGGACGTCCGACCGGAAGGAAGAGTTGAGTCGCTTCTGCGGAAGGGCCGCATCCGGATCATTTCCGACGCGTGATCCAACAAAACTTATCTATTTTGCCACCTTGTCCTGAATTTAGCAAGCAAATCATTCAGGAGGGTGCTCCTGAACTGTGCGTGCGTCGTCAGGGATTCCCCGCGGGCTTCTCCTTCCCGGAGGACTCCCCTTCCATATCCGCCTTGATCGACACCAGCTCGACGTCGAAGATGAGGGTCGAGTTCGGCCCGATCGGACCTGCGCCCCGCTCCCCGTACGCGAGTTCGGGCGGAACGAAGAGTTGCCACTTGTCCCCGACCTTCATGAGCTGGAGCGCCTCGGTCCACCCGGCGATCACACCGGTTACCGGGAAGACGGCGGTCTGACCCCGCTTGTAGGAACTGTCGAACTCGGTCCCGTCGATCAGGGTGCCGCGGTAGTTGGTCTCCACCGTGTCGGTTCCCTTCGGGGAAGAGCCGTCGCCCGACCGGAGAATCTTGTACTGCAGACCGCTCGGCAGGGAGACCACGCCTTCCTTCGTCTTGTTCCCGGCAAGAAAGGCTTCCCCCTCCTTCTTGTTCTTCTCCGTGGCCTGCCTCGCACGCTCCTGGTTCTTCTCCACCAACGTCTTCTGGAGGGCGACCAGCGTCTCGCGCGCCTCCTCAGCGGAAAGCAGGGTTGCCCCGCCGGCCAGGGCGTCTTTTACCCCCTTCGCGAGGAGGTCGACATCGACGTCGATCGACTGCCTCTTCAGGTTGTTCCCGACATCCATCCCGATACTGTAGCTGACCTTGTCCTTCTGGTTCGTAAGCTTCGGCCCATCTTCTGCGCTTGCGTGACCTGCCAGAAGCAATGCGGCGGCGGCAGCCGCCAACCAACGGAGTTTCATCGATGCTCCTTTCCCAAGATTCCGAGGAAATGGTCTCCCCCCCTGGTGCGCCAGGGCAGGGAAGGCAAAACAGCCTAACCAGTATAGGGCGGAGGGACTACTCCCGTCTCCCCCTCTCCCGATGTAAGCCGGGTCCCGCATTGTCCGAGTCCGCGCGGCCGACGGGAAAGACACGGCTCACGGAGCCTGTTCCCGCTTCCGCATTCCCGGCGGGATCCTTCCAAACAGGTGTCCCGTCCGAAGGACAGGCTTGCCGTCAAGAAAAAGCTCTCCTTCCTTCCGAAGGTCCTTGATCATGTCCCAGTGGACGGCGGAGCGGTTCCTTCCCCCCGACTCGGGGTAGGAGCGGCCGATGGCCAGGTGAATCGTCCCCCCCATCTTCTCGTCCAGAAGGATGTCGCGGGTGAACTCGGTCACTCCCGCGTTCGCGCCGATCCCGAACTCGCCCAGCCGGCAGGCTCCGGGGTCGGCGGCAAGCATCTCCCGGAGATACGCCTCGTTCCTTTCGGCGGTTGCCTCCACAACCTTCCCTTTCCGGAAGGTCAGCCGGATCCCCGACACTTCCCGGCCGCCCGCGATCGCGGGAAACTCGAAAAAGATCTTCCCCTCGGCCGACGTCTCCACGGGGCCCGTGAAGATCTCCCCGTCCGGCATGTTGCACTCCCCCGCGCACGGGATCGCCTTCCGCCCCCGGATGGAGAAGGTGAGATCGGTCTCCTTCCCCACGATGCGAACCTCGCGGCTATTCTCCAAGATTCTCTTCGCCCGCCGCAGCAACTTCGCCATCGCGGGCCAATCTTGTAGAACAGCACGGTAATAGAACCGCTCGTACTCGGGGAGAGACCGGTCGCACTCCTGGGCAAGCGCCTCGGTAGGGAAGTTGGTCAGGACCCACCGGACCCTGCGAAGGAGGATCTCGGAGATCGGCTGGAGCACCTTCCGCCTGTCGGCCATCCTCTTCGGCGGAATGTGGGTCAGCTGCCGCGTGTTCAACGGTGCCAGGATGATGATGTCCGCGTCGATCCTCTTCGCCTCATACAGCCTGGTCGGCGGGAGGTGACGGATCTGGTCCCCCGAAGCTTCCTCGAAGAAGATCCTCCCGGCGTCCTCGAACCCGACCGCCGGGAGCGGGTGCGCCCCCGCGCGCAGCACCTCGCGGTAGACCGCAAGGGCAAGAGGCCTGGACAGCTCGTTTCCCGAGATCCGTACGATCTCCCCCCGTTTCGCCTTTACCGAATGCCGGACGAGGATTTCCGCCAGCCGGCCCGCCTGTTTCTCAGAGCCCATGGATCTCCTTGTCCGCCGGATACTCCACCGTGAAGGAAAGCTCCAGCACCTTTTTCTCCCCCGCCGCAAGCGGGAACTCCCACCGAACCTCGCCCTGCTCCCCCTCTTTCCCGCCGCCCGTGATCTCCACCTCCTTCACCACGATATCCTTGTGCCGGGGTACCGGAATCCGGTCCAGGACGGTTAAGGGCACCGTCTCCTTCCGGAAGTTCTGCGCCGTGATCTCGTACCGGAACCTGACCCTTTTCACCTTGGCGAAAACCCCGCCGTCCTCCCGTTTCCGCAGCCGTTCCTTCCTTTTGACCAAAACGCCCGGGTCTTTCCCGAAGTCGATCTTGAACTCCTCCCCTTCCGGGATGTCCGGAAGCCTGCCCCTGCCCGCATAGGCGTCTTCCAGGAAGAGACCGGCTGGCGCTGCGAAGATCGGGAGGCCGGTCTCGTTCCGGCCGTCCGCTGCGAGGAACGCCCCGTCGGTCACCCGGGGGATGGAGCGCCACGCCACTTTCGTTGTCTGTTCCTGCCGGGCAAGGCGGAACATCTTCTTTTCTCCGTCGCCGGGAAGGGAATGGCGCCCCTCCAGGGTCACCTCGAACGATGCGAACTTCCTCTCCGGCGGAGGAACCCCCGCTGCACGTTCTGCTGCTTTTTCTTCCACCGCGTCCATCGCAGCAAGCTCGCTCTTCGCGTGTAACCCTCCCATCGGGCGGGCGACCGGGGGGCGGCGGAAATCGAGGTCCCAAGGGGGAAGGGGGGGCAATTGCGCCGTTCGCCCCGGTTGTGCGGTCGAAAACGTGAACGACGCATCCTCCCAGTCCTCGCCCGTACGCTGCCAGGCCTCCCCGACGAGTTCGAAAGCCAGGGCACCCTCCGACGGGCGGAGCATGACGTTGTAGCGGGGAACGAACCCTGCGGCAGGCACCAGGTACGTGACGACGAGGCGGCACTGCGCGGGGCGTTCCATGTCGATCCGGACCACTTTCTCCTGCTTCGGGCGGGGAGTGCGGATCTTGTCCAGTTCCTGCTTGGCCACCTGGATCTTTTTTTCGAGGTCCTGAATCTTCCGCTCCCGATCGAAGACCATGCCGTCGATCGCCTGATCGCGGTCGCGGAACAGGGACAGCGCCTTCTCGACTTCGGCGGCGGAAAGCCGTGGAGGTTTCGCGTTTCCCTTCCCGCTCCCCTCTTCCCCGCCGGAGTAGATCGCAAGGACGCCGCGCTCCAGGAGCTTCTTTTCCCTCTGGAACGCCTGGATCGCCGCCTCCACCCTCCTTTTTTCCGCGGTGAGGTCCTCGATCCTCCGCTTAAGCTCCTTCACGCGCTCGTCGACGGGCTCGGTGCGGAAAATCTCCTCTACGGAGACTCCCGCGATCCTCGCACCGCCGCGTTCGACCCTCGCCGAAAGGGTATCCGGGAGGAGATTGGGGGTAAGACCGGGGAGGACGACGATCGTCTCCGGTTTATCCACCTCCACGATGCGGGAAACTTCGGCCATGTGAGGGTAGAGCACCACCCGGTCGACGCGTGAGGAATATTCGGCGGAGAAGACGGGAGAAGGAAGGGCGGTTGTCAAAAACAGGATCGCCAACGAGACCAAAACCAGGGATCTCCGCATCGCCCACCTCGCTTTACCTTAGATATCGGTCACCACGCCGTGGCGGCTTTCTAAGGAGCATGGCTCCCGTGATTAGGGAACCCCGAAGAGCGGGAAAGGTTCCCGGCATCCCGGGGATCGGTGTTACTCCCCCCCCTTGGCGGCGCACAGGTTTCTGAGCGTGGCCAGGTTCCGTATGTCCTTTTCGTACTCGTCCTGCCCGTCCTTGGGCGTCTCCAGCAACATCGGCAGCTTCCGGAATCCGGGGTGCGTCACGATCCGACGGAAGCCGGAAAGTCCGATCTTCCCCTCGCCGATGTGGGAATGACGGTCGACCCGGCTGCCGAGAATCGTCTTCGAGTCGTTCAGGTGCCATATCCGGACGAGCGGGAGGAGTGCATGGCGCGTAAGTTCCCCGAGCAACCCCTCCCATCCTTCGTCGCCCGATATATCATACCCCGCCTCGAACAGGTGTGCGCTGTCGAGACAAACCGCCACGTCGGGCGGCGACCCGGACGCGTCGATCAGGCGCCGGAGCTGCTCCATCGTCCGACCGATCGAGTTTCCCTGGCCCGCCGTGTTCTCCAGAAGAAGCGTCAACCCCCGGGGGAACCTGCCGAACGCACGAAGAGCCTTGGAAATGCGACCCTCCCCCGTATCCTCCGGATCCTCTCCCGACGAACCGGGATGCATGACGAGATACGGAACGCCGAGCATCGCCGCGCGTGACGCCTCGTCCTCGAGTGCGTAAAGGGATCGCGTCCTTACGGCTTCCTTGGCAGAGGCAAGGTTGATGAGATAGGCGCAATGGACGGCGACCGTTTCCACCCCC
>Ga0255055_10003846_pt1 | contig 10028 bp, 8 predicted proteins | sample JV7_2_27_MG_FD_188633 | JGI IMG/M metagenome (GOLD analysis project Ga0255055, IMG submission 188633) | Seawater microbial communities from Jervis Inlet, British Columbia, Canada - JV7_2_27 | ecosystem: Environmental > Aquatic > Marine > Inlet | place: Canada: British Columbia | collected...
ATCGGCCGTGGCGGCAAAGTCCGTACCGGATTTTTTAACTGCATGACCGCGTAGATTTTTATCGGTGTCAAGGATGGCAACTTTTGTCCGTGATGCCCCCAGATCAACACCTGCATAAATCGATTTTGATGCCATGGCTGTTAATTGGCTAAATTGGAACCCATCTAACCAATAAAACGATCCTTTCTGCTATTTTGACTCCAGTCCTTTTACCAAAGCGCGCAGCGTGTGATTATACGGCGTTTCAGTTCCCGTTCGTTCACCATAGTCTACGAATTTGCCGTTGATGTAATCTATTTCGGTGCGGCGCTTGGCTTCGATATCCATCAACATAGAAGGTTTATGGTCACCGGCATTTCCCATGTATTCCATTGCATAGGTATAAAAATCCCATCCGAGATTAATTTCATTTGAGCGCGCTACGCGGATGCATTCTTTTACCAGAGCATCTACAATCCGAAAAATAATCGGATCGTTCATGACGCGTGACATTGTCAGACCGGTGACCGCACAGACCGGATTCATGCAGGCATTCATAACGCTCTTGCGCCATACCATTGAGATGATGTTATCGGTATGTTCGGTTTCGAGTTCGCATTTACTCAACACCTGGGCGATGACCATCGCTGCGTCTCGAGATTTCGGATCCAGCTCCTGAATGTAATGGGGCGGGTGGTGAAACGGTATTCTGACGTGAGCCGGTCCAACCAGTGCGCACCCGTAATTTACGACCGCCCGCATAACATCATTCTTGCCCAGTATTTTTGCGAGTTCCAGTTCGGTATCAATTCCATTTTGCCAGCTGACGATCGCCAGGCCTTCACGGTGAAAGCCCTCGATGGCCGAGGCGATCAAGGGCAGGGCATTGGCTTTGACGGTGATGAAGATGACATCCGGGCTAATGTCTGCCAATTCATCAACATTGGTGCATGTCTTGCTGACTTTTTGCTTGAGGCTTTCAGCGCCTTCAAGAATAATTCCGCGGTCTAATGCAGGGCTCAGTAAGTCAGGGATTACATCGCAAAGCGTCACTTCATATCCACCCTTGGCGAGGAAGCCGGCGACGATACAACCCACTGGACCTGCGCCGACCACGGCGAATGACTGGGGACTAAAATTGGACGCAGCACTCATATCCTACCTCCCCTGTTTTTGAGGTGAACTAAAGTTTGAAGTGATCTAAAGTGATCTAAAGTTAAAGGAAGGAAGCGATTTTCATTTTTAAAATAGACAGAATGCCTTAACTTTAGGCACTTTAGCTCATTTTAGTTCATTTTAGGCACTTCCTAAAACAATCGAGACTTTGGTTATTGAAACTTTATTTTTTTAATTGCTTAATTCTTGATTCAGCAACGATTACCTCTCCTGCTTGGGGCGTTCGTCAATTACGCGCAGAGCTTTACCTTCACTGCGGGCGATGGATTTCAGATCCACCAGTTCCACGTCAACGCCGATACCCATCATGCCTTTGATATGGGCGGCGATTTTGCCTTCGATTTCATGGCGTCGGGCTTCACCGGCATCGTAGACTTCTTTTTTGCCCTCCACCTGAACGCTGAGATGGTCCAGGTATCCTTTCTTGCTCACCACCAGCCGATATTGGGGTTCGACCTCCTCAACTTCCAGCAGCAAGGCTTCGATTTGCGATGGAAAGACGTTCACACCGCTGATAATAAGCATGTCGTCCGAGCGGCCGTAGATTTTGTCCATCCGGATAAAGGTTCGGCCTTCATAGCCGGGCTCGCGCCACAGGCGCGTGATGTCTTTGGTGCGGTAACGAATCATGGCCATGGCGCGTCGCTGCAAGGACGTAAAAATCAGCTCACCTTTTTCACCTTCCGGCAGGGGATCTAAGGACTGCGGGTCGACGACTTCCGCCAGAAAATGGTCTTCGTTGATATAAAGGCCGTTTTGATCGGCGGCATCATAAGCCACACCGGGTCCGCCCAGTTCGGTTAAGCCATAGGCCTCCATGGCTTTAATCCCCATTCGTTCTTCGATTTCCTGGCGCATGCCAACGGTCCAGGGTTCGGCGCCGAACACCCCGACCCGCAAGGGGAGTTTTTTAATATCAACATTCATTTCTTCGGCTCTTTCGGCGATGGTCAGTGCATACGACGGTGTACAGAACAGCGCATCTGTCTTAAAATCCTGCATGATGGTAATCTGACGTTCGGTCATTCCGGCGCCGGTCGGCACCACCGTGCAGCCGACGGCCATCGCTCCCTGATGAAACCCGAGGCCGCCTGTAAAAAGACCGTGACCGTAAGCGTTTTGGGCCACATCTTCCTTGCGGACACCGGCGGCATAGAGGTTGCGGGCCATGATTTCGATCCATTGTTCCAAATCCTCGGCGGTGTATGGACCGGTAATCGGCTTGCCGGTCGTACCCGAAGACGCATGCACGCGGACCACATCTTCTAAAGGTACGGCGCACAGGCCGAAGGGATAATTGTCTCTTAGATCATTTTTGACGGTAAACGGCAGTTTGGTGACGTCTTCCAGGCTTTTGAGATCGCCGGCTTCGATCCCCATTTCTTTGAATTTATCCCTGTAAAACGGGACCTTCTCTGATATCCAGGCAACGGTTTCTTTCAGTTTCTTCAACTGAAACGCTTTAAGCTCCTCCACCGGCATGCATTCAAACTTATCGTTCCAGGGCATGATCTTCCTCCTTTTTGAATAACTAGAAGCGATCTCAAAAATAATCAGGTTTGCCGGTTTAGCTTGTTAGGCTCGTTTAATAAGGGATGATGTCTTATTTTATTCAAAGGGCCACGGGCCAACGGGCTCAACTTTTTTGAGATGGGTTCTAAATAGTTTTAATAGCAACAAACCTTAATCTTGGTTTAAAGGCCGGCAGGCCACTGGGACGCGGGTGTGACCCACTGCCAATTTTAACATTAAAATGGGGTCGGAAGCATCGTCGCCAAAAAATCAGGCCGCCCTGACGGCGGCTCCAAAACCCAGTTCAAAAGCCTTGATATTGATATCGACAAAGGCCTTTTTGGTAGAGGTCTGAATGGCTTTTTTAACGTTGTCAGCCGATACCGGCATAATTCCGGTTTGAATCAACGAGCCCAGCAACACCATATTCAAAGACATCCTATTGCCGGCCTGTTTTGCCAGCGCCAGGGCATCAAAGGCGATTAGCCTGGCGGTTTTATTGCGGATCAACTCCTGAAGCTCCTGTATATCAGGATAAACTCCTTGGCCGATGGCCACCGTAAACGGCGGCAGCGGTGCCGTATTCGTGATCACCACGGTGCCGGCATTGCATTTGTTTAACGCTCGCAGCGTTTCCGAAGGCTCGAAGCCCAGCAGCACATCCGCTTCAGCATCTGAAATGATGGTGCTGTCTGCATCGCCAAATACCACCGCCGATTCAACCACGCCGCCCCTCTGGGCCATCCCATGGATTTCACTCATGCGCACGGGGATCTCGGCCAGCAGAGCCGCTTCGCCCAGCACTTTGGATGCCAGCAGGTTTCCCTGTCCCCCAACTGCTACAATGATCAATCTTTTTGTTTGCATAAAAGGTTCCTATAAGTGTTATCTGGTTCTAATTTATGTGTCTGGTCTCAAAATTTCCTGTGGTGCTGATCAAGTCAATATTGGAAAACTGGAGTGCTGGAGTGATGGAGTGTTGGAGTGCTGGAAAGCTGATTGAATGAAAGATCGCCAGTTCAATTTTTTACCCATTACTCCATTGCTCCATTACTCCAATACTCCAGCGTTCATGATGACACTAGTCATCATGACGCTTTTTCCTTCGACCGGACCGGCACGATTGCTTTTTCCGGGCAAATTTGGGCGCAAAGTGCGCAACCTGTACAAAGGTCCGCATCAATGTAAACCTTTTCGCCTTCGGTGTAGAAAGCCGGACAGGCCAGTTCATCGACACAATCTCGGTGATTTTTGCATTTTTCGCTGATATAAAAGGGCTTGCCTCTGGCTTTATTAAGACTCTGGGCATAAAGGGTGCAAGCTTCTTCGGAAATGATTACGGATACACCTTTATAATCGATGGCTTCCTTTAAGGCCTCGATGCTCTTATTCACCCGATAGGGTCGGATCACCGCAACATGGGGAACACCGATGGCCCGAACCACTTTTTCAATGGATACCCGGCCATAGCCTGTCAGGTTAAAATCTCCCATATCAACGCCCGGATTCGGTTGATGACCGGTCATGGCCGTGGTCCTGTTATCAAGAATCACCAGGGTAAAATTGTGGTTGTTAAATACGGCGTTGATCAGACCGGGGATGCCGGAGTGAAAAAAAGTGGAGTCTCCGATAAAGGAAATAACTTTTTTATCGGTGGCAGTCGAGAATCCGCATCCGGTGCCGACAGACGATCCCATGCACAGGAGAAAATCGGACGTTGAAAGCGGCGGTAACACACTGAGGGTATAACATCCAATATCTGCGGGGTATATGGCGCCGAGGCCTTCAGCCGCTTTTTTTACTTCATAATAAGTTGCCCGGTGGGAACAGCCGGCGCACAGGTTGGGCGGCCGTTGGGGGACTTCCGGAACATCGGAAATATCCGGTATGACGGCGGGAGTGTACGGAATTTCGAAAAACTTGGCGATATTTTCCCTCACCTGGGCCGGATCGAATTCATACAGACGCGTAAACAGGTCTTTAGCCTTTCCCCGAATCGGCAGGGTTAAGCCTGCTTCCTGCGCAAAGGCCTTAACACCTTCCTCCATATATGGCTCACCTTCTTCAATAACCAGTACTTTTTCGCATTTTTTTAAAAAAGCCTTAATTATTTTTTCGGGCATGGGGTATGAAAACCCCACCCGCAGGATCCTGACTTTATCGTTGATTTGTAACTCTTTGATGGCATCGGATGCGTAATTGTAGCTGACACCGTTGCAAACGATTCCCCATTTTCCAGCATCGCCTTTAATGAAATTATACTGGGAGGTGTCGGAAAACTCCCCGGCTTTTTCGATGTTTTTAAGGAGCTTAACGTGTAATTTTCTGGCAACAGCCGGTACCGCGACGAGGTTGAAGGGATCTTTGACAAAATCTCCTTTGGTTTGGGGTGCTTTTATTTCCCCCAGGCGAACAATTCCGGAAGAGTGGTTTATGCGGGTGGTGGTGCGGAACAGAACCGGTTCCTGCAGTTTTTCGGAAATTTCAAAAGCATATCCCACCATATCTTTAGCTTCTTCCACCGACGATGGTTCCACCATGGGCAGTCCGGAAAGTTTGGCATAATAGCGATTATCCTGCTCGTTCTGGCTGGAAAACATGTAGGGATCATCGGCGGTAAGGACAACCATCCCGCCTTTGACGCCGACGTAGGCCAGTGTCATCAATGCATCGGCGGCGACATTTACCCCCACATGTTTCATGACACACATGCTGCGCACACCGGAATTGGCAGCTGCAGCCGCCACTTCCATGGCCACTTTTTCATTGGTACTGTATTCAAAATACAGATCGCTTTCCTGGGCGGTCTGGAAAAATTGAAGAGAAATTTCTGAAGACGGTGTACCGGGATATGTACTGGTAACCGCCACACCTGCTTCAATCGCGCCCCGGGCAATGGCCTCATTGCCCAGGAGCAACATTTTTTGACCTGGGTTTTGGGTAAGTAGTTTGTGCATTGAATTATCCTCTTAGAGATTATCAGAATGTTGTAGCAGCTTCAAAAGCGCTTGCCGTTAACGAATTTCCTTTAATTTTTTAGCTATTTTGTAAAAAACTGTCAATAAAACAGATAAATACTATTTTCTTGTTGAATCTTAAGATTAGCTACATTAAAGCTACATTGTAGTTTCTGTCAAGCTAAAATATGGAATGCCAGGGTCTAACGCAAAAATGCATCTAACGCCCCATGGTAAAGTTCTAAACCTATAAAAAGTGCTTATAACAAACAAATGAGCTAAAATTAAAAATGAGCTAAAATGCCTAAAATTGAGGAATTCTATCATATTTATAATAAAAGATGGAGCGTTAGCGAGACCGCAACTTTAGGCATTTTAGCTCATTTTAGGCACTTTAGGCATTTCTAACTTTAGAGCACCTTATATAACTTTTTTCCGACACCGAAACTAAAACGCTACCTTAAGATAGCTTAAGTACTTATCCATATGGAGGGAAATTTTTATGATCGTGCGAAATTTGAGAGACAAAGGGGTTATGGAAACCACCTATTTGGCCCATGGGGGTGCGATTGCCCAGATGATTTTGGATCAGCGAACCTTAAAAGAAATCGGCTTTCTGGCAATTGCGACTCTGGCACCGGGGAAGTTAATCGAAGCCCACGTGGACCCTATGGAGGAAATCTATTTTGTAGTGAGCGGTTCCGGTGAAATGGGCGTGGATGATGAAAACCAACAGGTCGGGCCGGGCGATGCCACCTGGATACCGACGGGTTCCCGACATAGTTTGTTGAATAACGGGAATGAGGATTTAGTGATTCTCGTCGTTGCGTCGAATAATTGGTAAAATTATGGGCGGCTGGTTACTGGCCTCTGGTCACTGGCTGCTGGCTTTAAAATAGGTTTCAGGTGTCAGGTTTCGGGTGTCAGGCTCCTGACTTGTCGGCTTCAGGCGGTCAAAGGAGGACGAGTACGATGGGGAATATAAGATTTTCGTCCTCGTCCTCGTCCTCGAGAATGCGAACCACCTCACAATTAATTGAACCAGTGGCAAGCAGCCAGAAGCCAGAACCAAGCCCGGTTATCTAGCCGGGCTTCTTGCGGGTATAGATTGTTTTATAAAGCTCGGGCATGCTTGCCATGCAGCTGGTGCAGGCGGGCTCCTCATCGGCATGCAAAGGCTCCAGATGAACCTCCAGGCCGATGTCCTTATACATGTCAGCCATTTCGGATAGCCGGGGTTCATCATAGGTTGCCTGTCTTGTCCACCCCTGACGGGTCAATTCCCCCTGACGTGTCATGTTCATCACGCGCCTTTATATTCAGGCTTCTTGCGGCCTAACGATGAAAGACCTTCCAGGGCATCGGTCGTGCTGAAAATTTCTTTTGCGCGCCCGAGTTCAATTTCCACCGCCTCGCTTATTGATTTTCCGATCTGTTGATCGATGATTTCATCGGCTAACTTCAGAGCCAGGGGTGCTTTGTAACCGACGATTTTAGCTGTTTTAGCTGCGAGATCATCGGGGATACCTTCGGGCTGCTTTCCGGCCAGCAGCCGGGCTACATTTTCACTGCTGCACACCCGGGCCAATGGCTTAAACACCTCAGGGATTTCGCGCGACCGGTATTTGTCCGGTTTTCCTTCTGCTACCAGCGCGCTTATGGTTGAATCCACTTCAGCTGTCGCCACCAGACGGGTAACGATGCCGAGTGCCTGAGCGTCTTCTGCGCTGATGGAGGCGCCGGTAAAGACGTAATACTTCGCAAGCTCCGGTCCGGCAAAGCGGGCCGTCCGCAGCATACCGCCCAGCCCGGGAAAGATGCCGATGCCGGTTTCGGGGAACCCCATGGATCCCGCAGGCGTCGCGATGATGGCCTGGCAGGCGAGGGCCAGTTCACTGCCACCGCCTAAAGACAGGCCGTCGAGCAGGGCGATGGTTAGCTTTTTTGAGTTTTCGATTTTAAGGAGCAACGCGTGACCTTTGCGGGTAAATTCGACGATATCCGTAATTTTGTCAGCTTTGATCTTATCGACAAACCACTTTATATCCGCTCCGGCTCCGAAAGCTTTGCCGGCGCCTTGAATAACGATAGCCGTGACATCAGGTTTTTTTTCAGCGTCATCAAATCGTTTGGCTATCTGGGCCACCACCATTTCATTCAGGGCATTCATTGCTTCGGGGCGGTTAAGTGTAATGTAAGCAATAGGGCCTTTGATTTCCAGATCCACAAAATTGAACGCAAAGGGTTTGCCGAGCTCATTTTGCTTTTCAAGGATTACAGGCATCTTGAAATCAGGGTATTTTTGGGTGATGGCTTGCACCACTTTGTATGTTTTTGCGATACCGATCTTATTCATGATTTCAAATGGGCCCATCAGCCAGCGCAGACCGATTTTTGCACCCCGATCCGTGTCCTCGATCGAAGCAACACCTTCGTCCACAAGGGCAGCCGCAACACCGAGGCAGACACCATAAAAGCGATCTTTAGCCTCCGGGAGCCGGGATTCATCGACATCGCCTTTTAGATCCCAATCCTCTTTCTTTTCCATCTGGGCTTTTAGGATATCCGGAGTGGCATAAAACGGTCCCAGTTCGTTTCCCAGGGTGGTTGAGGCGTGTACGGCGATGGGGATTCCGGTGACATTCATGAGCTCAAAAGCGCCCATGCCGATTTTAAACGCCTGCTTGGCAGCTTCTTCAAGGGTGGCAATATTGGCCACGCCTTCTTCCAGCATGCGGGCGGCCTCATTTAAAAACGGTACAAAAAAACGGTTGACGGCAAAACCGGGCGCGTCTTTGACGACGATGGCGGTCTTGCCGTGCAGCCTGGCGGTCAGCAGTGATTTTTCTATGGTTTCTTTGCTCGTCTTTTCGTGGGGAATGACCTCCAGAAGACGGTTTTTGGCCGGGTGGTAGAAATAATGCAATCCCACAAAACGATCCGGGCGGGAGGTCTTTTCGGCAAACTCGTGCACGTAAAAACTGGAGGTATTGGTAGCCAGAATTGTTTTTTGCGAGCAGATCTGATCCAATTTAGCAAAAAGATCGAATTTGACCTGTTTGTCTTCGAAGACCGCTTCGATAACCAGATCGGCGTCTGCCACCATTTCAAAATCGCAGGTTCCAATGATATTTGACAGGATATCGTGAACATTTTCGGCAGTCAGAATCTTACGCTCAACCGCTTCTTTGAGCATTTGCCGGATGGTATTAAGGCCGCGCTCTACAAATTCCTCATCAGTATCAACCAACACGACGTGGAGTCCTTCCTGGGCCATCTTCTGGGCAATCCCGCTGCCCATATTTCCCGCTCCAATGACTGCAATTTTATTAATCTGTGACATAAAAATCCCTCGTTTCGTTTTATTGGTTGGATTTGTTCAATTTGTTCTATTGGTTTAAACATTAACTAATGAAACCAATTAAACCAACTAAACCAATCAAACAAATTGGTTTATTTGTTCTTCCAAACCGGTTTGCGCTTTTCCTCGAAGCTTTTAATCCCCTCCAGCACATCCTCGGTTTTCATCAAGGTATTCAGAAAAAGGTCACTGGCACCTTTAATGGCCTGGGGCAATTCCATACCCAGGTGTTTTTTAACCGCCTGCTTGTTCAATCGAATGATTAGCGGGCTGTTGTATTGTATTTCTTTCACCAGTTTGTCGGTCGCTTCGGCCAGCTGATCATCTTCGGCGACATGGCTAACCATTCCCATTTGTTGGGCCTCTTCGCCGCTATAGCGTTTGCCGGTGGTGCAGATTTCGATCGCCTTAGATGGGCCCACCAGGTGGGGGAGTCTTACAGCCGCGTAAGGCGGTAAAAAGGCCAGTTTGATTTCCGGCTGGCCGAATAGAGCGTTTTTGGCAGCTACAATGATGTCACAGGCGATGGCGACCTCCATGCCCCCGCCAAGACAGTAGCCATGCACAGACGCAAGAGTGGGCACCTCGAGATGATCGATAAGGTCAAGAACCTGATTAAATGTTTCGATCATTTTATCGGCCATCTCCGGCTTATGATCGGACACTTCAACGCCCGCACAAAAGCTGGGGCCTGCACCATTCAGCACCAGGCATTTAAGTTCATCATCGGCGACAAGCTCGTTAAGCTCAGCGATGAGCTCATTCATCATTTCGATACAGAAAACATTATGTTTCGGCCGATCAAATGTAATGCGGGCCACGCCGTCGGCATTGGCGACCTTTATATGCTTATATTCGCTCATGGTTATCATCCTTATTTAGAGTTTTACCACAGAGATCACAGCGTCTACAGAGAATTTTTCAAGTAGAACTGTTTGTTAAAATCTTTTCTCTGTGCCCTCTGCGTGCTCTGTGGTTAATTTAAATCAGGCTTTTTGAAAAACATAGTTCAACTGCCCGTTGGCCAGCGTGTTGACGACGGT
>Ga0255055_10003847_pt1 | contig 10026 bp, 4 predicted proteins | sample JV7_2_27_MG_FD_188633 | JGI IMG/M metagenome (GOLD analysis project Ga0255055, IMG submission 188633) | Seawater microbial communities from Jervis Inlet, British Columbia, Canada - JV7_2_27 | ecosystem: Environmental > Aquatic > Marine > Inlet | place: Canada: British Columbia | collected...
GGGTTAATTTAGATTAAAAATAGATTTTAATATGGATTTTAATCTAGAAAATCGTTGTAAAAAGATTATCATAAATGGATTAATCTGTCTTGTTGGATCTTCTTTTTTGTCCTCTTCATTATCAACTTTATTTGAATCTGTATTTATGATTTCATTATTGTATGAATTTTTATTTATTACAATATCTCCGTTTTTATTATCTGAAATTATACAATCTATTATTTGATTATTAGATGATGATGCTAGGTAAATACCATGTGCATCATTATTATATATTTCACAATTTGATATAATGTTTTCATCATTGGATTTTGCTATTGCATCTATTCCTGAATGTGTATTTTCATAAAAATCACAATTATCAATGGTATTTCGGGATGAGTATTGAAGCTCAATTCCATCACAGTTTTTTATAAAAATACAGTTTGTAATTTTATTATTACTACAATCCGAATAACTAGTTCCAATAAGTGCTATACCCTCATCCTTACAACCACTGAAGTAACAGTTTTCAATTTTATTGTCTGAGGTCCATATCGCAATACCAACTGGAGTATCAAATATATTGCAGTTATATATCTCAGTATTTGATGCAGTAATTCGTATCGCACTTGTATATAGACCCGGACCTCTATTTTTAATACTTAAATCCCTGATTATTGCTTTATCTGCACCAAGATATATTGCATATTTATTGGTCTCAGAAATTGGATTTATTAAAGTTAAATTCTTATCCTCTCCAATAAGTTCGATCTGCTTCCTTATATTAATTATCTCGCTATATTCCCCTTTTTTAATATATATTTTTGAACCTGTTTGTGCGTTATTAATTGCATCTTGTATTGAACTGTAATCACCTTCTCCATTGATATCAACAATTATTACATTTTTTTCAATATCTGTAATTATAATTTGTTCTGCTTGTACACTTAAGACAATTGCTAAGTTAAAAAATAAAATTGTAAATAGAGCTAGAGCTGCTATCCTTACCCTTCTTTTCATCCTATCATTCCACGTTAAATATAATCGTGAGACTCCTTAACGTGGTAAAATTTGTCGATGAATATATTTAAAGGTTTTTTGTAAAAATTACAAAATGTAAAAAAGTCATTTAAATCAAGGTTTATGTTCGAATACTCGTATCTAATATATATCTAAATGTATCTGATAAAATATATTAATAAATTAAAAAAAAGAGAGATTTTGGGGTTTTTTTAATTCCCCAAATTTGTTTTTTTTGTTCGCTGTTTTAGAATAGTCCTAGTTGTTGTAATAACAGTTGTAGCAGTGGAAACATGTTTGAATGGCTTTGCAGGAAGTTTAAGATTGGTGTGTTAAATGCTCTTGCTCTATCGTGTGCATGTACCCATGCATAGTCCTCGTCGCGAACAATTTCGTCGCAGCCGTTTGCTTCAACTAACACATAGTTGAAATCGTAACTGCATTCTGGTCCTTCGACATGTGCTGTGACATAGATCTCAATTTCTCCACCAACTGGTAATGGTCCAGGTATGTACCAATCTAGGTAATAGAATGGTTCTTCGTAATACCATTCATCTGGTTCTGGGTCACCATTGATGAATTTTAGGCTATCATGCATTTTATCTTTTACGACTATATCTATTAGATCTACATCTCCACAGTTTTTAATAACTATTTTGAAGGTTGCATCTTTACATATTTTTATATCTACTGCTTCATCCTGTGTATCTGCATCAACCCAGTTACCATCTTTATCTAATACATATTTTTCGACATCTATACATGGCTCACAAGGTTCTCCATATGCAGTTAGTTGGAATGCAGTGTCATACACTAATTCTGGAGGCTCGGTTCCCTCTTGGTAAGAGTATAAGTCTCCATCTTCAGATCCAGCCCATAAAAACCAGCAACCGTTTGGACTATCGATGCTTTGTATAGATACCCAACCACCCTCGGGCATAGAACAGCATGGTTCTAGTTGAACTTCCCAGTATATTTGCTCGTATAAATCAGCGAAATATACACCGGTGAACTCTGGTTCTGGTTGAACTTGAAAAGGTCCACACATTATTTGTCCCATTAAGCTATCCCAGAATATGATTTCAAAAACCATACCAGTTGGATCACAATTTTGCCAACCGCCTTCATATAATAAACTAAGTCCCCACCAGTGAATATCACAGATTTCTTCATTGATAGGTGGGAAGTTATCATGTACACGGTATCCTGCACCTGCATCACTTGTAGTGAAAGTCCAAGCTTCATCTGGTTCATATGGTAGTTGTTCATATAATACAGGGCCCATCATTGGTTGTACGTTATTACTTTTTATTGTATTTGGATTGGTGTTTTTAATAAACTCTGGGTTCATTTGTTCTTCTGTTTCTGCTGTTACAGCAGTGGTTGAAAAAATCAATGCTACCGCAATCAGCAAAACAACTGCTCCTTTTAAAATTTTCTTCATATTTTTTTACCTCCCTACTATTTTAAATAAGTAATATTTTCTCTTTATATAAATTTATCTATAAGTAATGTATATTATTCTAAAATATTGATTTTACAGTATTATATATTAAAAATTTAGAGAGGGAATATTTTAAAGTCCTATTCGCTCTAACAGTAGTTGGAGTACTGTGAAAATGTTTTGATAATTCTGTAGTAAGTTTAATAATGGATTCCTTATCTTTATTTCTTTGCTTCTAGGAATTGTAACATCAAGTGTTTCCCAGTCGCTCTCAGCACCGTAGATATCTTTTGCTTTAGCTTTTACTGTATAGGTTCCTTTTTGACTCCATGAGTGTATAACCATTTTACTTTCTCCAGAGGCAAATGGTCCAATCCAGCCTTCATAACAACCATCACCCCAGTCAATATAATAGTATACATCATCTCCATCAGGGTCTGTTGTATTGAATCTATAAGGATAAGGAATATCTACTTCTCCAGTTGTTGGACCGTCTATTGTAAGAGTTTCGGGACCTATTGCTAAAAACACTATCGCTTCATCTTTGCTCTCCTGGTCAAAAGTATCGTAGACCACTAAACGAATTGTATAATCTGTTTCATCTTCTGGAGTTGGAACGTCCCAGATTGCCAAAACACCATTTTCAACTGGAGTTGTTGATGAGTCAATCAATGTCCAGTTATCTGGATATAGACCTATTCCAAAAAAGACGCTATAGCTCTCAAACCCAGATCCACATGCTGTTCCATTAATATATAGATCATTTGCAACTATTAAATCATCTAAATATGAATTTAGACTTGCAATTGGTGTAGAATCTCTTAAAATTGCTTGATAGGCATTTATTCTACCTATACCAATATATTTTTTTGAAGAGTTAACGTCATCTGTTGTTGAACGGATAATTGTTCTAACTTCATCTTGATTTAGTAAAGGATTTTTTGAAAGAATAAGCGCTGCTAATGCTGCAACCTGAGGTGTCGACATAGATGTACCCATCCAACTTGCATATGTATCATTAAAAAGCGTACTATAAATATTAACACCTGGTGCAGCAACATCTACCCAACTGCCATAATTACTAAAACCTGCTCTACTATCGTTATGATCTGTTGCACCAACACCAATTACCTTATCATATGCTGCAGGATAATGTTTCCAATCTGAGTTATAATTTCCAGCTGCTGCAATTAATATCACACCCTTTGAGTATGAATAATTTATAGCATCCCAAATTAGATATGATACAGAACCTCCGCCCCAGCTCATACTTATAATATGAGCACCATTATCAGCTGCATATTCAAGACCTGCGGCAGCGCCATCTAGATCTATTAAGCCACTTCCACCTTGGGATTTATATCCTACTCTGACCGGCATAATTTTACAATTCCAGCAGACTCCTGCGATACCTATATTGTTATCAGTTACTGCGCTTGCAATTCCTGAACAATGTGTACCATGTCCATGAAAATCAATTGGATCATTATCTATTATTTTTCCATCTTCACCCGGAGGAACTGGGTTTGTGGTATTTACAAAATCATAACCTCGGATGTCATCAATAAAACCATTACTGTCATCGTCAATTTCGTTAAAATCAGAGGGATCTACAATACCATTCCCATTTAAATCTTCACCTGGATTAATCCATATATTATCCTCCAAATCCGGGTGATCATAATCAACTCCTGTATCATGGATTGCTATGATAATGTTTTCATCTCCTGTTTCTATGTCCCATGCTTCAGGTACATCAATGTCTGAATCAACAATTCCACCAGTCTGTCCAGTATTGTGAAGATAATATTGTAGATTAAAATCAGGGTCATTTGGTGTCAAACAAGTCTTCATTATATAATTAGGTTCGGCATAGATCACATGAGGATCTATGGAATAATCCTTAACAATTGAAGATATATTGGAGTCTTTTGATACAGATACCTTAAAAATATTATAAAGATATGGTTTTTCACATGTTTTAAATAGTCTTTCCACCGTTTTTACATGATATTTTTCGTTAAGTATATCTACTGAAGGAATACCTGTAGTTGTCCAACCATCTGAATTTTTTAAAATATCAATATTTATCTCAGATTTAAATTTTACAATGAATTCTCCTGGGATAAATTCTACGATGTCTTTTTCAACAAAATATATATTTTTACTGATATTTTTACTTATACTTGGAGTAATGCAGGTTCCAACAAATAAGATGATTATACCTGTAACTAATACTTTTGTAAATATTTTATTTCGCATAATTTTCTTATCTCCCTTAAAATTCTAATAATGAGAACAACCATTCCCCTTATATTTTTTTTTATAAAAATTTCAAATTTAAAATTAGGAATATAAAAACAAAAGGGGAAATAAAGTAAAAAAGAAATAGTAGAAAAATAAAAAAAAGAAGAAAAGAAATCTTTAAGAAAGGAAAAATCAAAACCCAATGAGATAAATGTTAAAAATATAGAATCTAATAAGCATATATCGAAGAAAAAAAAAGGGAGAAGGTTAGAAAATTACTAAATTTTATAAGAATCTTTGAAATAATGGGAACAGAATAGAATGACTCTTCATAAATTGAAAAAATGGGTTATTGATTTCTCTTGACTTTTTATAAGCATGAACATACGCATAGTCATCATCTTCCACAAGTTTTCCATGAGCACATGTAAAATTTGCTATCGCATGATTATAACTAATAGTACATTCTGGTCCTCCAACGTGTGCTTCGATGATAATTTCAGGTCCAACCTCACCAGGATTTATTGGTTGAGGAAAAGCCCATATCATCCAGTAGAAAGGTGGTTCGTGTAAGAAATCATCAGGTTCTGGGTCTGAATTAATGTATTCAAGGTGATCATCCATGCTATCTAAAATGCCTCCTGTAACAGGGCAATCTCCTGTGTTCCATACTCTAATCCTAAATTTCGTATTTTCGCATATTGGTAAATCTGCTGCTGTATCTTCTGAATTAGCCGATACCCATCCAGAATCTGGATCCCATACATCTTTTTTAACATCTACTTCTGGAGAACATTGGAAAATTTCTTCAGTAACAGCATATTCATCTGTTTTTTTATCTGTTTCTTCTGTATTAATAGCGATAGCTACAGAAGAAAAGGTCAAAGATACAATAATTAAGAAAACAATTGCGCCTCTCATAATTTTACCTTTTTTCATTTTTTTACCTCCCTCAAATAGTATCCATACCACAACAACTATTTAAAAGGTACGCTAATAAATTTAATACAAAATGATTTATAATAAAAAGACTTACTAATATATTTTAAAATAAGTTTCTTATTTCCAAAATTCACTTTACAAAAGAGTTAGGTAATCTATATGGAATTAGAGTACCAAAAATATTATATAGCGCAATTTAATATAAACATATTATAATAGTATTAATTAAAGAAAGATTAATAAAAGAAATTGATATTAGTTATAGTCAAGGGGGCATACTATGAATAAAAAAATATCTATTTTAATTACAATAGGCTGTTTATTAATACTAGTCAATCTGGCCAGCGTTGGAATATCTGCAGCACAACCAATAAATTCTATAGAGATAGAAAAAAACCAAACTCCAAACGAGAGTTTCTATCAAGCAGAATCACTAATTCCTCATGCCGATGCCAATGGACCTTATTCATCAGGAATAAATGAACTAATTTTATTTTCTGGTTTTGGAAGTAGTGCTAACTTTTATTCAATATATAAATGGGACTTTGGCGATGGATCTGTCGGCTATGGAAAATATCCAACGCATAGTTATTCTAAAGCAGGTGAATATTATGTCACACTTGAGGTAACAACAATCAATAATGATGTATATCTAGATGACACCTTAGTCTACATTGATCAAGAAAATAACCATTTATTACCTAACGGAGGTTGTTTTTATCATGCGGATGTAGGTGAGACAATTACTTTTGATGCCTCACAATCAGTCAGTAACAATCCAAATTTACCTATTGTTGAATATAATTGGTATTTCAGTGATGGAACAAAAATATCTGGTAAAAAAGCTACACACAGCTTCAAAGAAGATAAAGTGTACATGGTATCCTTATATGTAAAAGATAGTCAGGGAAATGTACGACGAGATATTTTACATGCAGATATTGGTCATGATTATTCTAGTAAATGGGATTTCTTTATCAACATTGATAACACTTTATTAATAATGTTAGAAAAGTTATTTGATGGATATAGTGAGACTCTATTAGACTACTTTGATGCAAAAATTTATACTAACAATAATGGATTTGAAAAATTAGTTGATCTTAATAACCTTGGTCAACTCCCACTACATATCAATGTAGATGATAGCGGAGTTGACGATGTAATATTAAACGATATGGAATTTTTTAAACCTGCAAAGGGGCCATCCTTATTTGGTGAGGGTATGGATTGGTGGCAGTTTGAAACTACACTTTCAAATATAGAAAAAACCGTAAATAGTGATATCGGTATAGATGATGATTTTACAATATGCCTTCAAGTTAATTTTGGTACGACTTTAGCAAAATGGCTAGGTTTAAATACACCTATCATCAGAATTGGTTATAATTCTCCATCTGGAGAAGAAATGCCTGAGAAAGTAAGTCTTGTTCATATTTTTAAACCGTATTTTATGCAAAGATGGTCAGAAATTTTAGAAACAGTTGAGGTAGGAAGTTATTCAGGTGAAGCAACAGTTGACGAGCAATCTATGGAAGAATCTACTATAAATAATATAGAAACCACAACAGTTGGTATTAACAATATGGAGGAAATACGAAGTATTTCTACTGTGTCCACAGTCATGGAAACATCTGGACAAATATCTACCATTAGCGAAAGGGAAGCTGTTAGCAAAACAAGTTTTGAAGATGACATAAACATGGAAAATAATGTAATAGAAGGCTATCAACAAATTTCAAACACAAATGAGGTTCTTGAGGATGAATATGGACCAGAATATGGACTAAGACTTGATAGTATTGGTGGCGGTAGATTTTCACTAGTTAGAATGTTTTTAAAAAGTGAAACAAATAGTAATACAGGACTGTTTCTAAGCATTAGTTTAAATCCAACTGGTGATGAATCAACTTATCTAGTATATAAATCGAAAAAAGAAGGTGGAACATTACACCGTGGAGTAAAGTTTGAAATACCCGGTGAAGCGCCAGTTGTATCTATTTTACGTAAAGATAACGGAGTAATAAAAACCCAGCTAACAACAAGCGTAACCTTTAGTCAAGATAAACTCAGAAAAATAATTTGGGATGATGCAGGAGCATCTATAAAATTAGAAAGTGAGGCTGCAATAAGCTTACAAGATTTTTACTTCTATAATCAAAATCCTGAATTAACTATTATCTTAGATGAAATAACATTTGATTTTGCAGGTGTCATTGAGTTATCTCTATCTGAAGGAATCGAGCTAATTGGAGAAGCAGGATTTTCCATAACTAATCTTGACTTTAATGCTGCAGATTTCGATGCAAGTATAGCGGGTATAGTATCTGTTGACATTTCTAATGAAGTTAACATCGGTCTATATAAAGAAGGAACAGAAGTAGGATTGAAAATTGGTTTTACAGAGGCATTGATTCTTAGTAGTGACTGTATATATCAAATTAATGGTAATGAAGTAACACTAAAAGGTATTTTTACCTTTACTGCAGCTAATAGTGAAATAAGATTTGCACTTGATAACGGAGTATTTGTCATTCGTTTAATGCAGGGACCTAGTGTGGAAATAAACAACTTTTACTTTACTGTAGGAAGCTTAATTGCTTCGGTAGATTATGTGAATATTGGTCCAGATAGTGAAATACAGTTTTCCTTTAGCAGTAGCATTTTTACAATTGACCTGCAAAGAGGCCCCTCATTAATTTTAACAGGTTTTTCAGTTGAACTGGATGATTTAATAGTAACTGCTGATAATATAGAAATTGGCGCATCTGGTAGATTTTATGCTGAATGGGAAAAAGCAATACACCGTGTAAAAGTAGGTGGTGGCACAAGTTCCGGTTTAACAATTAATAATATTAATGCAATGTTTACAAATTTTGAAGTAATATTTGATGGACAATTGAATCTCAATGCAGAGGGTTGGCTCGAATTTAAACCATATAATTTTGGAGTAGGTTTCTTAGGAATGGTGGATGTTGACTGTACGATAACAATGGACTATCTTGGAAATAAACAGAGTGTAATACTCCAAGGGATTTTGAGTTTACATGAGGAAGGTTCCATTGGATTTAATTGGCAAGATAATATTGAGATATCATTATCTAGTGGAACAGATTTAACAATTAATGATTTCCTATTTGAAGTTGGAGATTTATCAACTTCTGCTAAGCAAATTGTTATTGGTGTAGATGGTATGATAGAATTAACAAAGTCCGTAAGCCAATTTAAAATCGATGTAGAGGGCGGAACATCTCTAGAAATAACAGATTTAGACTTTGAGTTAGGAGATCTTACTGCTGTTGCATCTTCAATTGAAATAGGGCTTAATGGTGCATTTATTGTTGATTGGAATACAGGCAATGATATTACTTTGACTGTTGGAGCAGAAGCCTCAACATCAATTAAAAATGTTGATATATCTGTTACAGATATAATTAGTTTTAATACTCTTGGTACATTGGACGTAACTGCAGGTGGGTCTGTTACTTTTGCATCAACAAGTATTGAAGTAAGTGCTAATGGTAATTTAGGACTAAGTGAAGGCTTTGAATTTACATTAAATCAAGTAACCGTTGGCATAAGTGGAAATATAAATGCAAATGGTGATTTCGGTCTTGATTGGATTTTAAATACTTTAACAACCTCTATTGATGGAAATTGCAATTGGGACATTGAAGTTGATACAGTAAACTTAGGAGATTGGGAACTACTTGGTACTCTTAGCGGAGATTTATCAATATCAACTGAAAAATTAACTGATGGTGGATTGATTGAATTTTATATATATGGGACAGGAACTCAAAATAATTTAAAAATAATTCATGGTGATTTAACAATTGAGTTGGGAGCATTCAATTTTGATCCCGGGTCCATTGAATTTGAATGGCATAGGGAGGGTTCAGGTCAACCCGGTACACTTGATATTACAAACAGTGGTATTAGTGGAACTATTGCATCATGTAAAATAACTTATACTGGTTCTGATCCAATTGAAATACAAATGGGATCTATTTCTTCTACAGATGGTACCGTCAATATTATTTGGTATAAAGATGAATTCCCACACTATATTGAGATTGATAGTTCTATTTATTTGGATGTTGATCCACTTAAATTTACATGGGGCTCTAAGGTTTTATCATTTGATGCTATTGAACTTGAACCTGGTCAATTCTACCTTGGTTGGTATGATATACTATCTGATGTGAATATTATTACAATAAAAAATAGTATAACAAACTTTGGACCTGGTGTTTCCTATGAAGATACAAGTGAAGACTTGAAACTATCTGCATCTCTTGGTGGATTAAATGATGAATATAATACAATAACTCTTAAAACATACAAAGACTCGAATGGTGATATATCAGGTTTATATCTTGATTCCGGCG
>Ga0255055_10003849_pt1 | contig 10024 bp, 12 predicted proteins | sample JV7_2_27_MG_FD_188633 | JGI IMG/M metagenome (GOLD analysis project Ga0255055, IMG submission 188633) | Seawater microbial communities from Jervis Inlet, British Columbia, Canada - JV7_2_27 | ecosystem: Environmental > Aquatic > Marine > Inlet | place: Canada: British Columbia | collected...
AAGATGTGCAGCTGATTGAACTGAATGAAGCCTTTGCTGCCCAATATCTGGCCTGTGAACGTAAACTTGGGATTGATCGTGATATAACGAATGTGAATGGTAGCGGTATCAGTTTGGGGCATCCCGTAGGATGCACTGGCCTGCGTATTGTAGTTACTTTGGTTTATGAAATGATGCGGCGGGATGTTAACGTAGGCTTGGCAACCCTTTGTGTTGGCGGGGGGATGGGGATGGCCACTATTGTTGCGCGGGAATGAAGGTTACTTTGCTGCTTTAAAACCCACCCAAGATGTCAAAGGCTAGATAATTTGTAGACAGAATTTCTCAAAGTTATATCCTTGGCAAACCACCTGACAAAGATCTTCCATGAAGACTTCTATTTTTGTTTTTTCTTTACTGGTTGAAGCATCATTCGTTGGATGTTTATTGTTCATTTTGCTAATGATATAAAATGATGAGTTTTTTATTGATCTGCTTATCATTCTAGAGTATGTTTCTAGGAATATCAGAAAAATAGATGAGGAGGTTATCTATGGCAAAGAGTCTAACCCAGATGGCAGCAGATATTGTTGCAGCTCAGGCTTCACATGTATCCATGTCTGCTGATGAGATGGATGCAGCTCTCAAGAAAGTTTTTGAGGCATTGAAACAAATTAAAGTTATCGAAGAAACGCCTGCCGGAGAAGCTGTTGATGACGAACTTGCTCGACTGCGCGCCAATCCAATAAAATCTATCCAGAGAACGTACGTCATAAATTTGGAGGATGGCAGTAAGTACAAGCAGATAACTGCAAAGACTCTCGCCAAGTTCGGGCTAACCGCTAGAGAATATCGCAAGAAATGGGGTTTCTCAGCCAGGCAGCCCCTTTCCGCCAAGGCACTTTCAGCGAAAAGAAGGAAAGTAGCGAAAGACCTTGGTCTCGCGGATAAACTAGCTGCTGCTCGCATGGCCAGAAGTAAGGCTGCGGCGGAGAAAAAGGCTGCGCCTGCTAAGAAGAAAAAGGCTACGCCTGCCAAGAAGAAAAAGGCTGCGCCTGCCAAGAAGAAAAAGGCCGCGCCTGCCAAGAAGAAAAAAAGAGCGGTTGCCAAAAAGAAGAGAGCACCCGCTAAAAAGAAAAAGGCACCCGCGAAAAAGAAGAGAGCACCTGCGAAAAAGAAAAAAGCAGCCAGCAAGCGGAAAAAGGCCTAGCCCGGTTATTTAACAATAGTTTTTAACTGGGTCTTCACTCTTATGCAAGAGCAGGGCAGGTCAGTGCGATTAGGACTTGCTCGGGTGAGAGGCTGTCAATTTAGTGCTGCTGAACAATAAACCATTTACCCCGCGCCCCCGGCAGATCGGGGAGGTGGGGTTTTTTTGTTTATTGACCACCTCTTTATTGGAAGGGAGAATCAATGTCTAAGGCGAAGGAAGGCGATAGAGTAAAGGTATATTTTACTGGCACTTTGGAAGATGGAACTATCTTTGGTCAGACACATGAAGATGAACCGTTTGAATTTACCATTGGAGAAAAAAGTGTCTTGCCGAAGTTTGAGAGTTCAGTAATTGGCATGAAAGAGGGAGAGAACAAAACCATATTAATTGCTCCGGAAGATGCTTATGGTCCTCGAGATGAAGAGCGTGTGTTTACTGTTGAGAAGTCAGAGATACCGGATCACATTACTCCTGAAATAGGAAAGAAAATTCAGGTTCAGACGGGCAGTGGGGAAATGGCTATTCTCACCGTATTAGAGGTCAGTGAAGACAAGGTAAAATTCGACGCCAATGATCCGCTTGCCGGAGAAGGGCTCACCTTTGAAATCAAACTACTCGAAATTGTGCAAACAGAGTAAATCCTAATGTTGCAAACCCACACCGGTAAAAACCGCTGCGCTCGCGTGATAGCGCGCCATCTGAGACCGTGCTCGCCTCGGACAGGATATCACGTACGGTCAAGTACGCTTCATCCTCTCCGAGCCTGCGCGCGGCCACATCTGGCACACTCTGACACGTTTTTCCACGGAGTAGGTTTGCAACATTAGGGTAAGAGTAGGAAAACGATTTAAGATTTTGGGTCGAGGTACGGATATTACTGCTATGCGTCTTTCATTAATCGGGATGTCGGGGTCGGGGAAATCATACTGGTCTATGAGGCTTGCCGAAATCGGTTTCCACAGTTTCTGCTGCGATGAAATGATAGCAAGGAACCTTTCTGCCGAACTGATTCGAGCAGATGGCACTGTAATGGATCTGGGTGAGTGGATGGGATTTCCTTACGAGCCCAACTATAAGGAGCGTGAGGCCAGGTATCTGACTTATGAGATAAAAGTGCTCGATGAAATTCTAGGATATTTAGCAGACTCTGCTCGGGATCCTGGGGAGAACATAATTGTAGATACCACTGGTAGTGTTATTTACACTGGGGAAACAGTTTTGGAAAAACTGTGCTTGCACACTACGGTTGTTCATTTCTCGACGCCGCCTGAGGTTCAGGAACGTATGCTAGATGTTTATAAGGCTCAGCCGAGACCGATTTTGTGGAGGGACGTGTTTAGCAAAGAATCAAACGAAGCCAATGAGAAAGCCCTGGCGCGCTGCTATCCCGAACTGCTGTCTTCCAGGGAACGTTTGTACGAGAAATATGCAGATGTGACAATAGACTATTACGCCCGCAACCAAGATAGTTTTGGAGTGAATGACTTTCTAAGAGAGATTGAGGCGGCAATATAGAGCTCATGTACCATCTGCCTGAACAAGATCGAGATCAACTCATGATGAGGGCGACCGAATGCTTGGATGAAGGTTTGTCTATTGAAGATAAGATCAAAATGGCTCGAGACATGTATGACTCGTGCTCCGAACAGTTAAAGCGTGAACCACACATATACCAACTTATTGAGAAACTAGAAGAGTGCTTGGAAAACAGTCGCGAGGCCATGCTGGAACTTGTAATTGTTGAGACCTGCAAACACTGTGATGAAGAGGAAGGGGGAAGTTGCTGCGGCGCGGGTCTGGAAAACAAGTTCGATACCTTTCTTTTACTGATTAATCTGCTGCTGGGTGTTTCTTTGCCGGAAGGCCACCGCAGACTCGACAGTTGTTATCTGCTAACAGACAAGGGCTGCACGTTGAAGGCACGACTGGTGTTGTGTGTGGACTTCCTCTGTCCCAAGATATTGAATACAATGAGTCACGGGGACCTCATCCGACTCCAGCAGGTTTCCGGTGATGAACTCACAACTGGCTTCATGCTCTATGATGCTATTAAGAAATTTATGAGGAACACCCTGAGATTTGGTACTTGAGGTTAGAGATTTTATTATTGGTCAAGAGGATAGAGTATGAAGCGACCATTTCCCCCTGGAAGCCCCAAACAATGCCCTTGTGGGCACAGCCACGTCTCCTGGTCCGCAGGGGAGGATGAAGTTTATTGTTGGGATTGCAACAAGAAGTATCCCGTCTCAGCTTGTTTCAGCCCTCAGGACCGTACTCCCTCCGATAATACCGAACAGGATTCATGAATTATCAGGGCCAAGACGGCCAGGACAAAAAAAACCCCACCGATCCGTGTTACCCCTAAGCTGGTCTGCTGCGGCTGGACGATGGGGAAGGGGACTTAAGCTGGCAGAAAAAAGAGCCTTGTGGTCTCCTTGCTGTTTGTAGCTGCAAACTGAGTGCCAAAAACTAAAAACTATAGGAAATCCCCATAAATATATGGCGAAATGAGTCTACTGTGTCACTCCTCAAATCACTGACAAAAAGAGTCGGACCGACGCCTACGAAAGGCTGAAGTCGCCCATTTGGGTAACGAAGCAAGAGGAAGCCGGAGAAGGGGTCGAAATTTGTATCTGCGTCTATGCTTGTTCCCTGATCTTGTTCATCCGGCTGTAAAAGAGGAGCCTCCGAAGCAATCCCAAGCCAAGGGATATCTTCAAACCAGTATCCTAGTTGCTCATCATAGGAGTTATAGGAGGCGTCATTGGTATGCATTGGGTCAGTGTCTTCATATAAGATGGAGAAATGTAACTCCAACTCTTCGTTCTCGGGTATTCGCAAGTCGAGGCTACTGTCTGCATACAATTCCGCCGTAGCCAGGCTGGGGGCCATGAGCGCAAAAGCCAACACCATCAGAATCACCAGAGGGAGGCTCAGCCGTTTCACATCTCGTTTTCTCATTTTACCGCCTTGCTTTGTGCTCTCGTCTGTTTCAGAAGGAGTTGTGAAATATAACCATCCTTTGGTTGATATTCAACCCACGAGCCACCACTTTTTTTAGAAAGATCCATCTCTACCGGGAGAGGAGATTTCGTAATGATGAAAAAGTATGATGCCCGGAATCACCTAACAGGTGAAAAGAGTCGTGACAGCCGGGTGTCTAGATTGGTGAGGAAGGTCGCAAGGTGTGTCTTGGCCAGAAAGAAACCGAGGAAAACACCAAACCCATTTGCAATGATGTCCCCATGGGAAAATGTTCGGTACTCGCTGAATGTTTGAAGCAGTTCCAAGCATATTCCCATTGCAAAGAAGGCGGTACACAGCCTCAGGTGATGGGGCCTCTGTAGGTAGATATTTGCAAACCATAGCATGAGCACCATGTAGGCGATACAATGAGCCAGCTTGTCACTTTGCTCGAACTCCAGTGGCCTTGGAGCTTTAGGCCACAACGACAAGAATATAACAACTGCGATGAGTAACCACCCCAGTGTGAGCCATAGCTTGCTGAATCTAAGAGGATGCATTCAGTTTTGACCTGTTTTTGCTGACAGTTTTATGTAATGATGACAGGCTGCACGATGAGAGCCACCACCAGATTAGCAAAAAATGCGTCACAGCCAAAGACGTTTTAGGAAAATGGGCGAGCAATTCTAACCCTAACGTTGCACACCCACGCCGAGGAAAAACGTGCCAGAGTGCACTCCCGCCGAGGGCGGGACTGCGCACAGACTCGGTCAGGACGAAGCGTACTTTACCGTACGTGAGATCCTGGCCGAGGTGAGCACAGCCTCAGATGGGGTGCTATTGCGCGAGTCTAGCGGTTTTAGCCGGTGTGGGTGTGCAACGTTAGGGTCAACAAACCGCGGTATATCTGGAGAGACAACATCATGTACGTGCTCAAGCTCAAAGGGGATTTGGTGTGGCAGACTGCCGGACCTGATAAGTCTGAGGACCCACTCGAGTTCGAACTTGAAGCCCTCTTGTCAAAACGCCCGACACCTTTGCTTGTCTATGGCGAGGTGCACCGCAGGATCAAGAGAACTCTCAACGTGGAGCAGTTGGACGCTTTCACGTTTGCAAAGTGCTTGGAAGAGTTCGCCGCAGAGATTAGAAAGGCCGCAGAGTCTTATGAGTGAAGGGTTTTGGTGAGGGCTCTATTGTGCAGAGAAAAGTGTCGTTATTGTACCTGCTTCTCATACTTCTCTTGGCCTGGCCGCTTCCCGCCCGGGGTTGGTCCGGCAGGGTGATTGGCGTGGCTGCAGGAGACACCATTACCGTGCTGCGAGGCGAGCAACCAGTGCAGGTCCTTCTCTATGGGATTGATTGCCCTGATGAGGGTCAACCCTTTGGCACGGAGGCGAAGCAGTTCACCTCGACCATGGTTTTCGGAAAGATGGTTGAAGTGGGAGCGATAAATGTCGACCACTATGGCAGGACTGTCTCTCTTGTATACGTTGATGGCAAAGGTGTTTGCGATGAGCTAATCAGGGCGGGACTGGCGTGGGTCTATTACCTTTACTGTAATTTACCAATCTGTGCAGAGTGGAAGAATTTGGAGTCTGAAGCAAAGGAGGCCAAACGGGTGCTTTGGAGCGATTCCGATCCCATTCCGCCTTGGAGGTTTAGAAGGCAGAGAAGAAAGTGAAATATCTCGGCTGCCGAAGCCCCTCTCTAACCCGAATATTTCATGAATTTCTGTCGCGAGATCACGAAGATGGGCGTGCCACCAGGCAACCGCAGGGTGTTGGTTCCGAGGCGTACCTGCATGGTACGTCGCAGGGGCCGACACCCGAGGACGCCAGGAAGGACGGCCATATCCGTGGTCGCAGCAAGTGATTCATGAAATATTCGGGTTAAGCTACTTCTTCTACAGAGTCGTCTATCGGTATCAAATTGTTCATCAAAGTGTCAGATTCCATACTAAACTTCTCAAGAATCTGGGCGTTGAGGCCACTGCCAACAGCGCAGAATTTTCCGAAGACAACCCCGATAACAAAGGCTACTACCAGCCAAACGAGTAATATAACTATTGAGTTCATTGCTTCTCCCCCTTATTTTCAAAGAGAAAACATTGCAATGAACATGCCTAAGCATATCTCGCCCTAGCCTCGAGTCCATTTGTCGACTCGGTGATTGGCATCTTCAGTTATGAATGACGATAGAAATAGAAGGACCAAAAAAAGGCGCTGGCTCTGGGTCATCGGCGGTATTCTCCTGGTCCTCGGATTGTGGCAGTTGTTTACGAACATGTATCGGGAGCAAGAGAAAGAACTGCGCCGTCAACTTCGGGAGACCGTAAAAGAAAAATTTCCGGAACAGACAGCGCAATTCTCCCAAACATTCGGATTATTTTTCTTTGAAGCGGATGGGGAATCACCCCGCGGGGCGGCTCTGGAGCGCAAATCCGTCGTTCTGATTCACGGTCTGGACGACCCCGGCGAGGTGTGGCAAAGCCTCGCTCCGGAGCTGGTAAAAGAAGATTTTAATGTGTGGCTGATGCAATACCCTAATGACCAGCCCATCGTGGAGTCGGCCCAGCTTTTTTTCCAGAAGTTGAAGGGACTCAAACAACTCGGCATCGACCGAATTTCCATTGTGGCTCACAGCATGGGCGGTCTGGTTTCCCGGGAGATGCTCACCAGCCCGAAAATAGCATATAATACATCTGGAAAAAACGGCCTGGTTCCTGAAGTAAGAGCTCTTATTATGGTGGGAACACCCAACCACGGCTCGGAGTTGTCTCGATTCCGGGTGTTTACAGAAATGCGTGATCATCTGGTCCGGTTAAAAAAAGGTGAAGCAAACTGGCTGGGAGCAATTCTTGACGGCGCCGGTGAGGCCAAAATCGACTTGCTGCCGGGAAGCCGTTTTTTGACCGAGTTAAACAAGCGGCCTCATCCGGAGGGGACGGACATGTTAATTATCGCCGGTATTACCAGCCCCTGGAACGAAAATGACATTAACCGCTGGGTTAGCAACGTACGTCAAAAAGTGTCGGCTGATCAGCAAGAATGGGTCGATGATCTTGGTGAAAATATGATTGCAATGACCCATGGATTGGGAGACGGCCTGGTGACCGTTGAATCTGCCCGGCTGGAAGGGGTTCCTCTCCGAACCGTCGAGGGTACCCACCTTTCGATGATTCGAAATATCACCAAAGGTAGCCACCGCATCCCTCCAGCGGTGCCCATCATTGTAGATCGATTGCAAAGAGGAGAAGAATAGGAAGGGGATACCATGACCCGCATTGTCTTTATGGTTAAACGGGTAAGCTGCTGTCTCACCTGGGGTGTGCTCGGGTTGGTGGCGGGCGCGATCATACTTTCCTCCCAGGGATGTAGCGGCCCGCCCCTGGAAACCTGGCACACCGAGAAGCTGACCACAGAATTCACCGCAGAGATGGCGGATGAGATCCGATCCTTTGATGACTACAGGCAGCTGGAAGCTAAGGTATTCGTCCAACTGGAAGAGGAAGTCTACGCAGGCACCGAAACCGGGCCTGAGTATGGGCTCGTTCGCTACAGTGCCGGCAGTGCTGCGGATCCGCAACGGAGTGAGCCCAACTGGAACCGCAGCTTCGAATTCCCCGCCAACACGCCGGTTGGCGGCGTGCTGTTGCTGCACGGCATGTCGGATTCGCCCTACAGTCTCCGGGCCCTGGGCGAGAAACTCAACCAGCGCGATTACTGGGTAATCGGCCTCCGCTTGCCCGGCCACGGCACGGCCCCCTCGGGGCTTACGAGCATCAGCTGGCAGGACATGGCCGTGGCGGTGCGGCTGGGCATGGAGCATCTTGCCTCCAAGGTGGGACGGAAGCCGATCCACATCGTCGGCTATTCCACCGGGGCCCCCTTGGCTATAGATTTCGCCCTCAAGGCGCTTGAAGGAAGTGGTTCGGTGGTTCCGGCCAGCCTGGTGCTGATCTCTCCTGCCATCGGCATCCACGCCACAGCGGCGCTGGCCAAATGGAAGCGCCGGCTGTCCCTTTTGCCCGGTCTGGGAAGACTCGCCTGGTTGTCGGTTCTGCCCGAATTCGATCCCTACAAGTACAACTCCTTCGCTACCAATGCCGCCGAACAGGTTCACGGCCTGACCCGCTCCGTGGCCCGCCGCATCGCAGCCCGGTCCCAGTCCGGTCCGGGCGAAATATTACCGCCGACGCTGGTGTTCAAATCGACCGTCGATGCAACTGTATCGATAAATGCCGTGGTTGACCGATTGCTGAAGCACCTCGAGCCTCAGCGCCATGAACTCGTGCTGTTCGACATTAACCGCTTCGCAGCCAAGTCCACTTTGTTGATCTCCGACCCGGCTCCACTGACTGCCAGGTTGATGGCTGACAAAAGTCTGCCGTTTGTTGTAACCCTGGTCACCAACGAGAACTCGGATAGCAACGCGGTCCTGGCCCGACGCAAACCGCCCTTCTCAGCCGAACCATCAAAGACTGAGCCGTTGAACCTCGTCTGGCCGCGAGGCGTGATCTCCTTGTCCCACGTGGCGCTGCCTTTCCCGCCGGATGATCCCCTTTACGGTCAGGGCCCCCCCGGGAAAGAGGACATCATTTTTCTCGGTCAGATGGCCGTTCAGGGCGAGCGGGGCTTGCTGAAGATCCCCAGCGATTTTCTGATACGCTTAAGGTACAATCCGTTTTACGCTTTCCTCGAGACCCGGGTGCTCGAGTGGTTGGATGGTGCCAGTGGCCAGACCGGGCTTGCAGCAGTTGCACCGGTCTCAAGCGATGGGAGTATTGATGGTGAAAGCTAACGAAAAGAAGGTAAAGAGACCGAGATCGGTGACCACCCGGCCGGGGCTGTTCGGTCTGCTGTTGCTGTCCGTCGTCATCACCGGTTGCGCCGGCAGTGGTCGCCACAGGATCAACCTGATGCCCGCGCCCGCTGTCTTCGAAGACGGGGCCGTGAACCCGCTGCCAAAAGGACCACCGCCGGTATCCTACGATGACTTCGGCATGCTCTATGCCACGGATCGGAAACCTTCCGATGATCCTGATGAGAGACCGTTCTACCTCAATGAGGCCGGCTTTATCGTCAGACTGGGCCGCGCCAGGGTCAAAGCGGGCCCCGCCGGCACCGATTGGGAGGCTGCGCGTCGCATCTCCCTGGCCAAGAACCGCACTGGGAATTATCCGCTTGAGGTTCTGTCCGTACACGAGACCGATGCCCTCCCCAGTACCCGTTCGTTCCTGACCCGATCAGTCCCGGGATACACCGTGCCCGATGAAGGCGGTAAGAAATTTGCCGAAGTTGTCAATCAGCGGATGGCTGCATCCGGTGTCAAGGATGTCTATGTTTACATCCACGGCTTCAGGGTCGTGTTCGACATTCCCGTGCTGGTCGCCTCCGAGCTCTGGCATTTCATCGGTTACCGGGGTGCCTTCGTTGCCTATACCTGGCCGTCGACGCCCAACGTCTTGGCCTACTTATCTGACCTGGAAGCCGCCGTCATCATGGCGCGAAAATTCCGTCTGTTTCTCACCTACCTGGCGGAAGAGACCCAGGTAGAAAAGATCCACATCGTTGGCTTCAGTGCCGGATCACGGCTGGTCGTCCGCGCCCTTGGTCACCTAGCACTGCTCAATGCCGACGCAACAGAGGAAGAAATCCGGCAACATGTACGGATCGGCAACGTCATCATCATCGGCGGCGACATCAGCCACGAGGAATTCGGCTCGGCCCTGGCGGATGGTCTGCTGAGAATCCCGGAACGGATTACTGTCTATGCTTCGTCGGCCGACCGGGCCCTGGTGTGGGCAAGCCGTATTTTTCGCCGCCCCCGACTCGGCCAGATGTGGGATGAAGAGCTGCCGCCGCGAAC
>Ga0255055_10003852_pt1 | contig 10019 bp, 15 predicted proteins | sample JV7_2_27_MG_FD_188633 | JGI IMG/M metagenome (GOLD analysis project Ga0255055, IMG submission 188633) | Seawater microbial communities from Jervis Inlet, British Columbia, Canada - JV7_2_27 | ecosystem: Environmental > Aquatic > Marine > Inlet | place: Canada: British Columbia | collected...
TGGGCCGGTGTTCACTTCTGTACTCTGCGCTTGGAAGTCTGAAAAGTCTTCCATTAAGCGCCGAGCAGCCCGGACTTGATCGACGCCCTTACCGGTTGCAGCAGTCTGAAAATCCTGCTGTCGGCTAGGTGTACGTGAGGCGAAGGCTTGGAACTCTGGCGTTGCAACAGTTTTGTCAAGGTCGGGATACGAAGCCATCAAGGCTCGTCCTTCGATCTCGAACTGCTGGTCTACAGCTACAGTTTCAGGCTCGCGCTTCAGTGCGTCTAAGTCCTGCTTAACGATTTTCCGAACAGTCTCCACCGGATTCTGAATCAGTTCATCGCCAGACACGTCTATCGGTTCCTGTACAACGGGTTGTGACGGTTCAGGCGTGCGCTGCAACTGGGTCAGATCGTTGACAAGCCCTCGGTAAGTGCCCACTTCGTTTGCCTGACGCCCATACTCTCGTTCGAGATTCTGGTGCATGTCGATGACTTGCTCGATGGTCTTGCCTTGGTACTTCTCGGGGATCGTGCCTTGTGCAGCATTAGGGGATACGAACTGGCCGGTCGCTTCGTCGCGCGGCTGGTCCGAACTTTGCCCTTCTGCCTTCGGGTCTACTGTTGGTGCAAGAATGCTAGACATTGGTCTATGTTGAAATGCAGTTGTCATTTCTGATCTCTCCTGATACGGTCCCGCAATGTGCGAGATTGTCGTAATTTGTTAGCTGCCGTAGGAGTGGTGCTTCTTATCGACTCCATGTCGGTCGAAGAACTTCTTATCCTCGGATGCTTTGGCGCGGCGTTTCTTTTCCCATTTTGCATACTCGCCGGGAAAGTCCGGGTCTGTACCCGGAATAGCGAGAGTCGGTTTGGAAATCAGTCGCCTCGTCTCTGCGCCGCACTCCGGGCATGACGGATAAACGTCAGGCTTTACGAAGTCTTCAAAGACGTGGTTACATGATTCACAGCGGAAATCGAAGAACATGTACTTAGACATATTCGCCGGGTCCGTCTACCTCGTTGATAGCGTTGATCTTCTGGTTCTCGATTGTCTCGGGCAGATCGATCATTTCTTTCAACATGGCGTATCGAACTCTCGCCGCGCGCAAGTCTTCAACTGAGTTGGCGTTGAAGAATGCGTTTAACGGCAATTGATCGACTTCGTTCTGCCAGCCTTGGCGCATCAATTCCCATCCGGGCGTATTGAATGTGCCTTCCATGCTGGCGTAGAATGACTTTTGCTCGTCTGACAGTATCGCTGTCATGTCCCTCTCCTAGTGTGGTTACGCTTTGGGCTTGTCCTTCAGCGCTTTTTCCTGAATATCCAGAGCGCGATCCTTCAGGCGATTATCCTCCTCTTGAATATCAAGAGAACGGTCGCCTTGGTCAACCTGCTCCAGATCGACGACAGCTTTGATCTTGTTGATGTCGCTTTGGTCGTCAAGAATTTCTGTCTCTTTCTCCGTCTTGTTAGACTGGGCTTCCTTCAGCTCAGCCTCACCAACCAGCTTAGCGATCTCGGCGTCCAGCTTCTTAACTGTCTTGACCGGTATCTGAAGCTGTGCTGCTTGCGCAGCGGCTTCTTCTGGTGACGGCTCCCGATCCTCAAGCGCTTTCAGTGCTTGCAGCACTTCAGACTTGACTGGTGATCCGGAGTGTTCGAAGATGGCACGAATGATCGGTCCAGAGGCCGGTGAGTCCGGACCCAGTACACTAAGCAATCCTACCATGAAGTTCTGTTCGATCTCGCGCGCCATCATACCGAGCGTGCCACGTACGTGGAACTCGTAGTCCTGCGGGTAGCGGTCAGGCTCATACTGCATCTTCAGACGCAGCACCCGTCGGACCATCTTGTCGAGGAATCCTTCGAGGTTGAACATGGTGCGCTTACTGCGCTTGATGAACGAAGACGCGGCCAGCGCGGAGCCGGTAGCCGTCTCGTCACGCACGCCGCCCCGTAGACCGGCTGTGTCTAACGCGCCTGTGGCCTGCTGACCCATACGCTCAAGTGCCTCCATATGGGCATATGAGTTTTGGTCAGGGCCAGTGATCTTGAATTCTGTGAGTACTTCGCTCGGGTCGCCGCGCGTGCCCCAGAACTTCCCGGGCCATGCGTTCATGTTGCTGCCCGGAGGCATCCTAGTGAGGTCGCCTGCGAACATGGGATTGTTAGACCAAGCCAGCGCATCGATGCGTCCACGCATTTCTGCGTCCTGCGCACGCTGTATGTTCGAACCTTTCTCTGCGACTCCTCTACCATAGAACCGGCCCGGAACAGTCTCATGCTGGTAGGCGACCATAAGGCGCTCACCCGTAATCAGTGGGTTCTCGATTACGCGGAGCAGGTGTGTCTCGTTGGCGACCGTAGCGATCACTTCAACCATTTCATGTTCTGGAATAGCGAGTACCATTTCATCAGGAAGTACCGTGCCGTTATCTTCAGCAGTGGCCTGCATGAACACACGTTGCGGAATAAGCCCATAGTACTCCGTGATATACGCGGCCTCCCCTTGATCTTTGCGGTTGCCTTGCTCTGTGTCACCACGGTTCGGAGCCAGCGTCTTAGCACGGAACGCGCCAATCTGCACGTCGTTGTAGTAGACGCCTTCTGACTGTCGCCGTCTAAGGGTAGACAGCGGCATCATAAATTCGTGTGCGCAGCCAGTCATGTCGTCTATGCATGCGGCTGACGGGTCTGCGACAAAGTTGCCGGGAGCAATCGCGACAGGCTTGACCTGTACGATTTCTTCCTCGGTGACGCGCAGCTCACCTTCGGAGGTACGCTCGGGCGTCTTTCTGATCTTGGTGTTGATTTGAATCTTCATGATACCGTTGCCGTACAACGTACCATTCAGTACGCTGGAAGCAAACTCGTCAATGAAGCCCTCGGCCTTGAGATCAGCGACTAATAGCTCGCGGGCTTGCGCTACGTCGGTATCGTCGCCATCACCCACGTTATCAGGCAGATCGATGAAGTATTCGCGGCCAAGCACTGCTTCGATGATCTCGGCAGTCGTCAGGTCGATAGACATCGACGTCAGCGGAGAGATTAGCTTGGAGCGCTCTGTGCGGAAACTCTTGTGCTGCGGCATCCAAAAGCCGCGCCACTTGGCATAGTACTCGTCCCAGAGCAATTCGAAGTCACCATCGCGCAGCTCGCGCCAAGGCTTGATCATTCCCATGACCTCACCTACGACTTTGCCTTTCGCGCCGCCTTGCGTCTCACGGTTGTTTTCACCGCCAGCGACTTCGCGCTCTCTCACAATGTGCTTGTTAGCCATTTAGTATCCTGATCGTGGGTCTTGAGGCTCAAACTTGGTTGCTGCCTCAATACCTGATATGTCGAAGTTGTTGAGTGTTTCTGGTACGAGCTGGTCGATATAGGACAGTGCGTCTACCAGATCGTCATGTACGTAGCGTGAAGGGAAGCTTACAGCTTGGTCGATGAATTTCGTGTTCCAGTCGCCCTTGATCAGATAGATGTCGCCTTTCTGCGCTCTACCCTGTAGCGCCCATTGGACGCGATCATACTTGCGCTGGTTGCCATGTGTCAATGGCTTGATCTCGAACCACCTGTTATAGCGCGCCATGTACTCGCGCATGTAAGGTTCGACGGCATTCATTAGCGCGCCCTTCTCAATGCCGATAATCGGAATTTGATAGTCTTTCGCAGCCTTCACGATGCGGTATGCTGTCTCGCGGACATCCCACTTGCCATGCTCGATCTTGAGGACGTACCAGCGACCTTGCTGGTCTACCTTGACAACTGCTATCGCACTGTCGTCAAGTTTGCGTTTCTCATTCTTCCTATCCGGATCAGAGGAAAAGCCAGCGAGATCGACTGCCAGAAACGTATCCATCGTCTTGTCTGGTACTGCGTCGAGAATCGTGAAGTTATCTGCGTTAAACAACTGTCCAGACGAGGAAATGAACTTGGCTTTAATCTCTTGTTCATAAAGGTCTGTACTGCCTCGCGCGTACTCGGCGGCGAGCGCCGCGCGCTCGTCAGCCTGAATCAGCGGGTTGTCGTCCATCGAGTAGTTGAAGACGCCCCAATCGTCGAGAGGGATGGCTTCTTCTACGAGATCATAGAAATGGTTCCGGCCTTTCGGAGTACCAATGAATAATGCTCCACCGCGCACGTCAGCGAGGGCCGGACGGATAATCTCGGGCCAAACCCGAGGCGGCATATCCGCGTACTCGTCAAGGACGCAGAAGCGAATTTTCATGCCTCGCGCGGCATCCGGATCATCCATTCCGAGGAGTCGTATCCTACACCCGCCTAACTCCTTCGGCAGTTCGATCAGGGACGTCTTTTCCAGCATACGGACGTGTAGTCCGGTTGCCTTCTCTATCTCTTGCGCGAACTTCTTGAAATACGGCCAAGCGTTTCGTTTGGCCTGCTCGCGGTCGATACCCACGTAGATGACCTCGGAGGAGTCATCTAGCTGGACACCGAGTGGATTCTGCGTTGCAAGGGCTTCCTCGAAGCAGCGAATGACTGAGAACACGGTTTTGCCGAAACGACGGCCCGCAGCAACGATCTTGAAGCGTGCGGGATGTCCATGAATCTCTGTCTGCGCAGGATGCAGATTAAACTGAATAGTCGCCATCTGCCCCTCCGGCTAGTTGTTCGAATCGGTACTCTGTCGTGCGCGAGCCTTGTCTACCTTTCGACGCAGCTCTTTCAGTCGGTTGATGCCAATCGTGCCCTCTACCAACTGCCTCGCGCCTTCGCGCGCAAGCATAAGCCGATCAGCACGCCGATCAGCTTTGGTAGACAGGATGTCACGGATAGGCGTCTTCTTACGCGATTCTTCAATCTGATTGCGTCCGATACGCTTCTTCGCGGCAAGGTCGCGGGCGGAAGCCATTAGTTTTGGCTGTCAGTCGTCTGACGGTCTTTGACGCTCATCTTGCCGGTTTCCGCTTCTTCAAGCGCAGCATCGACGGCCTCGTCACGTCCGAAGAAGGACGAGAAGAACCCGCCTTCATCTTCAGCTTCTTCCTCGGCAGCTTTAGACGCAGCCGCTTCAGCTTTCGCTAAAGCTTCCGCAGCTTCTTCAGCTTCCCGTCTTTCCCGCATTTCGCGCCGTGCCTTGGCGATGGAGGTCTCCGGCATTACTTGATGCTCGCGCCGGGATTCTCGCCGCCACTGCCGGACAACGTATTCTCGTTGGTGCGATCTTGCGCGATCTTCTGCGCAGACTGCGAGCTCACCGTCGACAAGTTGTCCTCAACAGGCGTAGACGTGACCAGCGGCTTGCTGTTTTCAGCATCCGTGTGTTGTCCGTTGGCGTTAGGCATTATTTCGTGCCGTCGTCAATCGGGGGAGTTTCGGCAACGGTGTTTTCTACCGCGTCGATGTTCTTGGTCATTGCGTCCCAACCTTTATTGTGGAGAGAGTTGGTGCCTTCTCCACCTTGCTTGGAATCACTAGACTGGCGTTCTTTGATGTCACTCATGGGTTATTTCCTCGAACTTGCCGTCAATAACGGCCTGAACCGGTACTGTGGCGTTTGGATTGGTTTGGATGATGATTTGTAACCGTCTATCGGTCTTTTCGGCTTCTTCCGCCTCTTTCGGCGGCATGGCGGGCATTACTCGGTCCAGCAACAGTTTCATTGCGGAAATGGCGTCTTTGTCGTCGCCTTCTACTGCAATCTTCAAAACGCGGTCGATTCCTTCCAAGAGCTTCTGCGCTTGGCTGGCATCAGCGATGTAGTCGCGCAAAGCGCTTTCCAGCATCAACCGTTCGTGCGTTATGTAGTTGCGTAGCCCTTTCTGCTTCCCTGCGGGGTTTCCGCTCTGTCCGGGCAGAAATCTGCCCTTGTGGTCCCTCTCAATGCCCTTCATCTTAGAAGCTTTCGAACACGTTGTCCTTGAACTTCAGAACGACGCCCTTACACACGACTGGCGTTGCCAGTGCGGTATTAGCGGCACCATCGTTGTTGTTCTGCAACGTGATGGTGATATTGCCAGCGGACAAGACGGCTGCGGTCAGAACGCCTGCATCCAGATCAACTGGAGCTGCGATCAGTACCAAGTCGCCAAGAGCTGCGCCGGGTACGGCTACATCGACCTGAGAGGCCAACGAAGCTGCTACGGTGTCATCTTCCAACGTAACTTTGAACGGAATGACGTCAAAGAGACCTTGAAACTGCTTCGGGCCTTTTACGCCCTCTGCTGGAAGTGTTGCGGTGATTGCTGTTAAAGCCATGATGATTTCCTATGCTTGAGTTTTAGTTTTATGCGAAACGCCGTTCTATGCGGCGCTAGGGTTAACTTGTCGGGTGAGCCTGCGCCGGAGGCGTGAACGCACCAGTGTAGACGATTTCGTTGATCGCGCGGAAGTTATCGATGTTCGCGGTCAGGTTACGGCCCGCCACGCCGTTATCGTAGCCAATGATCCATGAGGTCGAGCCAGTAACGGCGATCTCTGCGGATTCGTTGGCATTACCGGCGGCTGCGCCACCGACCCAGATTTTCCAGTTACCGGAAGCGTTTCGCTGGACTGCGATGTGATTCCACTGGCTTTGCGTAGGATTGACCGTAGACGTGATGCTAAAGCGCGACGTAGACGAGCTGTAGCCTTGAATGTTGATTTCGCCCGATGCGAGCTGATAGATCGCCCAACCGTCTGTTCCGTTCCTGTTACCGCAAAGACATTGCAGTAAGCCGACGTTGTTCGGGTAATAGTCCATTTCGACCGTGAGTACCTGAGTACCCGTCGGAACCATGTCCGCTTGGTCGCCAAGGATGATGGTGGCGTTGTTATTGCCTGTAGCGTTGAATAAGCAAGCGGCTGTGCCGTACTTCTTGATCGCGGTATCTAATTCGCCGCCGCCGCCCGCTCCGGACAGGGTTACGGTCAGAACGTCCGGACCAGAGTCTACTGTAGTAGTCTGTCCGTCTGTACCGTCGAACGCCAAGAGAGCGATAACGTTTGCGAAGGTCGTACCGTCAGCACTGGTTCCTAGAGCGCCAGTTGCGGCGTACATCGGGATGTAGCCGTTTGTATCGTCGGTGTTCCACGGCATCGTACGCCCTGTGACGACGAAAACCGGAATGTAGTCCTTAAACGGAAGCAGACCGGTGTCAGCGGCCAAAGAGTTGACCTGACGGAAGCCACCGGAATCGGTCTTGTTTATAACAGTCGCCGCGAAGTCTACAACCTGCACAGGGACGTAATCGACCCACTGCGTCAGTCCGGAGACGGACGCCAGAGCGAAGACCTTGGTGTCGCCAGCGGCGTCCATTGGTGAAGTGACTGGAAGCATTAGGTATCCTGTTTGGCGGGAATGTAGCCCTTGTAGCGGATTTTCGGCACTGGGAGGCTTATTACTGCGCCTTCATTGCTTCGAATCGCAATTCGGTGTTCTTTCCCTTCCCAGTCCTCTACCATGAGGTATCCAGCCTTCGCATCCTGTGCATCGATGCGAATATCGACTAGACCGCTCTCATTCGGGACTAATTTCGTACTCAATGTTCTCTCTCCTGAATTTGGTAGCGCAGGCCGGAATCGAACCGACTCATGTGAGGTTATGGGCCTCGTGAACTGCCATTGTTCTTCCGCGCAATAATATGGTGCCAAATGACTGTTATTACCGTCGGCATCTTCGTTACCCGTCTTAGGGGTCGAACAGGCCAGTCAATTAGACGGGATCAGGCATAGTTTGGTGCCGGTTCGAGGGATCAAACCCCGGACCTTCGGATTACAAAACCGCTGCTCTATCAACTGAGCTAAACCGGCTGAAATTGGTGGATACTAAAGGAATCGAACCTAAGCTGCCCGAAGGAACGGGGTTACAATCCGCACACGATCCATACGTGTCTAAGCATCCGTGGTTTGCCCGCGCCGCCGTTGGATTCTAGCGGAGGGAGGAACTATCGTCTTTCGACGACGCAGGCGCACTAGGTCATGATTTGATTGTTGCAGCCTCCACATATCAGCATGCTCACCGGCGCACCGGAGGGTGCTTGGATGATTTGCTGTGAAAGCTTGCCCGCAACACCGCATCCGGAACACTTGACGTGTGCCATTGGGTTGTTTGCGTCCTCCTCCTTCTGGCGCTGCCTTGCTTTTCGCTTGCGCTGCGCCTCGAACTCCTCTGGCGAGAGGTCGGCCATAGCCTGCCTTTCAGGAGTCTGATCGCTGGTTTCAGCCTGCGCATCTACTAGGTTATTCTGTTGTACCGTTTCTCGGGTTTCCTGCTTTGCTTCGTTCCCAATTTGGGTACGTGCAGCCCCATTCTGGGTAGCCGCCGGAGGCGGCTCGCCCGATAGCACTGCTACAGCAGTTTCGAGCCGGGAATACGCTTCTCGCGCACCCACGGCCCGGGCAGATGCCTCTGCCAAGGCAATTTCTGCCTCTACGAGCTCGGCCTGCGACTTCTCGGAAGCCTCTTGGAGCGTTTTAAGCGCGTCCACCGGTCTCTCCCGCAGATTGGATCGTCAAAGCAGCCTCTAACTGCTTCGTGACGGCCAAATTGGCCTTTTGCATTTCCTCCATGCGCTCTGCGACCTCGACCTGACGCTCCATAAGCTTGACTTGGCGTCCTGTGGTCTTGGCCTGCTGAAAGAGGGCGTCTGCGATGCGATTTAACGCATCAGCTTGGACATTCTCACCCACAGCCACGATTATGCCCTCAGTTTCTTGACAATCGCGTCAAAAATGACAGCAAAAGCGCCGAACCCAAACAGGGGTCGCGTTTCGTTGGCTGCGAACTCGAAACCATCAACGATGATGGTGTTCTGCGACTCCAGCTTCTCGACCCGGAGGGTCAGTTCGCCCACTTGGGCCGCTAGTTGCAGAACGGGATCGACTTTAGCCTTCTTCGGCGTAGAGGCTTTCTTTGGGGTTTTCGGGGTTTCTTGGGTTTCGTTAGACATGGGACTCCCTCTCTGTCTATTTAGTGCGGACGCACCGGGGGTTTCAATTGTCACCCGTAGGCAACCAGAATGAAAACGTATTCTCAATGCCTAAGAAAAACGGCATTGCTTAAGCAGGTAAGTCAACTAGGTTAACTTACGCCCTCATTTTTATAGTACCACAAGATTAAGCACTTGTCAAGTGCCTAATTTGTAAGGTACTGATATTCGGTAGAATATAGTTGTTGCATAAACGCAACACTGTATGGATATACAGTAGTTCTGCGCAAGAAACGTGTCGATTTCATCGACATGACGTCCAGTAGCCGCCCTGCATTCTGCGGCGAAGTATTCCCGAGCGGGAATACGGTCTACTGGTAGACGAGAGTCGAAACCACGATGACCGAAAATAGTGTCAGAGTGGGTGCACCCTCGCACCAAGCGGCCCCCGGGGGGCCGGGGGTGCCTCGCCAGCGAATCGACGCGATCAGAACTGCCGTTCTGCGTTAGACAGCCTGAGAACTCGGCAGCCGAGAGCGAGCGCCCAGTGTGGTGCCCACTAGACGTTAGACCGGGCGTTAGACGAGCGCTCACGTCGTCCGTTAGACGAGAGCCATACGTACCGGGGCATACAGCACCGCCGGCAGGATAGGCGTGCTGTCCCCGGTCTACTGTACATCCGTACAGTGCATACGCTCTCGCTGCATGAGTGCACCGTAGACGTGAGAAGTAGACACTGATCGATACGTATGCCCGTTGGATAATCGGACGTTAGACAGGCACACGTTCACGCTCTCGCTCGGCTAGCGGCTAGCACTCCCGTCGCCAGTGTCCACGCTTCGGCACTGCTTACGGTGACCCAGTGCGCAGTGTCTCGTCGTGTCCGCTGTCGTCGTACGTGCGGGCAGCTAGCACGCGCACTGTCGTCGGATAGGCGTAGACATGGCGCAAGAAAAAGCCCGCTAGATGCGGGCTAATTCGGTCACGCTTGCTGTCGTTGTCTACTGACTTGCGCAGTACTCACACAGTAGATCGGTACGTCCGGACTGACTGTCCGCTATTGGCATACCGCACTGCGTACACTCGTCGTCGTCGTTGTCTAACGATGCGAGCACAACGTCACGCACTGGCGCTAGTTCATACGTAGTCTTGTGAGTCGCCTTG
>Ga0255055_10003853_pt1 | contig 10017 bp, 12 predicted proteins | sample JV7_2_27_MG_FD_188633 | JGI IMG/M metagenome (GOLD analysis project Ga0255055, IMG submission 188633) | Seawater microbial communities from Jervis Inlet, British Columbia, Canada - JV7_2_27 | ecosystem: Environmental > Aquatic > Marine > Inlet | place: Canada: British Columbia | collected...
ATAAATAGTAAAGTTGTCCATCATCTGAACCAAAACTACCCCATTGCAAAAGATATTCTCCTTGACTAGAAAATTTTTGAACACGATAGTTGCAAGTGTCAGCCACGTATATATTGTCGTTATTATCTATGGCGATACCCATTGTATAGTTGAATTGACCTTCTTGGGTTCCGTTTGTACCCCATGTTGTTAAAAAGGTTCCGTCACTGGAGAATTTTTGGATTCGATGATTATAAGTATCTGCAACATAGATGTTTCCTTGGCTGTCGATTGCGAGGTCATATGGATTGCTAAACTGACCTATTTCAGATCCAAAACTTCCCCATTTATTTGTCAAGATGTATGTTTCTGCGTTAGTAAAGGTTAGATTGGTTGCAAGTATTATTATAAATAGTAGAACTATTTCAGTGAGTTTTATGTGGTTTAATTGTTTGGGATATTTGTTGTATGTACCAGCTGGTTTTGTTTTTATTAAGAAAAACATTTCAGATTTCTCCTCTTTTTATTTTAAGCTTATTTCAAGCTTTTTTTTGATAAAAAGGTTTTTGTCATGGTTTGTTGACTAAATAGAAGCTTTTTCTGGGTTTTTAGTCAATCTTTCTTGACAGAAAATGTTTTGTTTATCAAATTTTCTTGACTTAAATGACTTTTTCTTGTCAAGATTTCTTTACAAAAACGCTTTTATTAAAAAACTTAGAAAATAAATTAATTAAGGAAAATCCAAAATGCATAATATTAGCAAAATCCAGTTTGTGATGTTATTCTTTTCAATTAATATTTTAATAAATACAAAACAAAACTTAGCTATTGATCAAATAGCTGGAGTCTCACCAGGAGATTTCTTCTATTATGAAATGTATGGATACTTTATCTCAGACGATCCTAATATGACTATTAATATTCCTTCATTTGAAGCAAATAACACAGATTGGGTTAAAATTGAAGTAACCAACATATCAAGCACAATTATCCATCATACATATACCTTGAACTTTTATGATGGAACTCAAGAAATTTTCGAAGTGCAATCATCTATAATTAACAGTTCTGGGTTAAAACAGGATTTTAAGGGAGTTCCCATATGTCCTGCAAACCTAGAAAAAGGAGATATGATTCCATCACTTCCTCTCAAAATAAAAACTACTCTAAAGTGGACTTATCCAAGTGGAGATCGAGAAGTAAATTATGTACAATGGAATGAATCAGACGATATTGGTACATGTTATTTTGATAAAAAAACAGGTATGTTACTTGATCTAAATAGGACACATTTTTATGCTAATCCAATAACAAATCAAACGATTAAGAAAACAGATATAATAAAAATGATTCAATCAAGTTTATGGACCATCCAACCATCAAACCTAAGTGTTCCATTGTTGGTTATATTAGTCTCTAGTTCACTAATGGTAATATATTTAATAAGAAGAAAATACACAATCCAATCAAAAAATAAAAATATCATTTAAAGAAAGTTAATGTATTTTCTGATTATCAAAGTTCATTTTTTATGCAAAAAAGCTTTATAAAAAAAGTTTTTGAAAAAGGTTAGGAAAATCTCAAAAGATGAAAAAATAAAGGTTATTGTAATTTTTTTGCACTATTTTAGTTGGCAAAGATCATTTCTTAACGGCTCTTTCAAATAGAGGTACGCCTAAAGTCATAGTTACAATCCCGAGAATAACCAAAATAGCTATTGGTAGCCATACATCTTCGATTCCAGCGCCTAAAATCATCACTTTTCGTAATGCTTCCACCGCATAAGTTAGTGGCAAAATTTTTGATATAGTTTGTAAGAATGGAGGCATTTGTTCAATCGGAAAAAGAACACCACTGAGAAACATCATAGGAAATTGAAGGAGCCCAAGAACTAGTTGTGCTGACTCTTGTTCTTTTGTAATAGCAGTCGCAACTATTCCAAAACCAAGAAAACTAATTGTTCCAATTATCAAGATGAACACAATCAAAAATGGGTTTCCACGAATATTAATACCAAAAAGTAATACAGCAATGCCAATAGTAACACCGCCTTGGATCAGGTTTCGTATCGTGTGGGAAATTGTTTTCCCTAAAATAATTGAAATTCGAGATATTGGACTCATAAGAATTCCATCAAGAGTCCCTGTTTCACGTTCTCTTGCTAGAGCAACTCCAAGAGCTGTTAATCCTGAGGCCATTACGTTTAATGCTATAAAACCTGGTGCAACATAGTCAAAGGTTGAACCTCCACCTGAAACAACACTTTCTACTTGTAAAGAAATTGGATTTAAAACAAATTCTGGATCAATGTTAATATTTTCAGAGTCTATGAACTCTTTTGAAAGTTGATCAGATGCAACATCAATTATGTCATCAAATAATTGAGCTAAAGTTAGAGATACAGAGGGATTACTAGGATCAGTGATGAAAATAATCTTGGCTTGTTTTTGATCTTGGATAGAACTTGAGAAGTTGTTAGGAATAATTACTACTGCTTTTATCTCTCCAGATAAAATTTGTTTTTCAATGTTAAATAGTGATAAGATCTCAACTATTGTTATTGCATTTGAGTCGGTTGATATAATGTTAAAAGTTGTTTCTATTTGAGTTCCATATTCTCCTGTATCTTCATTAAATATTGCAACTGGAACATTATTTAAAGAACTTGTTGAATTTTGAAAGATCAATCCAAACATACCGATTAATAGAATAGGAAAAATTATGCTAAAAACTAGTGTAATTCTGTTTCTTCTGAATTCTATTAGGTCCTTCCAAGCAATAAATAATGAGTGAGTTAAAATCTTAATTGGGCTTCGCATCTAAAATGCTCTCCTTCCTCTGTGTTTTGGTATGTCGAAACGATTTTTTTTAGGAGCATCTCTCATTTTATTCCCTGTCAATTTTATAAAAACATCTTCCAAAGTTGCTTCTGGTCCAACTTTTGCTTTTAGGTCCTCAAGTTTTTCTAGTGCAATAATTTTTCCTTGATCAATAATACATATACGATGACTAAGTTTTTCTGCTACTTCCATCTGATGGGTGGTTAAAATAATTGTTTTACCATCTTGATTGAGTTTTGCAACTAAATCTCGAATGTTTAGAGCTGTAGCTGGATCTAAACCAACTGTTGGTTCATCTAGAAAAATTATTTCAGGATTATGAATTAATGCTCTAACTAAATTTAGTCTTTGTCGCATTCCTGAGGAAAAATTGCTCACTAAACTTTTTCGCCAGTCCCAAAGATCAACAAGTTGTAGGAGATCTTTTATTCGGGTATCTAGTTCCTGTTTTTGCATATCATATAATCTACCAAAAAGTTTGAGGTTTTCTACAGGTGTCAATCTATTATATGCAATTAATTTTTCAGTGACTACCCCAATTTTTTTTCGCACTTCATCGGCTTTTTTAACAACATCAAAGCCTCCAACTGTAGCATTTCCTTTGGTTGGTTGCATTAAAGTGCATAACATGCTGATAGTGGTGGTTTTTCCTGCACCGTTGGGTCCAAGAAACCCAAAAACTTCACCTTTTTCAACACTAAAAGACACCTGATTAACAGCAATAAAATCACCAAATTTTTTTGTTAATTTTTCTGCTTGAACTTCAATCATTATAGTAGCCTTAACAGTCTTTTTAGACGAGTTTAATTATTAATAATTTACTTGTTAGAATGTGCTATATAATATTAGATTAATTTTTTTAAAAAAAGTTCCAGCTTGTTTTTATTCAATTTAGGATATTGTATTATCCAACTAGCATTTGTTTCCAAAAACCTTTTCCATTTCTGAGAAACACAACAACAAATACAAGAAAAATCACAGACAAAACTACTGTTACAACACTAGTATCAAAGATCCGACTACCAGAAATTCGAAGAAGATCAACAGACTCAGTAAATATCGGATATAAAAGGGGATTAAATTGATGGTGGGTGGCATCAATTAATACGTGAGAAAGATTCCCCAACAAACACAACCCTAGTAAAGTTCCTGAAAAAACACAATTTTTTTGGATAATATTTTTATCAATCCTAAAAAAGAAAGAAACAAAACTAGGATAGATAAACACTACAATACCAGCAGAAAATAATGTTCCTATTGTTATTGCACCTATAACGCTATGAAAAAAAAGACGATCAATTGTACCACCAGTTAAGTAATAAATAATTAATATTTCTACATCAGGAATCAGGCCCCCTACTAGAAGTGCAGGTAAACTAAATGATGGATTCCATCGCTTCACGGTATAAGCAAAAACAGAATGTAGAAACATTGCTGGCATGAAAGGTCACTTTAATCAAAAAAGTAGGTGACCATAAATTTAAGCATGACCATTTTAAGATCGCAGATTATTTTATTTAGTTTGATTATTTGTGACTTCTTCTTTGACGCAGCAAATATGTAAAACGACTCAATAGAGAGACTAAAGCAAAGATTACAATAAAAATTGTAACCATAATATAGACTATTTGATCTGTAAAAACAATTAAATTAGAAATTAGTTGATCTGAGATTAAAATTGTTACTCCTATACCCCCAAAAAGAATACTACCAAAATACTTTCCAATAGGATCGTAAATTGTCTGCTTTAAGAGTATATTAGAAATAATAAATTGGGTAAAAACAAAAACTATAACCAATAATAACCATGGGGAATAGATTCCTTGGAGACTAAAGAATAAATACATTCCCGTGATGAAGAGAAAATCAACAATTACGTCTAAGTAAGCTCCAAATTTTGATATAGAACTTATTTTTCTAGCGACATATCCATCTACTAAGTCTGAAATAATCGCAGCTAAAAATATACTAAATGTCACATACATGCTCAGATAATTAAATGAGTAGATTAAGTGGGGGATGGCTATTAGGCGAAGAAGAGTTATTGTATTTGGAATATTTTGTTTGATTCTTAGTTTTGCACTATAAGAGAAATTCTTTTTTTTGGTGTTTGAATTTAATAATAATGATTCCAATTGCATCTTAATCTATTCTTTAGGTAAATTATCTGATTAATGAAATAAGTTAAGTCTCATATACAGTATTTGTTTCAATAAACCTTTATTTCATTTCATTTGTTAGTTAATACTATCTTGAAACTGTTGTATGTTTTTGTTATTATTGTTTGTTTGATGCTCCTACCTTTCTTGTTGTATAGCTTAGCTTTAAGTGGAGAACGAGAGATTGAGGACATTAACGTGGGCGGTGTTGACGAGTTTTATGTTGGTGTTGATGTGGCTTTTCATAATTTAGATCAGATAAAAGAACTCATTAATAGGGTCGATTCTTATTCAAACTTTTTTTTGGTAGGAACTACAGGGATTTCTCATGATGCAGATGAGCTAGATGAGATTTGTTCTATTCTTGCTGAGAGGGAGATATATTTTGTTGTTTATGAAGAAGAATATTGGCGGTTGGATTTACTCCCAGTTATTGAGGAGCGTTATGGAGATTATTTTTTAGGTCTAGAATTTGAAGATGAGTTTGGCGGACTTCAATTGGATTTATGGGAGTATAGATGGCTTAAGTCTGCTGAAAACTATTCTGATGCCTCAGAGGAATTTGTAACTGATGTAAGTAGATATTTGTCTCAATCTTTTTTTGGACTTTCACCTGATGATTTTTTATTATTTACAGCTGATTATGCTCTTTACTGGTTTGATTATCTCGCTGGGTATGATATTGTTTTAGCCGAGTTTGGATGGAACTATAGTAGACAAATTAATGTTGCACAAGTAAGGGGTGCTGCCACTATCTTGGATAGAAATTGGGGTGTAATTGTTACTTGGACTTATAATGAGCCTCCTTATCTTGGGTCTGGTGAGGAGCTCTTTGATGATTTGGTTTTGGCTTATGAGAGTGGCGCAAAATACGTTGTAGTATTTGATAGTAACGAAGACTTTACCTCGAGTACTCTTAAAGAGGAGCATTTTGATGCTATGGAAAGATTTTGGCAATACACAAAAGATAATCCTAGATCAGCAGATTTGCTAGCTAATAGAGTTGCTTTTGTTTTGCCAAAAGATTGGGCATATGGTTTTAGAGGCCCTGATGATAAGATCTGGGGTCTTTGGGAAACTGATGAGCTAGTTTCAGGTATTAGCGAGGATCTGGGAGCTTTACTAGTAGAGTATGGGTCTAAGCTTGATGTGATCTATGATGATGGTTTGAAGTTTGATGATAACTACAAAGAATACATTTTTTGGAATGGGACAAGATTAATTCCATAGATTAAAAAAAATCTATCGTACTAATAATACAGCAAAAATAATTTTTAATAATAAAAAAGATAACTGAAGTTAGTTACCTTATGAAATGCTAATATTATTTAGAAAATAGTTTCTAATGTTTTGTAGGATCAAGAATTATGTATAAAACATTATTTCCTCGAAGTAGAACATTTCCATAATTAGTGAGTAATTGTTCGTCTCTGCATTCAGTTGCCCCCTCTAGGAGTATATTCATATGACCGTCACATTTTATCATATTTCCTTTGTATTCACAGCCGTTTTTTAATACAACTCCAATGTTGCCATGCAACTGTTTAATAAGAACATTTAATGGTTTTTTACTTGGTTCTATCATAGCATTGTTTCCTCAGGATAGTATATGCTTATCCAGAAGCCATCAAATATAAAAGTTTTATTGAAAGAATTACCTTTCTTTTAATGAATTTGGCTTTTTCAAAGGTTATTTATGAACAAAAAGGCAAATTAACGGTTTTTAGAGATGTATTTAAATTTGATTTTTGGTAAAAATTCTTTTTGAATTAATGTGATTCCAAGATCTGTTAGCGCGTAATCGCAATCATTTACTTTTTTCACTAAATCATTGTGCAATAGTTCATTTAATCGTGTACTGGTAATTTTTCCACTTTTTTTTATTTTACTTTGTAAAAATTCTTTGGATACATTTTCAGATTTAGTTGCATTAATAGCGGTTCCTAAATGATATGCTAATAGCCACAAAAGAATTGTTTCATTATCAGTTAGTTTTTTGTTTGGTTTAATAAGAAACGGGCGTTCAGAGGAATAAATAAAGAATCCTTCACAGTCTTTAGCTAATTTTTTTACGTCAAGGTTAATTCTTAGTTTTTCTGCAATTTTATATGAGGGAATAAAGTCTTTAAAGAAAGCTCTTAAAAAATTCCATGTTTCTTCTGGTGTTGCAGATAGAGTTTGTTCTATGTTTTTATATTTTATTTTAATGTTGACTTTTTCAGTCAACCCATTTTTCCTCTGATTTTAGTAATAACATCATCTTCTATCCATTTTTCTCCTTGAATTGTGAGTTTAAAATCTGGTTTGTTAGGGTTTGGCTTGAAAACTTGTCCTCGTTTTGTCATTTCGTTTAATCTTGCTGGAACCATGCTTTTTATGCCACTTGATTCTAATAATTTTGTTATACGTGAAGCTTTTTTAGTTTTACCTTCAGAGCCATAGAGGATTAAACCAACTGCTTCATAATGAGTTAATTTTATCCTAGTTACAATAACAGGTCCTTCGGTTGTTAACTCTACTATACCCTTTAATTGAGCACCTGAAGGAGTCATTTTATTGGAAACAAAATCAGAAACGGATTCAACAAAATTTTTTGGCATCTTTTCTAAGACTTCAAGTATTTCTTGGGGATTTTCACCCTCAATTATAACTTCACCAAATGGAGTTTTGATTCGAGTTTTGATTCTGCTCACTTCTTCTTACCACCGCGAGGAGGGGTTTTGTCTTCTACTAGTATGTAAACAAAACCAGTTTTTGTACTCCACCGTCGAATCTTACCTTTCTTTACTAGTTTGGTCATAGCTTTGGTTAGTGTAGTTTTGGGATACTTGAAATCATTAGATGTTAGAGCGTCTTTGAGTTCTTCCATTGTTCTGGGACGCCATTTACCCAATCTGTTTCTAAAATTCCTAGAATAGCAGCTTCTCCAGTTTTTGCTTTTTTAATGGTGGGATATTTCTGAGATACTTTTTTTTCTTTTGTTTGAGTTGCTGTTGGTTGTGTTTTGACAGTAAAAGTTGTTACTGTTTTGGGTTTTACACTATCAAAGGCTTTATGAATGTTAGGAATTAACTTTGGAAGTTTTTCTATCGTACTTGTCACGTTTCCATGTGTTCCTTTTAGTTCAATTTCGTAATCGCCTAATTTGACTCGAAAAGTGAAAAGTTCGGGTTTATCTGCAGATTTCTGTTCTTTTTGAACTTTTTTTGGCATAGGTGGTTTTCCTCTATTTTTTTAATGCAAAGTTTGCATGATTTACTTTTTTGAATAATTAATAAATCATGTTATCCATTCAATTGATGATATATACTCAAATTGCTTATAAACCAATAGTTATTTTTTTATTGTGAAATTATTTATTCTCAATTGTTTATTTTTTCGATTTTTTTATCATAATAAAAGGAGAAATACGTAAAACTCTTCTTGCAGGGAATAAGGTATGAATATATAACCAAACAGTAAATTTTAAGAAATGTTAATAGTTTTTATAAAGTTGTGATTTTTTTTGACTGATAAAAATGAAGCCAGTTTTGAAGAAGTTAAAGATTTAATATTAAATATAGTCAAAGTTAGGAAGCGTCTTTGGAATTAGGGATTGGAAAAGACGACAGTATAACTAATGGTTACGCCAAATGGTTTTGTTCAAAAAAATATAATTTAAAAATAACTGAAAAAGAAAAACAAGGGTATTATGGACATTCTAGATTTAATGAAAGAATAAAGATTGTAAGTAAAATTGGAACAGATACTAATTTTGAGAGTATTTTTTATGGAATTTTTATAGAAAAATTTGATTACCTTTTTGTAGTTTTTATAAATGAAAAAACTTGGATGATTGATTCTATTTACAAAGTTACTTGCAATGTTGTGAAAGATTTCCTTAGTTTAGATCAAAAAAATAGTTTTCAATGGAAAAGAGAAGCTAGGTCACTAAGTTTGCAAATATATCCAGATGAGGACAATATGATTTTGCTTTAGCTAAAAATTATTAAAAGCTGTAATAAATAGAAAATGTTAGTGTGAAATTTTTTCTCTAATTATTTTGCTTATTAGACTAGGATCTGCTTTTCCTCTAACTTTGTTCATTACGACACCCATTAACATTCCAAAAGATCTGTTACCAAGTTCTGCGATGTTTTTTCTGTTTTTTGCAATTACTTCATCTATAATACTATTAATTTCTTTTTCAGAATACATCTTTAGTCCTAAAGAAGACAAGGCGTCTGTTAGACTTCCTGATTCGTTTTTAGAAAACCACACAAAAATGTCTTCTATTGCTTCTTTTGTTATTTTTCCTTCGTTTATGCTTTGGAAAATTTTAGTTATTTCTTTTTCTGAGACTTTCTCAACTTTTATTTTATCTCTCTTTAAAGCTTTTAGGGTTTCAGTTAAAAATACAGCTACTGTTGTAGGATTTACTTTATTGTGTTTAACAATAGATTCGAATAGGGTGCAATATTCTGAGTTTATTATTTGGTTGGCCAATTTTTTGTTAATGTTATTTTCTTTCATTATCCGTAGTAATTTTTTTTCCGTAGGTTCGGGTAAATTATTTTTAATTCTTTGAAGTAAGTTTTCTGTGATAAGAAGAGGAGGAATATCAGTTTCTGGGTACATTCTTGCAGCTCCAGGTCTTGGGCGCATATAACTAGAGAGACCATTTATAGTTGCTTTTCTTGTTTCGGCTGGAACTCCTTTTATTGCTTCTTTTGCCCTGTCAACAACGGCATTTAAAGCGTCTTTTGAATTTTCAGGTGAATTAACTACAAAAACTACGGCGTCATTGATTGAAGCCTTAACTTTTTCTTTTAAAACACTAATCTCTTTGACTGATATTTCATAGGCAGGCATTTCATCAGTGTGAAATATTCCTCCAACACGTCCCCAATATCTAGCTCTATCAGCAAGCTCTGAACCTAAACGAAAGTTTGGCATAAGCTCTCGTTTCAAATAACCAGCGAATCCCTCAAGTTTCACTGCAAAAACTTTTTGGTTATTTTTTATTGATTTTTTTATTATTTTGCAATTAGTTTCTATAA
>Ga0255055_10003855_pt1 | contig 10013 bp, 8 predicted proteins | sample JV7_2_27_MG_FD_188633 | JGI IMG/M metagenome (GOLD analysis project Ga0255055, IMG submission 188633) | Seawater microbial communities from Jervis Inlet, British Columbia, Canada - JV7_2_27 | ecosystem: Environmental > Aquatic > Marine > Inlet | place: Canada: British Columbia | collected...
ATCTCCTTGCCTTTGGTAAAACCGGATGGTATAATTCCGCTGTAACCTTTCTGCGTTCCAGAAAAAATGAGGTGTATGCTGCCTTCTATAGTGAAGGCATGCGGAAAACAGACATTGCTTCTCTCTCCCGCGAAGAATTCCCCTCATTTCTGGATCAGCACTCTCCAGAGTTCATTGTTGCGCCTGAAGAGGATTTCCGTGATCTCGGGAAACTGTCAAGGCTTCCTGGAAAGATCATACATGCATATCCTTCCTCGAGATCACTCTACCGTGCTGTTCGGGAGCATGGCATGATACCTCAGAAAAAATATCTGAAGCCTCTCTATATACGGGGAATTTAAAATCCCACGGAAGATTAAAAATGGCTGTGCAGGCTCAGCAGGTATACATCCCCATGGTGTTGAACCTCTGGGTTAATGGAACGAAGGTCAAGGCAACTGTAGTGGAAGTCGAGAGGGGCACCACTCTCAGGAGCAGCGATTTTCATGTCAGCTCTCATCTCTTCCCATTACTCGGCTCAAAGAAGAAAGCTTGTGAAAACCTCCTGCAGTACGGACAGCATGAAGAAACCCTCAGTATCATCAGAGACATTGGTGAGCTGGTCTACACTAGTATTTTCGAACATCTCGGTCTAGAGCATCTCTTCACAGGGGGCGGCTATCGGGTAAGTGTACACGCTCAGGGTCAGGCGCGTGCGCTTCCTATCGAGCTTGCTCATCATGATCGTTTTGTATTCGAAGCAAATATAGTGAGTTTGAGGGGAAGGAACGATCCTCCCGCTGCCCGACTTTCAATAGAAAGAGTACTCATTATTGCAGATCCGGCGGCCCGTTATCGATGGGCCCAGAGGGAGGGGATGCTGCTGTACGATTTTTTTCGATCCACAGGCCTGTCGGTTATGCTCATTTCCAGGCCCCTACAGAGGGAAAAAATCCTCGAGCTGTTTACAGCAGCCGACATTGTACACTTCTGCGGACATGTAGCAGCTCATAATTCCCGCACCGGGTGGGACATTGGTACAGGTCTGTTCAGCGGCAGTGATATTGTTCAGCTTGGCAGATCTCCGGCCCTCGTTTTTTCCAATGGCTGTGGCAATACACTCCCGCTTGGTTTTACCTTTCTCTCTTTGGGTGTTCGAAACTGTATCAGTACCCGATGGCAGATACCAGATTCCGACCTTTGCAGTTTCATCCTGGCGTTCTATGAGTGTCTTTTTCGTGTTGGTGATATAGGGCTTGCCTTTCACTGCTCCATGAAAGGGCGGTATGAGCACGGTGATACGCTCCCCCTGGTTTTCGCTCTCCAGGGGGAATCCGGGACTCGCTATGAGAAATCCAATATCTGACACAAAGATCAAGGAATGTATGAGATCCTATCAGAGTGGAGATGCGGGTGTATTCCCGAACATTGTGCAGCTTCTCTCTCTCTACATATACAACTACCCCCGCATAGTGTTTGCAGCCGACCCGGACCGCTGCAGCGAGTTTTATGAGTATTTGCTCAGTCGCCTTCGGAAAGTACTGAACTCCTACAGGGAAACTGATGCAAAATTTACGACCTGGTTTACCGTTGTGCTGAGAAGCAGGTACATCAATTTCATCAGAGAAAGATCGTCAAAAACCGACCAGAGTGTCGACTGTTTTTCTGTGTCCCTTGATTACAGAGATGACAACAGGCAGAGTTTGTATAACATGATAGCAGAACGAAAAGACTTTCTTCAGTCCGACTATGCCTTTTACGATGAGCTTGTCGAGCGAATTGTTTCCCATCTCAACCACAAACAGCGAATATTCTTTCATCTCTACTTTATTGACTCCCTCAGGCCTGAAGACGTGGTATTTCTGTCCCTCAGTTTGGGGAGGTCCATCAGGGATGTGTTGCACAGTATCGGCAGATTGAAAGAAACTGTGGTCAAACGATATGAGAAGAAGAATGAAAGTCTCGGAAAGCTCAATCAGTATTACAGGGAACTGATCAGTGCTCAGCACCGGGATGACCATCAGGCAATGTCTCGCATACGGAAAAAGCGCACCGGTGCAATTGAAGAGTATCATAGAATCAAAACACACCCTTCCTATGAAGGGTTGGTAATGTTTCTGGAAATACCTCTGGGCACCGTTTCAACCGGCATTTCACGGATGAAGGGTGTCGTACGCACCATTCTTGAGGAGCTGTATCATGAAAAGCTGCCCCTTTGAGCACAATAGGGAATATATTGTTATGTATCATGATGGCGTCATGCCGCCCAAGTTGGAGAAAAGGTTCGCAGAGCATCTTGCCACCTGTCAGACCTGCATGGAGGCGCTGCTCAACCTGCAGAACGACCTCTCAGCAATGGGCAGTATGGCCCTCCAGCCAGTTCCCGGGGAACTTGCGCGAAAGGAAGGGCAGCAGGCTCAGGGGAAGGAGGCCGCCTCGGTAGAGCAAGGCCCCGAGCGTGCTTCGAAGATAGGGGGAGCCATTTTCAAGGTTGTTCCTGAAATGCTCAACATGATAACCGGACGTTTCGGCTCGGGGAGCTTTGAAAAGATACCGGCACCCGCAGTACGTGGAAAAGAAGTGGCCTCCTATGGGGCAGCAGTTCTTGGAGTACACGTCAGGCTCTACTATGAGGAGCGTGATCTTTTCAGTGTGGAGTTCAAAAAAGTCCAGGGCAGGTCGGTGGAGATTCAAAGAGATGGACGTCTCTGGGAGAGACATATGGATTTGAAGCAAGACCGTTTTGTGGTCGAGAAACTGCCGAAAGGAACGTACAGGATCAGTATCGATGAAACGCATGCTATGACATTCACTGTGCAATAGGGGGAGATGAACATGGATTTAAAGCTTGCACTTGAGACTGCGATGAAGGGTGAGATAGAGGGAAGGGAGCTCTATAAAATTGCAGCCGACAGGTCGGATGATGCCAAGGCGAAGGATGTATTCACCTATCTGGCTAAGGAAGAAGACTCACACTTCGAGGCGTTGAAGGGGATGTACCACTCCCTTCTTAAAAGAGAGGAACTTGTTATACCGGACCTGCCTCGACTCGTCAAATTCGAGGATGCAGTAAATCCCATTTTTTCTGATGATTTCAAGGGCAGACTCCAGGGACGCCACTTCGAAATGTCCGCCCTTTCGATTGCCCTGAAACTGGAACAGGATGCCTTTCAGTACTATCAGAAGGTTTCCGATGAGAGCGATGATACTGAACTGAAGAAGTTTTTCAGCAGACTCTCCGCCTGGGAGAAGGATCACTACAACGCCCTTCACAAAGAGATAGCATACCTCGAGGAGGACTATTTCTCCGAGAACAACTTTTCTCCCTTTTGAACGTCCCCGAGACGGATTATGAGTTGGACGTGAGATATGGGCAGGGAGGATGTTCACATAGAAACATAATCGCCATGCCTTCTATTTCATTTTTCCTTTCAGTCTCTTTTCGGCAGCCAGCAGTACGCTGTGCAAAAAAATTGCTGCTTCTTCGATGGCCCCGTACAGTTCAATCGACCTGTTTAGTGCATGGTCCATATCTTCCGCAGATGTCTGTGATAGAGTCTTGTTTATTGGCTCCTGCATGACCATGTCAATGAGCCTGCTGCAGTCTCTGAATGAGACGATTCGCTCTTCAAGAGATGCAAGCTTCCTTTCAGCTTCAGCTGATGGTTTCTTTTTCAGACCTTCGGCGCATGCAGCAGCCTCCCTGGCAAGAGATTCTATTCTGGCGAGATCATCCTGTCTCTCTGCAAGGTATTGAATAAAGATGCGGGCCCTATCGGACTGAATCGGCAGCTTCTCGATGAGGTGCCGAATCTCGTCCATGATCTCACTCTTGCCGACCGATTCGGAGATATGCATGCGAATCTCTTCTGGAAGAATATCGGGAATACCCTCTATGCTTAGGCCCCTTCTCGTTGCATTCAGTACAGTGGTGGTTTCATTCCCCATCTGCCTTTCAAACCAGTTTTTATAGAGCAGCATCCTGCTGTCGCTGAGTACGGGGAAGCCCGATTTATCGTTAAAGGGGGCGGGGTTTCCACCTCTGATGTAGCTTCCCGTAAAGGTGAGAATAGTCCTAAGTCGATGTGCGTGTGACTGGATGTAACGCTCCACATAGGAGCCCGAAATATGGGTTTTCCCTCCTGAAAAGGATAAATCCAGTCCCATGAGAATGACGGGGTCTGCTCCCATGATACGTGCCAGATCAAATGCCGCTGTTGCAACCGATCCACCTGCTGCAATGCTTCCCTTTATATCCGCAAACTGTTCGATGATTCTGCCAGGGTTGAAAACCGATGAGGTGATCAGCACATCTCCTCTGTATGTTCTGAGAACTGTGGGGTACACGGCAGGGTCGGCAACCAGAACGGGAAGAGTTTCGACAGGGATGACTACACTGGCCAGGTGATAGCTGTTGATCAGCTGCGGATCAACGGTTACTGCAAAGTCGGGCCCTATGCCCCGTTTGAGCAACGTGTTGAGTACGGTGTCAACAGCAATGATGACGCAGCCTGCGCTGTACTGTTTCAGGAGCGGCAAATCCTGCTCAACAGAGGGACCGGCTGCAACAACGATGGCCGGGATCCCCCTGAACCTGCCCCGCAGCATTGAGATACCTCCCCGCGTGAAGAAGTAATGGCAGTTTTTAAAGGTGTTCTTTGTCCAGAGCCGATCGAAACGCCTGAGCGTGGCTCGATTGATTTTCTTGCTGTTCACATAGGCCTGAAAGTCCTTTTCGGCCTGTGCCGCTTCAGTCTCATAGAGAGCCCTGTAGGAACGTAGGACTATGTGGGCTATATTCGCCGTTGGGGGATGTGGTGAGAGTTCGTCCAGATCGACAGCCTTCGGTTCTATCAGAAGGGTGACATGTTTCGAAAGCATGAGACATGAGAGGTCTCGTGTTTTCAGTATTTCTGAAAAGAGCTCAAAATCCGGTTCAACAACGACATAGTGAGCTCCACTGTTCATACGGAGCATCTCATGGAGGTGATAGCCAAGCCCCATACCAAAGAGCACAACGAGCTGTTCGCTTCCATCCAGATATGTCTGAACCACCCTTTTGGCCTCGCGTTGCGGGTCCACCTTTGAACAGAGACAGGTGGCTCGGTTATTTCTCGTGACCTCCAGTATGGGCAGACCTGTTCGAGAGTTGATCCGTCTGTACGGTCCCGGCTCGTATTCCATTTCTTCGAGCCTGCGGGCAGAAAAGGGATCTATCTGTGTAAGTGCATCGATATTGGCGCTGTATATATTCTGCGTCTCCATTCTTCTCAGCATTATAGCATTTATGGGATGTTACTGGAGAATATAAATTTCCGAAAAGGAGGGTAGAATGTTCAAATATGGGGCAATACGCTCCACAATGTTCTTGAAAATGGGGGCCGCTGTCTGTCCACCGTATATTTCACCAACAGGCCTGTCAAGGGTGACGAGAATGACGATTTTAGGATCAGGAACCGGCAGAAAACCGACAAAGGAAGCGTAGAACTGATCCTCCATGTAGCCGCCTTTGACCCTATCTGCAATCTGGGCAGTGCCCGTCTTGCCTGCAACAGTGTAGCCCTCCAGACGGGCCTTGTACCCCGTTCCCCGGTCTGAGAGAACACCCACAAGTATGTCAAGCATGCTGTCGGCCTTATCCTCATCCACTACTCTGCGCAGCTGAATGGGCTGATACTCCTTGAGTATTGAACCGTCGGGCTTCTCGATTCTCTTCACAATTCGCGGCTGCATGAGCAGCCCTCCGTTTGCCAGTGCTGAAGAGGCTGATACGAGCTGAAGGGGAGTGACAGAGACCTCCTGCCCAATGGCAATCATGTATTTCGATATCCCGCTCCAGTCCTTGGGTTTTCTCAGTATACCACGCGCTTCGCCTGGGAGGTTGATGCCGGTCGGCTCGCCGAATCCAAAGCCACGCAACTGCTCGTAAAGCCTGGAAACATCGATTCTATCCACAGATTTGATCATGCCCACATTGCATGAACGCTCCAAAACCTCTCTGTAAGATAGTTCCCCGTGTGTGTCCGTGTCGTGTATGGTCACGTCATAGATATCTATCGAACCATTGCAGATAAAGGTGTCATTTTCATCCACAAGCCCTTGGTTCATGAGTGTGGCAGCTACAAATATCTTGAAGGTGGAGCCTGGTTCAAAGGAGTCAGTTATAGCCTTGTTGCGTTTGATATCATCGCTGTACTGATTGAAACGGTTGAGATCATAGCTTGGCTGATTTGCCACCGCAAGGATCTCTCCGGTTGCAGGATGCATGACGATTGCTGATATGAGACGGGCACCTGTTGAGCTGTAGGCGGCCTGAAGCTCCTCCTCCACAATCTCCTGAATGTAGCGGTCAATGGTGAGTACAACTGTATACCCTCTGCGATAGGTTGGAACAGTGCCCGTCCTGCCACCGGCTCTCTTGGGCAGCAGTGCATCGTCAAAATGATACTCTATACCCTCCAGGCCTCGCTGGTCCACACCTGCAAATCCTATGACATGGGATGCGAGCCCTTTGAAGGGATAGTAGCGTTTGAACTCCTTCTCCAGGTATATGCCCTTTATGTCCAGCTGCTCAAGCGGTTCGTTGTACTTTACATCCACCTGTCGCTGCACCCAGACGAAGGGCCGAGAGCTGTTGATCTGTTTGAGAATGCGCTCATAGGGGATGTTGAGTATGGTTGAGAGTGTCTGTGCAGTCCCCTTCTTTCCCTCTATCTCTGAAGGCCGTGCATAGACGGAGTAGGTTTCCAGGCTGATGGCAAGCTTTTCACCCCCTCGATCAGTGATAAAGCCCCGTTCCAGGCCTTTCTGCAGGTTTGAATTTGTTAACAGTATGTCTTTCTGGAAGAACATTATCTTCGTGATACGGACAACAAGTATGCTGAACACAAGAGCAAGTAGAATAATAAGGATGGTCAGTCTTCGGTTCTGCCGCATTGTCATCAGAAACTGGGGTCTTTGTTCTTATCTCTAGTATCGGGCTTGACATACATTTTTTGAGGTACTAAATTAGAGCGCGTCGTAATATTATGGGAATGGAGTGGTGTATGACCTTTCAGGAGGTCATTTTTCAGTTGAACTCCTATTGGAGCAGCCGCGGTGCCCTCGTTGTGCAGCCCTATGATCTGGAAACAGGTGCCGGCACCTTCAACCCGGCGACAATGCTCCGCTCCCTTGGACCGGAACCGTGGAATGTCGCCTATGTGGAGCCTTCCCGTCGACCCAGCGATGGCCGTTATGGCGAAAATCCCAATCGACTGTCACTCTTCTATCAGTATCAGGTGCTCATAAAGCCCTCTCCGGATAATGTGCAGGACCTTTTTCTCTCGAGCATCGGCAATTTGGGCATCGATTTCAGGAAACACGATGTGAGGTTCGTTCATGATGACTGGGAGTCCCCAACACTCGGTGCAACTGGTCTCGGCTGGGAAGTATGGCTTGATGGTATGGAGATAACGCAGTTCACCTATTTTCAGCAGGTGGGGGGCATTGAACTGGATCCTGTGTCGGTTGAGCTCACCTATGGTCTTGAACGCATCACCATGTTCCTGCAGGGGAAAGATGATGTGTTTGACATTATGTGGAATGAAAGCTTAAGCTATGGAGACATTCGCAAACGTGAGGAATACGAATTCTCCACGTACAACTTTGAAGCGGCATCGGTTGAAATGCACCGGTCATGGTTCAACGATTTTGAAAAAGAGGCCCAGCAGTGCATGGAGAGAGATCTCGTGCTTCCAGCCTATGATATGGTTATCAAGTGTTCACACACATTCAACATACTCGATGCTCGCGGCGCACTCAGCGTTACTGAAAGGACCGCATACATCAGCCGCGTAAGGAATCTTGCACGCATGGTGGCAGAAGCCTATGTAAGGTCCAGAGAGCGGCAGGGCTTCCCGCTCATGGAGGAACAGGCACAATGAAAGATATGCTTGTCGAGATCGGCGTCGAAGAGCTCCCCCATGCCACCTGCCAATCGGCAATAGATGATTTTCACAGGGCTTTTACAGAAAGGCTGAAGGAAGAGCGTATAACATACGGTACGGTTTCACCATTCGGAACGCCACGGCGGTTATGCCTGCTGATAGAGGACGTACAGGAAAGGCAGGAGGATTTCAAGACAGAGAAGCGGGGCCCTTCCTTTGAGAAGGCATATGTAGACGGAAAACCATCACAGGCGCTGCGTGGTTTCCTGAAGGGGAACGGGGTTGAGGTGGGTGAAACGGTGGTCCGGGGTACGGGAAACAGCAAATATGTGTTTGCTATACAGGAAATAAAGGGTAAGAGCACCGAACAGTTGTTGCCTGAGATTCTCAACCATGTGGTCCGTTCGATGCGATTTCCAAAATCGATGCGCTGGGAATCCAGCGGTTTTTCATATCCAAGGCCCATTCGCTGGATTCTCTTTCTCTTTGGAGAGAAAGTGATTCCCTTTGAGCTTGCCGGTATATGTGCAGACCGTTACACTTTCGGTCACCGGGCATACACGGATGAAGTAATTACAATTGACACTCCCCGGGATTATGAGTCTGTGCTGCGAGGGGCTTCAGTCATGCCCAACAGGGCGCAGCGTCGGAAAGAGTTAGAAGCGCAGATATTATCACTCACAGGGCCTCTGGGATTGAAAGTACCAGAGGCCGGGAACATACTCTACGACGAGAACACCGATCTCACAGAGTTCCCACACGCTTTGATCTGCAAATTTGACGAAGATTTTCTTCAATTGCCCCCTGAGGTTCTCATCTCCGAAATGATTGAACATCAGCACTACTTTCCTCTTGTGGATGAGAAAACAGGAGAACTGACAAACAGTTTCGTCGCAGTTTCGAACATTGCTGACAATAGCCAGAGCAAGGCGGGTTACAGGCGTGTACTTCGCGCCCGTCTCAATGACGGCAGGTTTTTCTACAATGAGGACAGAAAGATCAAGCTGGATGGCTATCTCGAGAGACTGGGCGCTGTTACTTTTCATGAAAAACTTGGCAGTATGCGTGACAGGGTGGAACGGACCGGCACCATCTCCGCTTCGCTCTGCGAGGCACTTTCCGTCGACAAAGAGACGACATCACATGTGAAAACAGTTGCGCGGCTCTGTAAAAATGACCTGGTTACACTCATGGTCGGTGAGTTTCCGCAGCTGCAGGGCATCATGGGCTACTACTATGCCCTCTCATCTGGCCATGCCGAGTCTGCTGCGTTGGGTATTCGCGAGCATTACTCACCGCGTTTTGCAGGAGACGAGCTTCCTACAGCTGTCGAGGGAGCACTGGTCGGGATAGCCGACCGTCTCGATACGATCATGGCCATATTTTCCATTGGACTGAGGCCGAAGGGATCAAAGGATCCCTTTGCACTTCGACGCAGGGTTCTGGCCATCATCAGGATTATCATAGGTCTCAAACTTCATTTCTCGATACGAAAACTCATAGAGCATTCTCTCGGGCTCTACAGCATGGATGACGCTGACAAAGTCAGGGAAGATCTTGAGCAGTTCTTCCACAATCGTATAAAATCCATATTTACTGAGTTCGGTTTCTCCTACGATGAGATCGATGCTTCTCTTGCAAATGTGCTGGACGACGTATACGAAGCATACAGGCGTGTAGAGGCCCTGCACAAACTCAGGGGCAATGATGACTTCGAAGATCTGCTTATATCCTTCAGGCGCATGAGCAACATCATTGAGGAGGGCGGCAGGTTCAACTTCCTTGAATCTCTGCTGAAGGAGAAAGAGGAAAAGGCCCTGCATGGCCATTTCCTGTCAATGCGTGAAAGCATAGTCGAGAATATACAAAAGAGAAACTATGCTGAAGTGTATCGCATACTCTCGACCTTCAAACCCTATGTGGACAGTTTTTTCGACAATGTACTTGTCATGGACGAGAATCTGGAGCTCCGACAGAACAGGCTCAGGCTGCTTCAAAACATCACCCTCGTGTTCTCGGATATCATTGACTTTTCTAAAATAGTACAGCCTGGAGAGTAAATCTTGACCGATTCACACTCACGGTGTTATTTTTATCCCGACATAA
>Ga0255055_10003856_pt1 | contig 10011 bp, 9 predicted proteins | sample JV7_2_27_MG_FD_188633 | JGI IMG/M metagenome (GOLD analysis project Ga0255055, IMG submission 188633) | Seawater microbial communities from Jervis Inlet, British Columbia, Canada - JV7_2_27 | ecosystem: Environmental > Aquatic > Marine > Inlet | place: Canada: British Columbia | collected...
ATATATTCGGAGGCTCATCCGCCGGTTCGACTTCCAGCATCAAATTCACCACATTTACGACCCGAACCTTTGTGTCTTCTTCAACCGTTTTATCGGATCTTGCGTTCCAGAGCTCGCCGTGGACAAACACCTTGCCTTCCGGCGCCAGCGCTTTTTTCACAATCCCAATTTCCCCCACCAGGCCTTTCGACCCTGTTTTGGGTTTAGATATTTGCGCTCGAAATACCAAACCGGCAACAAGCACGAAGAATCCGGATACCAAAATGAGGGTCGGCAAAATAACCCGCCAGGACAATTTCAAATCCGGACCGGTGTCTTTAAACATCATCAAAGACCCTAAAAGCAACGATATAATACCGGCTACACTTAAAAGCCCATAACTTGTGATTTTCATTTCCATTATAAAAAAGATGATCGCCAAAACAATAAGCAAAATTCCGGCATAATTAACCGGCAGGGTCTGCAATGCGAAAAACGCCAGGACCAGGGAAATACCGCCGATCACCCCGGGGAAAATCGCTCCCGGGTGCGACAGTTCAAAATAAAGTCCGGCAAATCCGAGCATCAGCAGAATATAGGCGATATTGGGGTTGCTGATCGCATTTAAAATCTTGGTCCGCAGGCTGGGTTTGATAATTACTTTCTGGGCCTTATCCAGCGTTAAAACCCCTCTATTCTTCATTTTATGACCATTGAGTTGCCGGATAAGATCATCGGTGTCTTTGGCAATCAGATCGATGATGTTTTCTTTTAAAGCTTCAGTTTCTGTCACCGAAACACTTTCCCGGATGGCCTGCTCCACCCACTTTTGATTTCGCCCGCGCTCTTCGGCAACACTCTTGGCATGGGCGACCATGTCGTTGATCACCTTTTCCGACATCTTGCCGCTAATGTCCTTGCCTCCGGCGCCGACGGGATGAGCCGCTCCGATATTGGTGCCTGGCGCCATGGCGGCAATATCAGCCGCCATCGTAATCATAACACCCGCCGAGGCCGCCCGGGCTCCGGACGGTGATACATAGACAACTACCGGTACCTCGCTGCCAAGAATATCCTGAATGATCAGTCGCATGGATTCGGCCAGCCCTCCGGGCGTATCCAGTTCAATGATAATGCAGGCCGCCTCTTCTTTTTCAGCCTTTTCAATGCTGTTCTTGATAAATTCCGCAGTCCCCGGACTGATCGCATCGGCGACTTTAACAATGTAAATATCGCCTTTGGCAGCCCAGGCCGTATTAAAAATAAAAAGAATGCAAAAGGGTAATATCAGGGTAAGCCAAAATTTAAGTTTCATATGGATATTCCTTCATCAACATTTTCATATCTTCCCACACATCACGCTTTTTTTCGGGATTTCGGAGAAGATAAGCGGGGTGGTAAGTCGCAATAACCTTTATTCCTTTATAATGATGAATACGCCCCCTTAACTGTGATATCGGTTCGGCTGTATTCAGAAGCGTTTGAGCGGCAACTGCTCCGAGGGCACAGATATAGTCAGGTTGGATTGCAGCAATCTGTCGCTCCAGAAATGCAAAACAGGTATTGATTTCATCCGTTTCCGGGTTGCGGTTTCCCGGAGGACGGCATTTGACAATGTTGCAAATGTACGTCTGCTTGCGTGTCAGTTTGATGGCTTCGATAATTTTTGTAAGCAACTGCCCGGCCGGACCGACAAACGGCTCGCCCTGCCGGTCCTCTTCAAAACCGGGACCCTCTCCCACAAAAACAAGTTTGGCCTTCGGGCTACCGGAACCAAAAACAATATTTTTGCGATGCCCCGCAAGCCGGCAGCGTTGGCAGTCGCCTAAATCCGAACGAATCTCATTTAGGGTTTCGGACGGCGGCTGAAGGGCAGCACCCCAGTCTGCTATTTTTTCAATACGGCTGCGGCTGCAGTCAAATCCCCGATGCCCTTTTTCCGCAAAATATTGAAGGGTGTGTTTTAACTCATCGATCGTCTTAATTATTTGAGATCTTGATGTCACTACAAACAGTTATTATTCGTTTTTTGGGCTTGGTGGAGCTGTTGCAGAGTTCAACATTTTAGCGACAATCCGATCAAGCAGTATGTGGGCAACCTCCAGTTTTTCCATTGTGGGTAATGCTTCTCGGGTGCCGTCTTTAAAGAAAAGGGTAACGTTATTGGTATCGGACTCAAAACCGGAATCCGACGCGCCCACCAGATTGCCGGCTATGATATCCAGGTTTTTTTCAACCAGCTTTTGGGCCGCGTTCTTTTCAAGTTCTTTGGTTTCGGCCGCAAATCCTACCAGAATCTGATGTTTCTTTTTCTGACCCAATACCTTCAAAATATCCTGGTTTTGCTGCAGCCGCAAAACCAATTCATTTTTATTTTTTTTTATCTTATGGGCCTGGCTTTCTTGCGGTCGATAATCAGAAACCGCTGCGGTTTTGATAGTCACATCCGCATTTTCATAATGCGGGTACAATGCGTCGGCCATCTCATCAGCTGTGCGGACTCTGACGGTGGTTACATTCAGCGGATCAGGCAAACGCGTCGGCCCTGAAATCAGGATAACTTCAGCTCCCCTGTACTCCGCCGCCCTGGCAACGGCAAAGCCCATCTTTCCCGAAGAGGGATTGCTGATGAATCTTACCGGATCGATAGGTTCGATGGTAGGACCGGCAGTGACAATTATTTTTTTCCCGGATAGATCCTTGGGTGACAGGCAAGCCAGAAATCGATCAAAAATATCTTCCGGTTCGGGGAGTCGGCCCGGGCCGGTGGTGCCGCAGGCAAGCTGGCCGGATCCGGGTTCCATCACAACATACCCATCGGACCTGAGCGTGTCAAGATTTCGCTGAACCGCTTTGTTTTCGTACATATGCTTATTCATTGACGGACAAAGAACAACCGGCGATGTGACCGCCAGCATAAAGGTGCTCAAAGGGTCATCTGCGATTCCGTTTGCCAGTTTTCCAATCATATTTGCCGTGGCCGGCGCAATAATGACACCATCCGCCTCCTGGGCCCAATCAATGTGCCGAAAAGACGCCTCACTGCCTTCTTGAAACATATCTTTGAAAACCGGCTGACCCGATAGGGCCTCAAAAGTAATTGCTCCGACGAACCATTGGGCACTTTGGGTCATGATCACCCGCACCTCAGCATGCGCCTTTTTTAAGAGTCTTAGAAGCTCTATACTTTTGTAGGCCGCAATACCGCCACAAACAGCCAGAATAACTTTTTTATTTTTGATTCCGTTTTTCATCGTAGTTTTCATTTCACGTAAAGCGGCTTTAGGCGCGTTATATGCCGATTATTTTAAAAGACCGGTCTGGCTGTCTTTGGTCGTTGGGGCAACCCAAATTTCAACGTGAGTATTGAATGTCTCGTCGGTAATGCTCATCACGCACCAGCGATGGGCTTTTTGAAACAGCAGCATGGTTCGCTCTGATTTAAATGAACTGATGATATTCCAATTATCATTGGCCATATTCGTTTCAAAAAAAGAAATTAGCGAGCTGGTTTCAATTCGGCCTTTTAAAACCAGTACACCGGCAGAAAAACCGCTAGTGTTGTAAACAAAAGATGATTTTTTATCAACCTTCAGCTCATTGGGAACAAGAACATCGCCGAAATCATAGTATTTAGCCGCAACAGCAGTGCCAGTTCGCGATGCGGGGGCCGTGGCTTTGTTATCCTTTTTTGAGAGTGACGAACAACCGCCGACTAAAAATACAACTGCTATCGTAAAAATTGAAATTGCCGGATACAACCTTTTTTGTGCATTAGTGAATACCATTTGACCTCCTTATTAAATTGTCTGTCCATAAAAATTGTTTGTTCATATCGAATATTGAATTCGATATCTTGTCACCCTGTCACTCGCTCAACATTAATCTAATTCGGTTTGAGCCAGATACCACGCATAGGTCTTTTTTATGCCGTCCTGCAAGCTGATTCTGGGTTGCCAGCCCAGCTGCGTTAACCTGGATATATCTAGCAGCTTGCGGGGGGTGCCGTCGGGCATAGAAATATTCCAGCTGACAGCACCTTCATAGCCGACAACTTCTTGAATGATCTCAGCCAGCTCGCTAATACGAATATCTTTTCCACTACCCACATTAATATGCGACACACGGTTTTGATCGCTTAGATCGTTAGTGGACGAAGCCGAAGATCCTTCGAGCGTCGGTTGAAATTGCCGCTCAGGGGGTACGCCTCGAATTGCAGCATAGGCGTCATCGGGCAAGTTGAACAAAAAAAAGCAGGCCGCGGCCAGATCATCGACATGCAGAAATTCCCGTTTGGGCCGACCGCTTCCCCAAAGGCGAATGCCGGATGAGGACTGAGGATCGGATGCCTTTGTTGGGGCCTGGGCCTTTAATCCATCCAGAAACTCTGCCGAAATGGGACCAAACAGAGCTTCATCCTTCGTGATATTTTCCCAATCTCCCTGGCGTGCGAGTTTTGCCAGATGAAATTTTCGAATCATGGCCGGCAGCACGTGAGAATTTTCCAAATCAAAATGATCATTGGGCCCATATAGATTGGTGGGCATTACACTGCGGTAATGCGTCCCATACTGGCGATTGTAAGATTCACAGAGCTTAATACCCGCGATTTTTGCAACCGCATAGGGTTCATTGGTGTGCTCCAGCACACCGGTCAGAAGCTGTTCTTCGCGCATCGGCTGATCGGCATATTTCGGGTAGATGCATGAACTGCCCAAAAACAACAGTCGCTCCACCCCGGAGTGATAGGCTTCATGAACTACATTGGCCTGCACCATGATGTTTTCAAAAATAAACTCGGCCCGATAGGTGTTATTGGCGTGGATGCCGCCTACCTTGGCGGCCGCTAAAATAACGGCGCTAATTTTTCCATTTTGGAAAAAATCGCGCACCGCTGCCTGATTGACAAGATCCAGTTCACGATGGGACCGGGTGACGATGTTGCCATAGTTTTCAGCCTGTAAATGACGATAAATTGCAGAACCGACCATTCCGCGATGACCGGCCAAAAAAATGCGGGAATCCTGCGGCAAAAGCCGTGCATGATTTTGAGAACTGAAATCTTGAGTTTGGGATTTGGTCATATCCTCTTTTTTCTGCGAACAACTACTCGGCCTGGTTAAAAGTTTGAAAGCCTTCTTGCAGGCAGAGCTCATCTTTTTCGGCCTCTATCAGGTCCATGGCCACCATTTCTTTTACCAATTCTTTGAAGGTGGTTTTGGGCTTCCACCCCATCTGTTGCCGGGCTTTGGAGCTGTCGCCAAGCAAGGTATCAACTTCAGTCGGACGAAAATAACGCGGATCGATGCTTACGATCTCGCTGCCGTTGTCTACATCAACTCCCTTTTCTTTGAGTCCATGCCCTTCCCAGCGAATCGAGATGCCCACTTCTTTTGCCGCCAGTTCGATAAATTCACGCACCGAATGCTGCTTGCCGGTAGCAATAACGTAATCATCGGGCTGATCCTGTTGGAGCATCAGCCACTGCATTTCGATATAATCTCTGGCGTGGCCCCAGTCCCTGCGCGCATCGAGGTTGCCGATAAAGAGTTCTTTCTGCAAGCCCTTGCTAATACGCGCTAAAGCGCGCGTGATTTTACGGGAAACAAAAGTTTCACCCCGGGTGGGGGATTCATGATTAAACAAAATACCGTTGCAGGCATACATTCCGTAAGCTTCGCGGTAATTGACCGTAATCCAATAGGCATAAAGTTTGGCCACGCCATAAGGCGAACGCGGATAAAATGGAGTGGATTCAGTTTGCGGCGTCTCCTTCACCAATCCATAAAGTTCCGAGGTCGAGGCCTGGTAAAAGCGGGTCTTATCCGTGAGGCCCAGTATGCGAATGGCTTCAAGCAAGCGCAGCGTTCCGAGGGCATCCGCATTAGCTGTATATTCAGGCGTTTCAAACGAGACCATCACGTGACTCTGTGCTGCCAGGTTATAGATTTCATCAGGCTGGACTTCCTGGATGACGCGTATCAAATTGGTTGCATCGGTAAGATCACCGTAGTGCATGCGAAAGCGCACATCTTTTTCATGGGGGTCTTTATATAAATGGTCAACCCGGGCGGTGTTAAATGAGGAGGCCCGACGCTTGATACCGTGTACCTGGTAATTTTTGTTTAACAAAAACTCCGCCAGGTAAGCACCGTCCTGACCGGTGATCCCGGTAATGAGCGCGCATTTCATAAACTTCTCCTATCTGCGGTTCCAGTGAGTTCAAGGTTTAAGGCAAGGTTTTAAAAAATTCTACCGTCCGCTCAAGTCCTTCTTCTAATTCCGTCCGGGGTTGCCAGTTCAGTTTATCCTTGGCCAGTTCAATATTGGGTTTGCGCTGCAAAGGATCGTCTTGGGGAAGCGGCTTAAAAACAATTTTTGACTTGGATTGGGTAAGCGCAATGATCTTTTCGGCCAATTCAAGGATGCTGAACTCCTGTGGATTGCCCAGATTCACCGGCCCCGTAAAATCATCCGGGGTTTGCATCATCCGTATGAACCCCTCGATCATATCATCTACATAACAGAAGGATCGCGTTTGCTTTCCATCCCCGTAGACGGTGATATCTTGGTTTTTTAAGGCCTGAAGAACAAAATTGCTCACCACGCGGCCGTCATTGGGGTGCATCCGTGGGCCGTATGTATTAAAAATACGGACCACCCGAATATTCAGTTTATGCTGCCGGTAGTAATCAAAAAAAAGCGTCTCAGCGCAGCGCTTGCCCTCATCATAGCAGGATCGGATTCCAATGCAGTTGACATTGCCCCAATATTCTTCGGTCTGAGGATGCACGCTGGGATTGCCGTATACCTCCGATGTGGAAGCTTGCATAATCTTCGCTTTGGTGCGCTTGGCCAGCCCGAGCATATTAATGGACCCGTGCACATTGACTTTTGTGGTTTGCACGGGATCGTTCTGATAGTGAATCGGTGAGGCCGGACAGGCTAAATTATAGATCTCATCGACTTCTAAATATAGCGGAAATGTAATGTCATGCCGGACGAGTTCAAAATAGGGGTTATCCAGCAGGTGAACAATATTTCGCTTGGTACCCGTATAAAAATTGTCCACACAGACGACGTCGCAGTTTTCTTTCAGAAGGCGTTCGCACAAAAAAGAGCCGAGAAACCCCGCGCCTCCCGTTACCAAAACCCGTTTGCGAAGATGCATAAGCGGCCTTTCCTATTTAAATTTAAATGATGATCGGTTTTAGGCCTTAATCCGTTTTAAAGGCAGCTAAAATCACCAGGATACGTTTATATCATAAAGATGGCCCAATTAGCAACAACCTTTGGATATACCTATAAATTTGGTCCTGCAGACCCCGACCGGCAGGATGATCAGGGCAACAATGGGCAAATTGTTAGACCAATAGGATAGGATTTTGGATAAGACCGCAATCAAGGGAAAACCTCATGTTGACAAATTACGTTTACATGATTTAAGACACACCTGTGCAACAAATTTGGCACGTGCGGGGAAGGATATTAAACTGATAGCTCAATATTTGGGCCATGCTGACGTCAAAACTACAGCACGATATATTCATTACCAGGATGAGGATCTAAAAGGAGCCGCGGAAACTTTAGATCGAAGTCCCATCAATTCTCCCATCAGGCCTAAAGTGGTCGCTGTAACGCCTTGAGCCCCCGTAGCTCAGTGGATAGAGCATTGGATTCCTAATCCATGTGCCGCAAGTTCGATTCTTGCCGGGGGCACCTGCGATCTTTTTAAAATTCAAATATTAATGGAAGGCTTACATTAGAAATGGAAAGAATGGAAAGATTCGTAAAAGTAGCCATTGTTATCGTGATCGTCGGAATCGCGGCCTATTTCGGCTATAATCTATTTAGCAGTTGGCAAAAGGAACATATTGAAACAGCCAGAAAAGATGAGCGGGTAGCATGGGAGAAAAGAACAAAAGAGTTGATGGAAAAGCTAACGGGTCTCGAAGAAGAGCTGGCATCGATAAAGGGCGAAACGATTCCGCAGCAAAAGCTAAAAGAAGTATTTGGACCTGAAACAGATACGCACCCTAAAGAGGGCCTTCTGAGCTTTCAAGACCTCGAACAGCAGATAAAAGCGTTTTTCACATATCTTGATGAGCAGGACTATGTTCAGGCGTATGAGCTGAAAGGCGGGACTTATCGACAGTTTCAGCGGGTCCAAAAAAAATTATCCTCAAACCCTCCAAATGTCGCCGGTGAGACGGCCTCTTTATACAACCTGTATCGCAATATGGCGCATTTTTTCCGGGTTATGGGAAAAAAACGGGTTCATCTAATAAGGGATATCCTGCAAAATGAAGCCGAAATACTGGAATCCGTGATGCAGACTTTTTATCTGTGGCTTGCTTATGAAACCGGCGATAAGGTCATAACCGGTCGACCCACCCTTAATGAGATGTACGCCTATTCCGGGTTTTTTTTGAACACGCTGGCGGGAAAAAGTTACCTGTTGAGAAGAGATTCAAAAATCAGACTATTAACCACTTACTATTCAATCCTCATTCTTGACAAAGCAAATGATGAAAATCTGAATTCAAACGGCATTGATATCCGACCCCATATTGAATTTTTAACAAGGGATTTTCAAACTCAAATCGGTGTGATCCATCAAAAGCAGTATTTATTGCGGCTGGAGCAACTCGCCGATAAATACAAACTATCTTGAACCAACCAAGGGCCGATAGCGTAATTTTCCTTTAAAACCATTCCCATATAGTGTTATCTCCTGCCAGTAATTTACAAAACACGGCCTTATTTTAGGCTTTTTGCTACTGGCTTCTTGCTGCTGGCCGACCCAGAGACAAACTGGCAGTGACAAGTGACAAGAGACCAGCTGCCAGTAGCCAGCGACCAGAAGCCGGTAGAGAACTCAACTGAGCTAAAATATACCAAACGACTTTTGCAACATATTTGCGGGATACAACAATAGAGTGATCTTTCCCTCAGGAGGCAAACAATGGGAGAAAAACCAACAGCGATGGTATTGGCGTCTTTAGCCGCCGATTCCCTGGCATTAGGTGTTCATTGGATCTATAACACGAATGTTATCGACAAAAAGTTCGGTCGTGTGGAGACATATTTGAAACCCGTACGCCCGACCTACCATCCGACCAAAGTGCTCGGCGAATTCACCCATTACGGAGATCAAACGCTAATTTTATTGGAATCCGTGAGCACCTGTGCCGGATTTGATTTGGATGATTTCTCACAACGCTGGCGCTCCCTGTTTGAAAACTATGATGGATATTTTGATAAGGCCACCAAAGGTACCCTTGAAAACATTAAATCCGGAAAATCACCATCGCAGGCAGGATCCGAATCTGATGATCTGGCAGGCGCATCCCGGATTGCACCGCTCCTATATGTTTATCGGGATGATCCTGAAAAACTGATTGCCGGCGCTGCAGCACAGACGGCCTTTACCCACAACAATTTGCAGGTCATTAAAAGCGCGGAGTTTTTTTCAACTGTTACGTATCAAGTGTTAAAGGGTGCCTCCCCCGTAACCGCAATCGAGTCGGTCAAAAGAGAGGAATTTAATTCAGATCCCTTTTCAGAATGGATCCAAAAGGGGTTGCAAAGCGTCGAGCAGGATACCCGGCAGGCGATTCTGGATTTGGGCCAGATGTGCGAGATCGCAGCGGCATTCCCAGGTGTGATTCACCTTATCGCCAAATACGAAAACGATCTTAAGCAAGCGTTGGTCGAAAATGTAATGGCAGGAGGCGATTCGGCCGCAAGAGGTCTGATCGTGGGAATGGTCCTTGGAGCCCATCTGGGGATGGATGCCATTCCTCAGCAATGGCTTACGGAAATGAAGACATATCTGCAAATTGTGGATTTGCTTTCTGGAATTGAGCGCGGGAGCGTATTGCATGGCGAACGGAAATAGCGTAAAATAAATATTTCGGAACTATGACCAATAAAAAGGTAATTTTAGGGATGCCAAAAGTTCTTGAAAGTCTCGGTCCTGGAGTACTGGAGTGATGGAGTATTGGAGTGTTGAAAAAAAGACATCAATCC
>Ga0255055_10003857_pt1 | contig 10011 bp, 5 predicted proteins | sample JV7_2_27_MG_FD_188633 | JGI IMG/M metagenome (GOLD analysis project Ga0255055, IMG submission 188633) | Seawater microbial communities from Jervis Inlet, British Columbia, Canada - JV7_2_27 | ecosystem: Environmental > Aquatic > Marine > Inlet | place: Canada: British Columbia | collected...
CGTGCGCGTCGACGGCGCGTCGAAGATCGACGAGTGCGGGTTGCCGATGATGTCGCTGGAGACCAGCGGATCCTCGCTGTACTCGACGATGCGGGCCATCGGCCCCGCGACACGCTCGCGAACCGCCGCGTTGAGCTCTTCGCGATCCGTGCCCTTCTTCAGCCGGCAGACCAGGTCGACGATCGAGCCGTTGGGTACGGGGACTCGCATCGCCATGCCGTCCAGCTTTCCCTTGAGCTGCGGCAGCACCTGGCCCACGGCGCGCGCGGCGCCCGTCGTCGTGGGAATGATGTTCTCGGCGGCGGCACGGCTGCGACGCGGGTCCTTGTGCGGTACGTCGGCCAACCGTTGGTCGTTGGTGTAGGCGTGTACGGTGGTGATGAAGCCCTGCTCGATGCCGAACTCCTCGTCGAGGATCTTGGCGATCGGCGCCAGGCAGTTCGTCGTGCACGAGGCGTTCGAGACGATCCGGTGCTCGCTCTTCAGCTCGGAGTCGTTGACGCCGATGACGATCGTGGCGTCGATCTCGTCCTTGGCCGGCACCGTCAGCACCACCTTGTCCGCCCCGGCGGACAGGTGTTTCTCCAGCGGCTCGCGGCTACGAAAGACGCCTGTCGCCTCGACCACGACCCGCACGCCGAGGTCCTTCCACGGAATCTCGGCGGGATCGCGTTGCTCGGTCATGACGATCTTGTCCCCGTCCACGAACATCGCATCGCCCTCGACGCGGATCGTCTTGGGGAAGCGCCCCATCACCGTGTCGTATTTCAGTAGATAGGCCAGCTGATCGTTGTCGAACAGGTCGTTGATCGCCACGACCTGGATATCGTCCCGCTCGCTCAGAATCCGAAACACGCCGCGGCCGATGCGGCCGAAACCGTTGATTCCGACTCGAATAGCCATCACGCGGCCTCCCTGTTCATCTTGCTGAATCTGTGGATCAGGTCGACGATCCGGTGGGCGTATCCCCAGCCGTTGTCGTACCACGCCAGGGTCTTGGAAACCCGCCCCCCGAGCACCATCGTGGCCAGGGAGTCGAACGTGCTGGAGTACGGGGATCGCACGATGTCGCTCGATACGATGGGGTCGTCTTCGTAGTTGAGGACGCCCTGCCAGTGACTGGCGGCTGCGGTGCGCACGACCTCGTTGATCGCCGTCTCGGTGATCTGCTTGTCGTGCCAGCAGACGAGATCCACCACCGATCCGTTGGGCACGGGCACGTTCATCGCCATTGCCGTAACGCGTCCCTGCAACTCCGGTAGCAGGTCCATCACGACGTCAGCAGCGTTGGTGTCCTGCGGAATGATGTTTTCCGCGGCGGCGCGGCCCCGGCGCGGATCGTCGGCCGGCACGTCGGCCAGTCGCTGTTGGTTGGTGTAGGCGTGAATCGTGGTCAGGTAGGCCTTGTCGACGCCGAAGGCGTCGTTGAGAATCTTGATGATCGGCGCGGCGCAGTGCGCGGTGCAGGAGCCGTTCGAGACGATGCGGTGCTCGTTCGAGAGCTTTTCGTCGTTGACGCCGATCACCACCGTGATGTCGGGCGGGTCGAGCGGTGGGGCGCAGAGGATCACGCGTTGGACGCCGCGCTCGAGATACTGCTCGAGCTCGGGGCGCGTGCGCGGCCGCGCCGTGGCCTCGATGACGATGTCCGCTCCCAGGTCGCTCCAGTCGGCCCCGTCCGGCTCCTTTGCGGAGAGCATCGGGATTTGACGTCCGACGACGTAGAGGTGGTGGTCCTTGATGCTGACGGCATCGGGAAAGCGCCCCAGAATCGTGTCGAAGCGGAGCAGATACTCGAGCGAGCTGTGATCCGCGATGTCGCTGATCGCCGCGATGCGGATGTCGTTCCTGTTGTAGAGAATGCGAAAGAGGTTTCTGCCTATCCTGCCGAAGCCCATCAGTGCCACGCGAATCGGCTCCATCGAAGACCTCCTTGTCTCGGTATGCGTTCGGTTCCGTAACCGGTTCGGATGCTCGAATTGTAGAACGATTCGGCATCGCCTGCTCGCCCGTTCTCGGGTTATAGTATCGGTCCCACGGAGCGCGCGGAAGCCGTTCGTGGAGGTTCTCGACACAGCGCCGTCACATTTGCGCTTTCCTGCTCCCTGCACTCGACCATGAACACCCTGGTCATTCTGATTACCAGCGCCTTCGTTCTCGGCCTGCTGGCCCGGCGGCTGGGCCTGCCGCCGCTCGTTGGTTTCCTGGCCGCGGGCTTCGCCGTGAACGCCCTCGGAGTGGAGCCGGGCGAGATGCTCGGCGAGGTGGCCCACCTGGGCGTGCTCGTTCTGCTGTTCACCGTCGGCATGAAGGTCCGGCTCAAGAACGTCCTGCGGCCGGAAGTGTGGGGCGTGGCGGTGATCCATCTGGCGATCACCGGCTCCGCGCTGGCGGTCGGCATCAATCTGGCCTTGGGGCTGCCGTGGCGCACCGCGGCGCTTGTGGGGATCGCGCTCGCCTTCTCGAGCACGGTGGTAGCGGCCAAGATGCTCGAGGCCAAGCAGGAGCTGCGAGCCTTTCACGGACGCGTGGCCATCGGCATCCTGATCGTCCAGGACCTGGCGGCCGTGGCCATCCTGAGCACGATGGGCGGACACGCACCCTCGCCATGGGCTCTGGGGCTCCTCGGACTGCCGCTGCTGCGCCCGCTAATCCACCGTCTGCTCGACTGGTCGGGGCACGAAGAGCTGCTGGTGCTGTGCGGGATGGTGCTGGCGGTCACCCTGGGCGGGGCCGGTTTCGAGTACCTGGGCCTCAGCGAAGAGCTCGGCGCGCTGGTCTTCGGCGCGCTACTGGCGGACCACACCCGCGAGCGAGAGCTGGCCGACGCTCTGTGGGGCATCAAGGAGTTCTTCCTCGTCGCCTTTTTCCTCGAGATCGGGCTGACGGGCCTTCCGGCTTTCGACTCACTGAGCTTCGGCCTGGTGACCGTCGCCCTGCTTCCGCTAAAGGCGATACTGTTTTCCGCCGTCCTCCTCGCCTTCAAGCTTCGCGCGCGCAGCAGCTTCCTGACCGGTTTGAGCCTGGCCTCCTACAGCGAGTTCGGGCTGATCGTGGCCCAGCTGGCGGTGCGGAACGGGCTCCTCCCGCAATTCTGGCTGGTCCATCTCGCGGTAACCGTCGCGCTGTCTTTCATGCTCGTGGCGCCAATCCACCGCCTGGCGCACGGCTTATACGAGCGGCTAGCGCCGCGCCTGACGCGTTTTGAGCGCTCCTGCCGCCATCCGGACGACGAGCCGGTCTCTTTGGGCAGCGCGACCATCGCGATCTTCGGAATGGGGCGCCTGGGAGCCGGCGCCTACGACTATCTCCGCCAGCGCGGCGAGCTTGTCGCCGGGCTAGACTCCGACCCCGCCCGCGTGCAGCGACACCTGGGCGAAGGCCGCCGCGTGGTCTACGCCGACGCCGAGGATCCCGGCTTCTGGCAGCGGCTCAACCTGACGGGTATACGCGCGGTGATGCTCGCGCTTCCCGATCTGGACTCGAAGATGTTCGCCGTCCGCCACCTGCGCAAGGCCGGCTACCGGGGGCTGATCACAGCTACGAACATCTACCCCGAGGAGGTGGGTGAGATCCTCGGCGCGGGCTGTACGACGACTTACAACTATTTCGAGGAGGCCGGCGTCGGCTTTGCCGAGCACACCCGGCAGGCGTTGCATGCGGAAAAGCCATCCGAGAATATCTGACCGTGAACGGGCCCCCGCGGCCGGGCGTTCCGAATGCGATAGACTGAACAGCGAACCCGCAACACCATTGCTCGAGATCGACGAAGGCCGGATCACGAAGTCAGGAGAATCACCATGTCGGCGCTCGGCTCGTTCCTGATCAAGCAGATCGGCAAGAGGGCGGCCAAGCGTTTCGAGGCCGCGACCCAGGACCCTCTAGCGGCCCAGCAGCGGAAGCTGATGGAAATTGTCGAGCGCAACAAGGACACCGAGTACGGACGCGAGTACGACTTTGCCTCGATCGACAGTCTCGATGACTACCGGGCCAAGGTCCCGCTGATCACCTACGAGGAGATCAAGGAACGAATGGACCGCGTGGTAGGCGGAGACAAGAACGTCCTCACCGCCGAGGATCCCGTGATGTTCGCCCAGACCTCGGGCACGACGGGCGACGCCAAGTACGTCCCGGTCACGCCGACCTGCCAGGGGCGCGACCACTCGGATCAGATGCGCACGTGGACCTACCATGCGATGTCGACTCACCCGAGGATGCTCAGAGGCCAGGCGGTGACCCTGGTCTCGCCCGCCGTCGAGGGACACACGCCCTCCGGCATCCCTTTCGGCTCGGCCAGCGGGCACATCTACAGAAACATGCCCGGTATCGTGCGCAGCACCTACGCCGTTCCCTACGAGGTCTTCCTGATCGAGGACTACGAGGCGAAGTACTACGCCCTGATGCGTGTCGCCATCGCCTCCGACGTCACCTTCGTCGGCACCGCGAACCCGTCCTCGATCGTCAAGATGAGCGAATTCGCCGACAACCACGCCGACTCCCTGTTGAAGGACCTGGCCGAAGGCACGTTGCATCGCGAGATCGAGATCAAGCCCGATTTGCGCCAGGCCATCGAGGCCTCGCTGAAGAAGGATCCCGCCAAGGCCAGGCGTTTGGAGCAGGCGCGGGAGAAGCGTTCGGGCAGGCTGCTGCCCGCCGACTACTGGCCCGACCTGGCCCTGATCGGCTGCTGGAAAGGCGGGACCGTCGGCAGTTACATCGAGAAGTTTCCCGAGTGGTTCGATCCGGACCGGCGCGGCATGGTGCCGGTCCGCGACTGGGGCTACCTGTCCTCCGAGGCCCGGGGCAGCATTCCGCTCTCCGATCACGGCTCCGCCGGGGTGCTGACCGTCAACGCGAACGTCTTTGAATTCGTTCCCGTCGACGAGATCGAGGGACACTCGGACGACCCCGGCTCCTGGAGCTTCCGCGGCGTCGACGAGTTGGAGGAGGACCAGGAGTACTACATCTTCCTCACCACGACGGGGGGTCTCTACCGCTACGACATCAACGACGTGATCAAGGTCGTCGGCCGGTACAACAATACGCCGACGATCGTCTTCCAGCGCAAGGGCCGCGGGATGACCAACATTACCGGCGAAAAACTCAGCGTCAACCAGATCATCGTCGCTTTCGAAAAAGTGTCAGTGAAAATGGGCGTGGCAATCGACCACTTCAAAGCCGAGGCGGACCAGCAAGGCTCCCGCTATGTCTTCAAGGTCGAGGCCCGGGCGTTACCCGCCCAACGGCGCCGTGAGCTGCTCGAGGGCATCGATCGCGAGCTATCCGGGTTGAACATCGAGTGGGAGGCCAAGCGCAAGAGCCAGCGTCTGAGAGCACCCGTGCTGAACGTGATGAAGGAAGGCTGGTACGATCGTCAAAAGCAGGCCCTGGTCGCCGACGGCAAGAGATTGTTCCAGGCCAAGACGGTACTGCTCGACGCCAAGGAAGGTCATACCGAAGACCCCGAGAACCTGGAAGCGTTGGTCACGCTGGAAGAGTAGGCGCCTCCGGCGACGTCCGATGAGCTGTTCGGTCCAACCTTTCGGCGGTTCGCGCGGCGCCATCTCCGGCCGAGTCGCGCTGTACGTAGCGCTCTCGTTGATCGTCGTCTCCGGTCTGGCCCTGCTGGCGCTGCGCTCGCGCTCGATCTCGGGCGTCCCGACCATCGACAATCCGCGGTTCGAGCAGGAGCCGCCGCAGGTCGACGACCGGCTGTTGCCGTCGGTGCTGAGGTACGACTCCGCCCTCGAGGAGTACGCCGGCCGAGTCTGCTTCGGCCTGGTTCTCGAAACGCGCGGCGGCATACCGGTCCGTGTGCTCAACCTGACCGCCGTCCGTCCCGAGCTGGGCTCGTCCCTTGCGGACTTCGTCGCTAACGACGGTTTCGAGCTGGCGGAGCAGCTGGTCGACCCGGCTCTCCGGCAGCCCTACCTCGATCTAATCGAGTCGTTCGAGGCTCGCGCGCTGGGCCCGGTCGTCAAGCCGCCCGTCGACCTATCTTTCGATCAGCTCGAGGTCGAGGAGCGCTTCGTCATTGGCGTTGGCTTTAACTATGCCGCGCACCGCGAGGAGACCGATATGGCGGTCGACGCGTTCCTCTTTCCCAAGTTCGTCGAGCCCACCGGAGCCTACGCACCCGTCGCCCTCGGCCGGGGGATCGTCCCTGCTGTCGAGACGGCCCGTTTGGTCGACTACGAGGCCGAGATTGGTTTCGTGCTTCTCGAGGACGTCGATCTCGACGACCCGCCCACCGACCGCGAGGCGTTCAAGGAGAAGATCGCCTTCTTCGTCGCGAACGACGTTTCGGACCGCTGGCCGCAGATCCGCGAAGGGGAGCCCGGCTACACGCGGGCCAAGTCGCGCCCGACCTATCTCCCTATCGGTCCGTGGATGATCCACGGCCGCCAGCTCGATCTGCGGACGCGAAGCGGTGGTGAGCGTTCGATGCGTCTCTGGTTGCGCGTCGAGGAGGCCGATCCTCAACCCGGAGGCAGCTGGCGTCAGAATTCCTCGTCGGCCCAAATGATTCGCGGCCCGCTCGAGATCGTGCAAATGGTCGCCGAGCTCCACCGCGAGAGCCGTCAGCGAGACGGCGCGGGGGTCCTGCGCTCGGTCGCCCGCGTCGACGACGGCCGCGTGACGATTCCGGCGGGAAGCCTTTTCCTGACCGGGACGCCGGAGGGAACGGCGATCGAGGCGCCCACGGGATGGGATCGGGCGCGACTGCTCGCGAGGGGAAACCTCACCGTGCCCGGGGCGCGTCTGGAGTTCGCCCTCCACGCCGTGCGGCATCGCGAGGAGATGGGCTTCCTCGACATCGGGGACACGGTGGAGACCTGCGGCGAGAGCCTCGGTTGCCAGCGCTGGATCGTAGTCCCGTAGAATCTACAGACAGCCGCGTCCCGTGGGGCAGGAGCCGATGGACTCGAAGCCACGCGTCGTCATCGTCGGCGGAGGATTCGGCGGGCTCGCCGCCGCACGGGCGCTGGCGCGTGCCGATGCGGAGGTGCTCCTCATCGACAAGCAGAACCACCACCTGTTCCAGCCGCTGCTCTATCAGGTCGCCACCGCTGCGCTGTCGCCGGCCAATATCGCGGCGCCGATTCGCAAGATCCTGAGCCGGCAAAGCAACTGCCAGGTGATCATGGCCGAGGTGACCGACATCGACCGGCCGGCCCGGACGGTCACGATCGTCGACCGCCGTTACCGTTACGACTACCTCGTGCTTGCCGCGGGGGTCCGGACCAATTACTTCGGTCGCGAACAGTGGGCCGGCAACGCCCCGGGTCTGAAAACGGTCGACGAGGCGATCGACGTCCGGTGTCGTTTTCTCGTCGCCTTCGAGCAGGCCGAGCTCGAGACCGATCCGAGAGCCCGGCGCGCGGCGTTGACCTTCGCCATCGTCGGCGCTGGACCGACCGGTGTCGAGATGGCCGGGGCGATCGCCGAGATCAGCCGGCACACCCTCCGGCGCGATTTCAGGCTGATGGACACCAGTACGGTCCGTGTGATCCTGATCGATGCCAGCGACCGCGTGTTGCCGAGTTTCGCCGCGGAATTGTCGCTGCGGGCGCAGCACGATCTGGAAACGCTGGGCGTCGAAACGATGCTGCACACACTCGTCGTCGATGTGGACGAGGGCGGTGTCACCGTGGAACGCGGTGGCACGGAGGTGAGGATAGAGGCCAACAATGTGTTCTGGGCTGCCGGGGTCGAGGCCGTCGCGATCGGCGGGAAAGTCGGTGCGGAAACCGATGCCGTGGGCCGTGTCATCGTCGACGACGATCTGAGCGTCCCGAGCGATCCCAATGTCTTCGTGATCGGCGACCTGGCCCATCGCGTCGATCCGCAAACGGCCGAGCCCGTACCCGGCGTCGCCCAAGGTGCAATTCAGATGGGCCGCTTTGCAGGGCGGACGATCGCCGCGGAACTCGTCGCGCGGACTCGCGGCGAAGCTCCTCCCGGCCGAGGTGTCTTCGTCTACAAAGACAAGGGGATGATGGCGACGATCGGCCGGAACCGCGCAGTCGCCGACGTCAAGGGTCTGAGATTCGGCGGTGTGCTCGCCTTCCTGGCCTGGGCCTTCGTTCACGTGTTGTCTCTGATTAGCTTTCGTAGCCGGTTTTCGACGCTCGCCGAGTGGACCTGGATGTACTTCTTTTACGAACGAGGCGTGAGGCTGATCACGGGCGAACGGTGGATCCCCAGACCGGTGAAGCCGCCGAAGGACCCGCGACTGGACGATCGGTGAATTGCGACGGCTCCGCCGGCATCGCTATACTCACGTAGAGTTCGCCATATTCTCAGGTGCGAGGTTGAGCCTAGCTTGGAGCCCGACCGACCGATCGATCCCCCGTCTCTTCTGGTCCTGACTCCCGGGGGCCACGAGACCCAGTACATCCTGCAGCTGTCCGAGATCCACCTCGGCCGCGATGCACACTGCACGGTTCCGCTCGCCCGCCGGGGGGTATCGCGGCGGCACGCGATGATTTGCATCGACGACTGCAAGGCCACGGTTCGCGATCTGGGATCGACCAACGGGACGCTGCTCAACGGCAAGCCGCTGGGAGAAGACCCCGAGCCGCTGTCCGACGGCGATTGTCTGACGATCTCCAAGATCGAAATCCGCTACATCGAGCCCGCGGCCCGCAGCGGTGAGGAGGTCGAGCGCGACGACTCGCTCGTGACGCAGATGGGGACCGTGCTCGCCGCGGGCACGCTGGGCACGATGCTCGCCGACTCGCCGTCGCTGCTCGACTCGCCTGAGGCCGAAGCCGCGGTGCTGCGAGTCGTGCTGTCGCGTCCCGCCGGTGCCCGTCTGATCGTACGCGAACGGGAGGTGACGCGTGAGATCCTGCTCGAGCCGGGCGAGATCATCGTCGGCCGCGGCTCGGACTGCGCGCTCCGGCTGCTGGACGACCGGGCTTCGTCGCGCCACGCGGTGATTCGGCTGCGGGATGGGCAGGTCGTCCTCGAGGATCTCGACTCACGCAACGGCACCCGCGTCAACGGCGCACCGATCAACGAGCACCGACTGGCAGACGATGATCTGATCCGCATCGGCGACGTGACCCTGCAGTTCCGCGACGTGCCTCGCGAGGAGCCCGGCAAGCTCTCCAGGGGCACCTCCCGCCGCCCCGTCGTCATCGTTCCCGGCTTCGCGGCATCGGAGCTGTGGAACGGCGAGGTCAGGATCTGGCCCAACCTCCCGCGCCTGATGTCCAGCTCGGAGAAACAGCTCATGGACGATTGGCGGGAGCCCCGGGTCGGCCACGTGGTGCGCGAGACGTCGATCATCCCGGGGTTCAGCAAGGGTGACTCGTTCGCGTGGTTGCTCGAGTATCTCACCGACGATTTGGGCTACGAAGTCGGAGCGGACGTCCTCGAGTTCTCCTACGACTGGCGGCTCGATAACCGCGAGACGGCGCGCCGCTTTTCCGAAACCGTACGCAAGTGGCGGGAGGGCAGCGAGCGGCCGACGGAGAAGATCACCGTCATCGCGCACAGCATGGGTGGCCTCGTCACGCGTCTGTTCCTGTCGGTCTACGGCGGCTCCGATGCGGTCGAGCGGGTCATCTTCGTGGGCACGCCGCACCTCGGCTCGGTAAACTCGCTGCGCATGTGCATCGCGGGGACCGGGGCGCTGCCCTTCGGCATCGCCCTGCGCAAGGTGCAGAAGCTGGTGATGGAATTTCCATCGTTCTATCAGCTATTTCCTGTTTTTGGAGCGGCGGAGCTGGAGGACGGCAAACCGTTCATGCCTTTCGAGGAGCGCCCCGACTGGCTCGACCCCCGATACCGTGAGCACTTCGAGACCGCGGCGGCCTTTCGCGAGCTCGTCGACGCGCAGCCGATCAACGCCCCCGTGCCCGCGACCTGCATCTTCGGCTACAAGCAGAAAACACCCGAGGGATTGCGACTCAAGCGAAAGCGATCGGGGGAGTTGATCCATCTCGATTCGTGGTCCTCACGCAACGGAGACGGTTCGGTGCTGGAAAAGAGTGCGGTTCT
>Ga0255055_10003858_pt1 | contig 10011 bp, 9 predicted proteins | sample JV7_2_27_MG_FD_188633 | JGI IMG/M metagenome (GOLD analysis project Ga0255055, IMG submission 188633) | Seawater microbial communities from Jervis Inlet, British Columbia, Canada - JV7_2_27 | ecosystem: Environmental > Aquatic > Marine > Inlet | place: Canada: British Columbia | collected...
GTTTAGTTTTTCTATAGTATTTACTTTTTTGCCTTACATCTGATCGCATTCGATCAATAGAATATAATATGGTGTTTATCGGAATTTTCCCTTTATACTGTTCCTTTATTCTTATGCTAAGATATGGTGCTTTAACAGGACCAAAAATATCATTAATTAATCCAATATGCTCCATTGTTTCATTAACTACATTGGAACCAATTTTAGGTAACTGAGATGGGTTGATTACTACTGCATATCCTAAATCAGAATAATGTACAATTGGGCCAAGTTTCTTTATTCTACTTTGTTCCAACTTAATCACCTATTTTTCCTTTAACAAAAGAATTCAATTTTATTTAGCTTTAGTACTTGTTTTACCTTTCTTTTTGTCTTGAGGTTTTTCAACTTTCTTCAGTTTTCGAGAGACATTAGCAATTCTTCGAATTAAATCACTCTTGTTAGGAATTCCTTCAGGATTAACAATTATCCTTCCCTCGCTACTCCACCAGTTCTTTGAATATTTCTTATCTTTTTCTACTTCATATTCAAACTCAAGATGTTTACATGCGTAAGTAATTTTAGATAGATTGCAATCACTTACTGCTTTATTTTTGGGAATCTTTCTACCTTGCTTCCTAGAAAGTTTTTTATCAAAATACTCTGGATAAAGAACAAAGTAACGTTTTCTGCGTAACATGATTCAGCCTTATTATTTTTTATTATTATTAAATTATTTGGATGAATTTACTCTTCTTCTTTCTTTTCAACTAAAACTCCATTAATGATACCATGTTGACCTGGTCTGCTTGTTACTAAGGCTTTACCAAGGTCTGTATCAATAACACATCCTTTAGTAATAATACGACTACGAGCATATTCACGATTTGCTTTATTTTCTAAAACGTTTAGAATTTTAGTTTTTTGAGATATACCTGTTGATTGATCAAGAATATTTGCATATTCATCTCTCAAAACTCTATATTTGTGATGTCCACCTCTGGTTTTAATATGTTTGAAAGTACGAGGACCAATATGAGTTTCAGCTGGATATCTTCCCATATCTCTTTTCTTCTTAGATGCTGCTCGTTTTACAAGACCGCCTGATAATTTTCTTCTTGACCTTTTTAACCATTGATAAGGCATTGTCTTTTCACCTTGGAAGTCATCGATTTTGTTTGAATATAAGAGTTTCCATTAGAAAGATAAACGTGAGGATTTCACTTTTTTAAAACTAGTCAATACTAGAGAAAAATCTAAAAGCAAAGAATTCATTCTTTATGTATGAAAAGTAAGCCGTTCATTCTTTTATTCTTACTTTTATTGCTATTTCCTTATGCTGCATTAAACAAAGTCAATTCAAACTCATCGCAAAATAGCTTCATACTACCTTCAAACATCCAAATTCAATCTGAAGATTCAGATACTAGTGTAAATTTGATCAAAGCATTTAACAATCTAGTTGATCTTCGCTGGAAAGAGCCATTAAAAGCAGAATATGTAATTGAAACTCTGAAAGAATATGATAACAGGGCACTTATCTCCTTCTTCAGTTTTGAAGAGAGAGATAGTTTCTGCGAAAATGCAAGAATATATAATGTCAATATTGACAAAATTTACTCTCCTATTCCTGCTATTACTATATCATACAATAACCAAAAGATTTCAGAGATAGATTTTTCAAAATACAGTATTAAATATGTCTACCCAATCGGTTCTAGAAGTTTTTCCGTTCCTCAGAACATAGATGTAGATCTTGGGACAGCCGTGGAATTAAGTGATATAAGGAGAGCATTAGAAATTGATACTTTGCATAATTTAGGTTATACAGGTCATGGAGTAAGAATAGGTGTGTTAGATAGTGGAATGAATTTTTCGCAAGCTCCTTCTCTTATAGGACAACTCAATTATGACGAACAGAAAATAATCAGTTCCTTTAAAGCTGAAGGATTAGCTGAGGATATAAATGACTTATCAGGTCATGGAACTCACATTAGTTCAATTCTTGCAGGAAATGGAAAGTTTGTGATAGATGGTGAAGTTGTCCAAACAGATGATTATGGGATTGCCCCTGATGCACAATTACTGAATATTAAAGTTCTTGACAAGACTGGTTTTGGGGAAGATGAATGGCTTATTGATGGATTTGCACTAGCTTTAGACTTAGATTCTGATATTATCTCTGCAAGTTTAACTTCTATTACTTTTTCTGAGATTGGGGATCCTATCGAAGAACTCATGTATGCTGCTGGAAGACAAGGGGTTCTTGTAGTGGCATCTGCAGGAAATTATGGACCTTCTGGTTCATCAATTGGTGCTCCAGCAGTTTGGGATTATGTCTTATCAATTGGAGCGACTCAAAATCTCCAAGATTTAGCATTATACACCGCTAGTGGTCTTAATCAGAACTTCTCTGCTGGAATAGATATTTTAGCACCAGGTAATGGTATAGGAGGAAGCTCTGCAAGCGATGGAACTGTTAGATATGTTTCAGGAACTTCAGTATCTGCCCCTATTGTTAGCGGAATTCTTGCAGTACTCATGGAAGCTTTTCCTGATCTCAAACCTCAAAATTACGAAATAGCCATATGTGAAACTGCTACAGATCTTGAACACCCAATTACATTTCAAGGAAATGGACTTGTAAATCCATTTGCAGCATATCAATATCTAAATCTGAATCAGAATGATACTGTTTTTACTATTAATCCAAAGAGAATTTCTCCTGAAAATTATCACTATTATGAATGTGTTGAAGGTAAAACAACAGAATTTATGGTTAAATTGATATCCTCGGATAATCAAATGATTAACACGTCTATCTCAGGAGACACACAATTTATACAAACTGCTAATCAATATCAAGTTTATAAAGGATGGAATCATATAGCTTTCAACATCTCGATTCCCGAAGACACACCAATACGTGAGATAAGCGCAAACATTCTATTTGATAACTTAGATGGGATAACGTGCGATCTTGAAATTTCTATTCAAACCAGGTATTTTGGTGGGTCAATTCTATTTGATGTATCTCTAGATAATGATACTGCAAACCAATGGTTCGATTCTTCCTCACCTTATGGTGTTTACCACCATTTAGCTAGAAGACTCAAGGACAGAGGTTTTCATTATAGTTATCATCAAGAAGGAATATTACAAGCAAGCGACCTTGAAAATGTTGATATCCTAATTATTTCTGATCCTGAATATAATTTAGAAAACCAACATCTAGATACCATTTATGATTTCGTGAATAATGGTGGATCTCTATTGTTTATGTTAAATAGTATCAGATTCATTGATGCAAGTGATGTCAACACGGATCCAATTCTCTCTAGCAATTATACTTTGTGTAATGAAATACTAGCTCGTTTTGATGCAAGAGTATTCAATTCCTTATCTATTGAATATGAACCACATGAAGCCTTTGTAACAACCGATGGTGATATGTTTAATACAGATTCATTCTTCCATTGGGGATGGCCTATAGCTTTTAATGGATCGTCAACTAACAACAATAATGAAATTCTTGCAACCTTTACTGCAGAATATAATGAAGAACTTACAGACTTTCCCGCAGTTTTAGCTACAGTAATTGGTGAAGGTCGAGTAATGATTTTCAGTTCTAGTTACCCCTTTACTGATTTAGGACTAATGAGTGATACCTATGAGAGTATCCCTCAAAGAGCTGAATTGGATAATTCATACAAATACCTCTTTGGTTTGGATTCAAAGAACAGTCAAATAGTAAATGATACTCTTGATTGGTTAATAGCTGCACATAGACCTTCTATAATTGCTGACTGGACACCAGAAAGAGTCTTGATAAGAGAGCAAATAACACTGGGTTTTGATATTCTGAAGAATGATGAAACAGCCTATCTTGAAAATGACACATTGCAAGGTACAATTATTTATGCTGACCATTCATTTGAACATATCATCTATGAGAAAAATGCAGTGAACGACCGATATGAAGTTTACTTAACTTTTGAAGAATATGGCTGGCATACCGTTTATATTCCACTAAAGTTCATAAATCATACATCAACTGATGGACGGATAGACATCTTCTGTGATGTAGCACTATGGGATGAATTAGCTCTAATTAAAACCATAACATCAGGTGTAGCTATATTCATAATAGCTACAATAGTTTTAGTACCTTTAGTAAGATCAAGATTTGTTAGAGAAGAACCAAAAATTTAAACTTCTCTCCACCTATTTTTTAATTTCTTGCAAGTGTGAAACCTCTAGCACATATGTGGGAATAGCTGCACAGAAAATCCTTATATAGGTGTGTGACGTAGATACACATAGAGTGTGTGATTGTGAAACACACCCACAAAACTCCCATAAAAAGTGGTTAGAATGAAAAGAGAAAGATTACCAAAAGGATCACTAGATGTATTAGGATTACTTGAAGAGAAAGGGGCTTTAACCCAAAAGGAAATTATCGAAAGCTTAAAACAAACAAAGCCAAGGGCAGTTAGATATACAGTTAGACAACTCTTGGATAGAGCAATTTTAGTTAACAGAGCAAATTTTGAAGATATGCGTTCATCTTTAATTGGAATAAATCCTGAAATGGAAAGCTCATTAAAGGACTTAATCACAAGTAAAAGAGTTGAACAACCTATACTAGCATAAGTTTAGAGATTTTGAATTAAACATCAAAATCTTTTTTATCTCATACTTTTCATTTTCTTTTGAAAGTGGTATGATGATTAAAATTTATTCAACTATAACAGGATTTTTCGTGTTCGATGATGATAATAATCTGACTCTGTTTGAATCATATCCAAAAAAGACAGATGTTATAGCTTCAAAAATTCTTGATTTGTCTCAAAACAACAAATCTGAGGAATTGGAGAGGATATTCAAAGAGATTATTTCTGAGGAAATAGAAACAAATAGTTTAGAAGTTATGAACTTTACAAGAGGTATGGGTCGAAGATGTGAATTGAATGCAAAATCACCATTTTACCAAGAATTTGTAGAAAAACTCCCACAATTGCTTATTGAGAAAAACTACGTCAAAGAAGAGGTTGAGTACAATCAATTAGTTAAGGAAGTCAGTATTTCTCTATCTAAACAGAGAGTTACAGATAGTTCTCAACGCATTGACAAGAATGTTGTACATGGAATTTTATCAATGGATGATATAGATAAAACAACCAATTTATTTGCTTCTAGAATTAGAGAATGGTATGGAGTACATTTTCCAGAGATCATTAAAGAAGTCCAAAGCAATCCAACATTATGCAAGATTATAACTGATATAGGAGTCCGAGAGAAATTCACGGAGGAAGCAGTCAAATATTTTGGTTTTTCCAATGAAAAGAGCAAACAAATTGTTCATTTAGCAAAAACTTCAATGGGTGCTAAATTTGAAGAAATTGATCTTGTTCCTCTTCAAGACGTTGCACAGAAAACTATTTTCTTGTTTGAGGAGAGAGACAAACTTGATGCATATATTGAAAGAGAGATTGGAAGGATTGCACCTAATATGCAAGCAGTTGTTGGTTCTGCCATTGCTGCAAGAATGATAGCTTTAGCGGGTGGTTTAAGAGAATTAGCAATGAAACCTGCTAGCACAGTTCAACTTCTAGGAGCTGAAAAAGCACTATTCCGAGCATTAAAAACAGGAGCTAAACCACCAAAACATGGAATAATATATCAAATGCCTGAATTACACAGTTGTTCTTGGTGGCAACGAGGTAATATTGCACGAGCAATTGCAGGAAGATTGACCATTGCAGCTCGAGTTGATGCTTTTCGAGGTGAATTCATTGGAGATAAATTGAAATCAGATGTTGATAAGAAAATAGAGGAGATAAAAGAAAAATATGCTGAACCTCCTGAAGGTAAAAAACCTCCAATAGATAGATCTCAACAACCCCCACCTAGAAGAGGAGACAGAAGACCTCATTACCAGAAGTCTAAAGGTGGTAAGAAATCTTACCAACGTAGAAGGTGAAAGTTCTGTCAGAAATCCGGAATCATGAATTTCACAACCTATTCTGGATAAGGACAAAAGATGGAAATACGCGATTAGCAACAATTAATGCTAATCCAGGGAAAAAGGTCTATACTGAAAGATTAGTGAATATTAAAGGAAAAGAATATCGGACTTTTGATCCATTTAAGAGCAAACTAGCAGCTTCAGTTTTCAAAAAAATGAAGAATTTCCCTTTCTCTGAAGGGAGTAAAATCCTGTACTTAGGAGCAGCTTCAGGTACTACTGTTTCTCACTTATCGGATATAGTAGGTGAAAAAGGAGTAATATATGCAGTAGAATTTTCATCTCGTTCAATACGAGATTTAATAGCTGTTTCTGAAAGAAGAACAAATATAATCCCAATTCATGCAGATGCAAGATTTCCAGAACAATACAGTTTTCTTGTTTCTAACGTAGATATAGTATACGAAGATGTTGCTCAACCAACTCAAGCAGAAATACTGAATGTAAACGTTCAATCCTATCTCAAAAGTGGAGGATACTTCTTCCTTGCAGTAAAAGCTAGAAGCATTGATGTGACAAAAGATCCAAAAATAATCTTTAGAGAAGTCAAGGAACAGCTCAAAGAAGAGGGTTTGTTAATAAGTGAAGTAATTGATTTAGAACCATTTGAAAAGGATCATGTAATGATTGTTGGTAAATTACTTTAATTAGTAAGAAAATCTAAATTTAATTTTCCTTTAAAGCAGAATGTTTCTTCACCCATACTTTTACTAAATCAAATGCTCTTTTCATTTGATTTAATTCATCAATTGTAAAAGTAGGAATTGATTGAGTAACAGGATGCTCTGTATCGTCTTCAACAATCATAATAGCTCTTCTTCTTGTTAAAGAAGCAATGCTTTGAGTTAATGAAACTCTATCTATTAATTGTTTATTTTTGTCTTCTTCAACACACACTAAAACATTCAAACCACTATGAACATCTTGACTTTTATGTACTCCAAAAGCATCGAAAGGAGATAGTTTTGTCCAGAATTGTGATAGAAAACCTAAATCTTGTAGTATCTTAGAAATATCTCCCTTGAAGGAAGACATTTTATCAATACTGTATTTGGGATTCTCTTCTTGTTGAATTTCAATATTAAATATTCGAATTCCTTCAGCTATAGGAGAATCTAGAACCTCCTCTAATTTTGCAGCTGTTGCAGGAGGAGGATTTATAGAATGTTCATACTCATAAATTGTTCTTCGAGATACTCCAACCAAATGAGCTAAATCTGCATAACTGAGGTTCTTATCTAATCGAGCTTGTCTTAGCAATTTTCTGTTAATGTGAACGAGGTATCTACCGCGACTGCTTCGGTATACAATTGGAGGGACTCCTTTTGAGATTAATTCCATGAATGTTTCTGTACAGATGACAGGGATATCATATCTTAGAAGAACCAATCCATCTTCTAATTCACAGAAATCCTTCTCTCTATCACCAATTACTGAGGAAGTAGTATTCAAGAACTGATCGCTGATAATAACAGGTGAAGCATTCAAGAAACTAGCTATATTTTTTAGCTCATAGGACTTGTTTCTATCAAAATTATCTATACATGGTTCAGCTTTTAGAATTATTAGCTGTTCCCTTCGTTTTGCAATTAGATCAAAACAAGCATTACTGTTCAAGGATAAACTTGCAATACTGAATCCAGCTTTCTTCAGAATCTGTTCTATATTGTGGAGAATTGTTAGTCGATTTTGTTGAGACATCTGAACACCGGATTGATTTTCAAAAAAATGCTTTCTCAATTAAATATAAGTCTAACTTTTAAAACAAAATTTCTCAAAGGTTTTTGGACATATAAGAACCATCTAAACTGTATCCTTGATTACGATAGTATTCTCTAACACCAATACCAGATATGACTGATATTTTCTCGAACCCTTTTTCACGTCCTATATTTTCAGCTTTTGAAAGCAGTAATTTCCCATAACCTCTGTGCTGCCATTGTAAATCATGTTTTGTTGAAGATTTTATTGCTAGGGATTCTCCGTAAATATGTAGTTCTCTCACAACAATTGTTGATTTATCTTTAAATTCAGGTCTAATTATATCTGCACTGATTTCTCTTAATCTTAAGAAACCAATAAGTACATCATTTTCTGTATCCTCATAGGAAAGAAAATGTTCAATACCATTACTTGCAGCATAGGTCCTTTGAACTAATTGTATTGAGGAAGGACTAATCTCTCCTTTTTCCTTATACAAGAAGTGACCAACTTCTCTGCATCTAATACAACTACATTTCTTCCCTTCATCTTTTAGTATTTGCTGGATATCAAGTCTCAAATCGCTTTTATTTGGACCTGCAGCTATTTGATGAGCAGGAATATCTCGTAAAACTCTCTTTATTCTTACATAAGGTGGTACAAATTCCTTAATCTTTGCAATTAGCTTTGCTGCTTCTTCATTTGTAAGTGCTTTATATCTTCCTTCTTTATAGTCATCATATAATTTAGTATCTGGGATTACCATTGTTGGATAAATTTTGATCTCGTCTGGTTTATAGTCTGAATCGTCGAATAGAATCTTGAAAGATTCAATATCTCTTTCAGATGTTGAACCCGGTAGTCCAGGCATCATATGAGCAGTTATCTTTAATCCTGAATCTTTTGCAAATTGAAAAGCATTAATTGTTTCCTTTGTACCATGTCCTCTTTCTATTTTTTCCAGAATATCATCAAATACTGTTTGAACGCCCAATTCAAGACGTGTCACACCATAATCAACAAGATGATCTATTTTTTCGTGATTTACTTGATCTGGTCGTGTTTCAGCAGTCAACCCCACGCATCTATGGATTGCAGTTTCATTTAATTTGTGTGCATCTTCAATTGAGGAAGTATCCTTTTCATTAAATGCATCAAACATTCTCTGAATGAACCATTTTTGGTATTCTAAAGGTTGATTTGTAAAAGTTCCTCCCATTACTATTGCATCTATTTTTTCAGTTGAATGGCCAATAGCTTCTAGTTGTTTAATCCTATCTCTTACTTGAAGATAAGGATCATAGTTGTTTCTTATTCCTCTCATGGAGGTTGGTTCATATCCTGTGTAACTCTGTGGTTTCTCAACATCTGGTCCTCCAGGACACATAATGCATTTGCCATGTGGGCATTCCCAAGGCTGGGTCATTACTGCGACAATAGCAACTCCTGACAGAGTACGAACCTTCCGTATCATCAGAATAGGTAATAATTCTTCTTTTTCATCAGGAGAGCAGAGAGCAAGTATTTCGCTATTTCTGGGAAAATCCTTTAACTTGTATTTTTTTGAAATCTCTCTTTTTAGTTTATTTAGATCATTTTTTGTTGAAAGTTTCCTATGTAACAATTCATTTTTGATTTCTAAAATGGCATCGTTTCTATCTTTCATAGGAAAAACTTTTCATAATAAATTGGAAAAAAGATTATCTTGACTTACGTTTAGCACCCATACTTGCAGGTTGTCCAGCAAATCGACCTAGAATAATTCTCTTAACATATTTATTTCGCAATCCCTTTCTTGGAATAGGACTGCGTCTTTCTTTTGCAACAACCTTTGGTGTTTGTTTTCTAACCTTTCCTGCTTTTTGTAGTGAACCGTGACCCATAGAATCACCTTTTTAATCTATCTCAGATGATAATAGAGTGTTTAAAAACTTATAGTTTTTGGTTCTGAAGATTTTCCTTGAAAGAAGAGAATTTACATGGTAAATCCATATTTAAGCAAGAAGAAGTATTTCATCTCTTTTTAAATGAATTGCAAGATTACTGGTTGAAACAGAATTAGGTGTTATATTTGGCTTGGAAAATGGTTTTCAAAATTTACGCAGAAAAAAAAGAGAAAAGTCTAGAATTGACTAGTTATAAACTAAAAAATATCAACAATGTCAAAAGCTTTCTATTGAAGTTTTTTGAAGATCAAAAGGATTGGCTAAGAGAAGAGAACAAACTTGGGAAAGGGCTTGGGTATGAAATTATATTTGTTGATGATGAAGGCAACGATTTACCAATGAAAAATCTATATGATT
>Ga0255055_10003860_pt1 | contig 10008 bp, 9 predicted proteins | sample JV7_2_27_MG_FD_188633 | JGI IMG/M metagenome (GOLD analysis project Ga0255055, IMG submission 188633) | Seawater microbial communities from Jervis Inlet, British Columbia, Canada - JV7_2_27 | ecosystem: Environmental > Aquatic > Marine > Inlet | place: Canada: British Columbia | collected...
ATTGAGATATCCGCATGAGTTCAGTGGAGGACAAAGACAAAGAATTGGTATTGCGAGAGCTTTAGCAATTCATCCTGAGGTTATTCTTCTAGATGAACCAGTTTCAGCCCTAGATGTTTCAGTTCAGGCACAGATTCTCAATCTATTACATGATCTTCAAATAGAATTTGACTTAACTTATATGTTCATTGCTCACGATCTTAGTGTTATCAAACACGTTTCTGATCGAGTTGCAGTTATGTATCTTGGTAAAATAATGGAAATGTCACCAACTGGTGAACTCTTCCGTAAAACAGGACATCCTTACGCTGTTTCACTTCTCTCAGCTATTCCACGTCCAGATCCTCGAATTAAGATGGATCGTATACTTCTTGAAGGAGATGTGCCAAGCCCAATAAATCCTCCATCAGGTTGTCCATTCCACCCAAGATGCTATAAAGCGCAAGAAATCTGTTCACAAGTTTCTCCACCTCTTGAAGAATTGTATGCAGATCACTTTGTATCTTGTCATTTTCCAGAGATTTAGTTTTTCAATCTCTTTCATTTCTTTTATTTTTAATATTCATCTTCTAAATTAACAATATTCATAAAGTCATTTCTTCCCTTTGCAAAACGAGTTATATTTTCAATTTGTTCATCCCAACGTTTTAAATCACTAAAAGGTGACGCCCCTCTATGGGGAGAGAGGACAACATTATCCAAAGTGTGAAATGGATATTGGGATGGATATTTTCTTCCAACGTCATCAGGTTCAGGTTGGTAGTTATACCAAACATCCAAAGCTGCTCCAAGAAGTTTTTTATCCTTTAAAGCTTGATACAAACATTTTTCGTCAACAACAGCTCCTCTAGCCATGTTAACCAATAAACCATTTTCTCCAAGCAGTTCCAATTCTTCTTCTTTTATCATTCCTTCAGTCTTTGAAGTTAGTGGAACAGCAACTATCAATGTATCTATATCTTTTAGAAAACGAGGAAGTTCATCATAAGTATATTTGACTACAGGAGTCGGTAAAGGAATTTTCTGTTTCCCCCAATCCCTACGTAAAACTGCAAACTCAACGTTGAAACCAGAAAGAAAATGATGAACTTTATGGTTAACTGCTCCATAGCCAAGTAAACCAACCTTTCTATCTCTCAAAGGTATAGAAGCTGCATGAGAGTCTCCCAATCTCCATTTCCCTTCTTTCATCCAATTATGATGAAGAACTACTTTATTCATTAAGGAAAATAATAAGGCTACTGTATGTTGAGCTGTAAAATACGAATTACCATGTCCATTGACTAGTATAACTTCCCTCTCTTTGTTTATTTCTTTGAAGAGAGGTATTAAATGTTGAATACCAGCTCCAGGATTAAGAAAAAGACGCATTCTTTTTGCTGCTTTAAGCAAATCTATAGATGGTCTCCATCCCATTATAATATCCGCAGAAGGAGCTAATTCAATAAAAGTTTCTTGTTCAACATCTGGTGGAAAGATTAGTTTTACTTCTGGCAAATTACTCAATCCTTCCTGCAAATAATTCTGTAACCTTTCATTTGGTTGCCAAATGCACAAAACATTGATTTCTTTATTGTGAGACATATTCAACTATCTGATTTAATAATGTGATAAAAATCTTTCACATAGTAAAAAGTGCATGAATCTGAATAACAAGAGGAAGCATATCTAGTCTATTTCTAAATTGAAGTAATTTGCCATCTCCTTTAACAAAGCAATGAATCCAGAGTTCACATTGGTGAGAAGTTCTAGAAAATTAAGAATATCAGCTGGATCAACATCGGTTTTGTCTAGAGCTGTTTGAAAGGATGCTAATTGTTCGAATAGCTTCTTTACTTGACTCTTACCTATGGAAACATAACGGTTGTAAAAATCATGAACATCCTCGGATTTAAATTTTGAATCTACAAAAGGAACAAGTTTTGCCATTGCCTGAAAAGCATTTCGTATCTTTTCATATTCTTCGTAATCTAACCTAAAGATCATTACTTGTGCTTTTCTTCCATAATATGAAACATTATGTTTTCCTTCCCGTAAAATTGCGATAGTTTGAATCAATCCAGCTTCCTCTAACTTCTGAATATGGAAATATAAATTATGTAAACTAATATCAAAATCCTTCCAATCTATACCTTCAATTTGCCTTTTTTCTTCTTTATAGAGTTGTATCCTTTGATAGATTTCTTGTATATTCAGAGCTCTTCGAATGATATCTTCTTCTCCAGTTTCCTTATTTTTTTCTTTCATTCCTTCTCCTAATGTCTTTAAAATTAATATTCTTGCATCGTGTGCATAATAGGTCTTTTCAGCATCTTTTGCAAAATTTATCTTAGGTAAAGAATCCCAAAAAGAATAGAGAATCTTGCGATCTCTGGGATCAAAACCTTTCGCTTCTCTTTTGCTCATTTTATTCACTCTAGTAACTCTTTTGATACGTAATCTAAATATTATAAGTATATCTATTTTAATATGTTTTTCGGTTAAAATAATTTTAACGGTAAAAAGATTTTTAAAGGTATAAGTATTTAACTTCTTAAGTATGAAACCTAAATATTCCACAATAGGAGATAGAATCGTAGTATTAGAAAACGAATATGATGCAAATTTAGCTTGTATTGTTATGGAAAAGAGTCTGGTTTTTGTAGATACTGGACGCAGGGAGGATCTAGCACACAAATTCAGAAAGGATATGGAAAGAAGATTCAACAAGAAGGCTTCACATCTTCTCATCACACACTATCACTTTGATCATTATGGAGCAATGTCTGTCTTTAAGGATGTAGAAATTGTTGCTGCGAAAGCAGGTTATGATGACTTCTCTGCGGGGCTTAAAACCTATTTAACCAAAGAAAAAAGGGAAGAAACAGTAAAAACATGGAAGGAAGAAGCTGAGAGAAACAACATAGAAGTATCTCCAGGAAGATTACTACACTGGGAACATTATCCAAAGAACGAGCTTTTTCTACCAACAAAGATAGTAAAGGATGAGTTTGAACTTGGTGAGAATAAAGAAAAAATAATCTTCAAGGTAACTGGAGGACATTCGGAGTGCTCTGCTTATGTCTATATACCTTCTGAATCGGTTATTCATGTTAGTGATAATCTAGCTACTGATCCAAATGGAAATGACGGTGTTTTTCTAGGACATTCTGTTTTCTTTTACAGAATGGGAGTTAGTAGCAAAACAATAGAGATATTGGAAGAAATAAGTGCTTTACCTGTTGTCACAGTTATACCAGGTCATGGACCTATAGTAAGTAAAAGTCAAACCATAAAAGTAACTAAGTATCTTAAGAAATTATCTGCAATTATTCATTCCTCGATTATTGAAGGTAAAAACTTAGACGAAATAGAAACTGATTCTAAATTCAAGAAATTTTATGATGCAAAGCCTGATTGTTGGTCTACAATAATCCAGAGGCAATACAACCTCATATTAGAGGAGATTCAAAATTGAAGAAAAATTATAAGGTGAAAAAATGTCAAAAGTAAAAATATCAGTTATAAAGAAATTTAGCCCAAAGGAAGTCATAGGACACGATTTTATTAGACCAAATGGAAATCCTATATTACCCTGCGGAATACAAGTAGGCGAGGAATATGTTGTTGATGAAACTGGAAATATGCCTGAAGGTTTCTGTCATCATGCATGGTTTGGTTTATACAAAAACGTTAGTGTTCTGAAAAATGGTGGTGGCTTCCCAAATTGGACAGGTGAAAATATGATTTATACAGCCTGCCCAGATGGAATAAGACCAGTCATCTTTCAAGTTGAAAGAATCGAGGATTAAAGCTTCTTCAATCAAGGTGATTACATGAATATTAATTCAGAAATGACAAAAGTTGAGAAAACAGTTAATCTTTATCTTGAAGGATTGTACGAACGTAAATTCAATCTACTTGAAGAGGCATTCTGGGAAGAAGCTAGAAATATAGGTATGACAGCTGAAAACGAATTCTGGTTTAAGACAATGGATTTTTGGAAAGAAAAATGCAAAAAACCTTTAAATCAGAATTCAAAGGAAAAACGTGAACTCACAATAGAAAACATTGATATCTGGCATAATTCAGCAGTTGTAAGAGTAAAAATGGTTATTACTCATCCTACACGAATATATGAATGTACAGATTTTCTTTCACTTCTAAAAATAGATGAAAAATGGAAAATAATGCACAAACTTTGGTCTGCAAGAAACATTCCAAAATAATATTGGAGAGGGTTAGAAATGAAATTTGGCTATACATTGGAAAATTTTGATGTGAATTTGGAAAGAGATTATTTAATCAATACTGCTAAAATTGCAGAAGAAGTGGGTTTTGAATCCCTTTGGACAGTTGATCACATTATGCAAGCTGATGAGAAGGGGTTGACGATTTTTGATGATATTACTACATCTCTCTACAATAATATTGCAGAACCGTTAACAACTATAGCTTTTCTTGCAGGACAAACAAATACAATCAAATTTGGAGTTTCTACCCTTGTTCTCCCTATAAGAAATCCAATTATTGTGGCTAAACAAATAGCTACTTTGGATTACTTAACCAAAGGAAGAATTGTAATGACATTTGGTGCGGGATGGAATGAATCAGAGTTTAGTTTTCTAGGAGAAAATTACAAGAAACGTGGCAGTAAACTTCGTGAAGGTCTTCAAATCATCAGAAACCTATGGAGTGGTGAAACTTCGTTTGAAGGAAAATACTATCAATTCCAAAACGTAAGTTTCAAACCATTAAGGTCTGAACTTTCTAAATTCCCCTTAATTGTAGCAGGTACATCTGATTATATGATAGAAACAGCAATGGAATATGGAGATGGACTTCACCCAGCTGGTGCAAGTGGGCAGGAAATCAAACAGATGCTTGCTCCTTATCAAGATCAACTAGAAAACAGGGATTTCTATTTATCTGTACATGTAGATGTTTACAGAGATACAGAGTTTGAAGAGTTGATTAACGAATACGAAGAAAATGGTATTCACAGAGTAATTATTGATCTATCTAGAGGAGACATCAAACCAGAAGAAAGAATTGAATTTCTAGAACAAATAGGGGATTATGTAAGAAACTTTTAAACCTACTTTGAATCCAAAGTTATTCAGATGATATTTAATGATGATCTAATTGATCAGATAAGAGCTGAGTTTCCTAGAGCAGCTGCTGATTTAAATGGAAAAAAACGTGCTTTCTTTGATAATGGCACTGCAACACTGGTTTTAGGACGTGCAGCTCAAGCAGAAAATGAAGCACGCATCAATTGTAGTGCAAATGTAGGCGGTATTTTTGACGAATCCAAAGAAGCGAAGAATACTATTCTTGCAGGTAGGAAAGCAGTCGCAGATTTCTTAAATACCTCAAATCCAGCAACTATAGTTTCTGGAGAATCTGCAACATCATTATTATTCAACTTAAGTTATGCTCTTGGTAAAGAACTCACAGGCAACGAAAATGTTGTTACAACAGATTATGAACACTATACTAATGTTGATCCTTGGGAAGATCTTAGTAATAGGGGAAAGATCCAACAAGTTCGATATGCTAAACTGAACATGGAGGATGGCACTCTTGATATGGATCATCTTCAAGAGTTAATAGATTCTAATACCAAAATCGTTACTATTACTGCTGCTTCAAACATGCTTGGTACAAAAAGTCCGCTAGAAGAAATAGGAAAAATAGCAAAAGAAGTTGATGCCTATTTCATAGTGGATGCAGTGCATCACATTCCTCATGGTCCAACAGATGTTCAGTCTTTGGATTGTGACTTTCTTGTATTTTCAGGTTATAAACTCTTTAGTTCACATGGTAGCTTCCTTTATGGTAAGAAAGAACTTCTTGAAAAGCTTAAACCATACAAAGTAAGAACAGCTCCAACAACCCCTCCTGGAAAATTCGAGTGGGGAACTAGAAATCAAGCAACTTTTGCAGCAATAGGTGGGGTTATTGATCATTTTCTTTGGCTTTCTAGTGAGGTTCAAATCAACTATGATGGAAAGCTCATGGAATATACCAACAATAATCGAGTATTGAAAATCGCTATGAGCGCAATTGAAGAATATGAAATAGAATTATCCAAAGCTGTTCTTACTGGATTTGAAGATATACCAGGGTTACTAGACTTACCTGAAGTGACAGTATATGGGTTAACTGACCTGAAGCGATTAAACGAGAGAGATCCTACATTTTCCTTTGAACTAGAGAATATATCTGAAGAGGAGGTAGTGAATCGCTTGTGGGTGGAAGGAGGAATAGCTGCACGTTCAGGGCATTATTATTCCCATGCTCAAGAAGTTTATAAGAAACCAAAAATTATCCGAATTAGTTTAGTTCATTACAACACACTCGAGGAAATCAGAATCTTCCTAAACACCTTAAATAAAATATGTAAATCGAATTAACGATTCTTTTCCTAATGCTCAAGTTTGATATCTGAAGAAAACAAAAATCAAAAATAAGAAAGATGTGGCGCCGCAGGTAGGATTTGAACCTACGACCGGTCGGTTTCTGCTTATACTCAGACGTTGTCTTATTATTATTAACAGCCGACTGCTCCACCAGACTGAGCTACTACGGCCCTTCGAGATTTTCAGTCGTCTTTCATTCCCTCACTTGGTTTTTAAACCTTTTTTTCATTCTTATTCTTTGATTAGTCAATACTTAATGAATCGTATACTAAACTCTGGATTTCATCTGTTGTAATAGGTTGTATCCAGTTGTTATCGGGAGGAATATGTTGGGAAAAAACGATTATTATCACTTGGTTTGTTGGATCTATTCTAAATAAGGTATTTGCTGCTCCAGCCCAACCATAATCACCAATCCCACTTTTAGCTCTGTTTTTAGCTATCTTGACAACAACTCCTAATCCAAACCCATATCCTTCAGTCATTTCTATTAATTCTGGATCTTCCACTTTAATATACTGCATGTCCAAGTATGTTTTCCCATCTTGGAGTTGATTAGATGTCATCAATTCGATTGTTTTGCTAGAAACAATCTGATTACCAGCATATTCTCCTCCATTCAGCAGCATCAAGGTGAACTTGAGATAATCTTCTAAAGTTGAAACTAATCCAGCTCCTCCTGATAGGAAAGCAGGTTTAGAATCAAATCCACCAGATATTTCTCCTTTAACTTCAATTAACTCTCTATCTTGTTTTTTCATATAGGGTTTTGCTAAACGATTTCTATTTTCTTCAGAAACATAGAAAGAAGTATCATTCATACTGAGTTTATCAAAAATACGTTCTTTAAGAAATACATCTAATTTTTTACTGGATAGTTTCTCTATAAGCAATCCTAGTACATCATGGTTAAAACCGTACCACATATTAGTTCCAGGTTCAAAAATTAAGGGAAGAGATGCCAATTTCTTACTAAATTCATCTAAAATATCCAATTTAGGAAATGACTCTAATACTGATTTTGTCCTATTTTCTCCAACGAAACCAAATTTTTCTCCATAAAGCTTGTCTACAGGAATTCCAGGATAGAAACCATAACTAAGTCCTGAGGTATGTGTAAAAAGATGCTTTAAAGTTATTTTATTCTTAGCTTCTTCTAGTTCAGTATCACCAGTTTCATGATTATAGGATTTCAGTATTCTTATATTTTTGAATTCTGGAAGAAATATCTCAATAGGATCATCTAAATTAAATTTTCCTTCTTCATGAAGAATCAGGGCAGCTAAGCTTACAATTGGTTTAGTCATAGAGTAAATTCGGAATATATCATCGAATTCAATTGGAATATTATTCTCCTTATCCCTCCAACCAAATTTATCACAATATACCATTTTTCCTTTATGATAAACAGCGCATAAGATGCTACCTGTTTCATTGTTATCTATAAAATTCTGAAGCTTGGTAGTCAAATGTGAGAATGATTCTGACTTTACTTGTTCTATTTTCATCAAAACTGTGGTTATTTCTTTACTTTTATATTCTTTTTCTTTATATTTCGCTTCAAACACATAATATTCTAGTGACTATCAAAATACTTTTTATTAGATTTCTTTCAAACTCTTTGAAGAAAACAGCCTTGGTAACTCAGAGGCAGAGTGATTGACTTGTAATCAATTAGTCGGGGGTTCAAGTCCCCCCCGAGGCTCCATTCCCTATTTCTAAAAACAGAATTTCATATTTTATAGTAAGATTGGAAGCTATACAAAGTTTACAATTTAAAGTGGAGAGCTTCCCTCCCTTAAACATAATTTTATGCACTATCAGCTGTTACTATTTCCATCAAACCCAGAATTTCTAGTAATTTTTTTTCTAAATCTACTCCTACCACACCTGCTAATGCTAAAGTACTTAGAAGACTTTCAATTAATTCATCCTCAATTGTTGGATCACATTCTAAACCTTCACAATCATCCAATATTTGTGAAGCAAAAGCATTAAGCATTTTTTCACCCATAATTCTGCTTGGAGATTTTGGGATGTTCATTACATCTAGTTGTTTTACACTGTTCCTGCTATTAATAAGTTCTAACAATTTTTTCTGGGCTTCGTTGATTGATACCATGTTCATCACTTACTATTTTCAGTTTTTACTATTTATACAGACAAAATATTTACTTTTAAAATCATCTATTATATTTACTCATTGTTTTATCTTTCCAATGGAAATTTAATGAATGGAGTGTTTACTTCATCAATCACTGATTCTCCCAGTAGAGAGAGCCTAATGCAAGAAAACGTCATTTTCCATTGGAAATAAGGGGGAGGGGCAGTTTTACGCGTTTAAATCGAAAATTTTGGAGTTTGAGATTTTTGTCGGTAAATTACAAAACCATTATTGTCGGGTGCCGTAATACCACAAAAATACAGAGAAACAGAGTGAAAAAACAAAAAAGTGCACTTTTTATTCCCCATTTTACAATTTTCCTATATCTTTAAGTTATTTTAACCTTAATATCATGAGTTATGGAAGCATGAAAAGGTAAAAACCAACAAAAGCTTTTCGTATCGAAACTTTAAAAAACAGCAGTAATGAAGACAGTTTAATAGTTTCTTCTGGGCCGGTAGATCAGTTGGAAGATCGCTTCGCTTGCACCGAAGAGGCCTCGGGTTCAAGTCCCGACCGGTCCACCAACTTCATTTTAGTTCATTGTGAAATATCATTTTTGTGGAAAGGTTTTTGTTTGGAATTTCAAAATATTGTTGAATAATATGATTTCTGTTGTAATTCCTGTCCTAAATGAAGAAGAAAATGTTGTTCCACTTTTCAAAGAAATCAAAGAGGTTTTATCATCCCTTCCTAACAACTATGAAATTATTTTTGTTGACGATGGCTCGACAGATCAAACTTTAGAAAAACTTCGTTCACTCTTATCAAAAGGTGAAAAAAAACTGCGAATAGTACAACTTCGTCGTTGCTTTGGTCAGAGTGCAGCTCTGTTAGCAGGTTTTCAATCAACAAAAGGTGAGCTTATTATCACACTTGATGGAGATGGTCAGAACGACCCTCACGACATTCCTTTTCTTCTAGAAGCTCTAAATGATGATATTGATGTAGTATGTGGATGGCGCCATAAAAGACGAGATGGATTTCTTCTAAAGAAACTTCCTTCAAAGATTTTCAACCTATTCAACCGTATGTCCAATAAATTAAACATTCATGACAGTGGTTGCACATTGCGTATCTATCGTAAAGAAGCAATTGTAGATTTACTTCTTTTAGGAGGAGACCATCGCTATATTCCTGCAATTCTTTCTAACAGAGGATTTCAATTCGCTGAAGTGAAGGTAAACCATAGACCCCGAACTAGAGGAAAAACAAAATATGGTGTAAAAAGAATTTTTGATGGGTTTTCAGATCTCTTTACTCTTCGTTTTCTATTTAATTATGGAAAACGTCCAATGAGATTTTTCTCCAAGATTGGAATAATAACTCTTCTTACAACACTGGGTCTTGGAATCTATTTACTAGTAGCCAAATATGCATATGGTCAAGATATTGGTTCTCGACCATTACTCCTACTTACAATTTTATTGGGAATTGCAG
>Ga0255055_10003861_pt1 | contig 10008 bp, 6 predicted proteins | sample JV7_2_27_MG_FD_188633 | JGI IMG/M metagenome (GOLD analysis project Ga0255055, IMG submission 188633) | Seawater microbial communities from Jervis Inlet, British Columbia, Canada - JV7_2_27 | ecosystem: Environmental > Aquatic > Marine > Inlet | place: Canada: British Columbia | collected...
ATCACTTTGTATACAGATGGCTGATCAGATTTTCATCGCAGTATGATTCCGCATCCAGCACGTAGCGCTCCTGCAGCTGTTGCAATTGATGCAGCAAAAACATCAGCCCGATGCTGATTAACAGAGCGATCAAGGTTGAATTAAATGCGACGCCCAGGCTGCGCGTGACATCAAATATGTCGCCTTGAATGGCTTTATGCGCCTGGCCCAGTGCATCTCCGATCCCTCGAACCGTACCAATAAACCCGATTGATGGAATGGCCCAGGTGATATAGCGTATCATGGATAACTCGGATTCAAGTCGTTCGGCTTCCGAATCGCAATAGGCATGTGTGGCGCTGGCCACATCCTGAATGTTGCGGGTGGTACTGAATCGCTGTAAACCGGCCAGCAACGCTCTGGGCAACAACGTCTTGCGTTGCTGCGCTGGCAGTGCTTGAATCTGCCGGGATACATCCCGGGTATCCACCGGAAGGATGCGCACGCCTTCAGCCAATGGAATCAAGTCCATTTGCAACAACGCTCGCTGCTGCGAGGTTTTAAAGGCTTTATACCCCATGATGGCAATCGCCCAGAACATCAGAATAAAACATGCTTCCTGTTCGTAATCACGGATCAACACAAAAACCGATCGTTCCGTCACCTGAGATTTGTTTTCTGCCATCTGAATGGCCTGTTTGGCCAAAATGGTGTCGGCCCTAGGCCGAATCACTGCTACATAGATGGCATGCACAATAATCACGATGATGATCAACGAAAACACCTGGTAAAGGAAGTCAAAAGAAAAAGGAAAAGATTTTTTCATGATTTTTATCCATTAATATAATATTTTTGAGAAAAATTCATAATCTGCTTATCTGGAAAGTCCAAGTTTCATTAGATAAACCCTCTGTGGAAACCGCTCCCACATTCAATACCAATTGTTCTTTCTGGACAACCGGAATTCATAATATTGTGTTTCCTTTCCAGAAGCGAGATATTTTTTCGATGGGCCCCGCCAGGCGGGACTTCGCGTCTGATTATTAGTAAATTAAAGTGCTCAGCCCCGCCTATATTGGCGGGGCAACAAAGCCCTTGGGCGTTAGATGCATTTTTGAGATAGCTTCTAGATGTCATATGGGAAATCCACTGCCTGCTCCGCCTCAATTTTTTCCGAGGGTTGAAAATCTTTAAGCGGCTTTTTTTTAACGCCGGTTGATTCTCTCTTTTCATCGGTTTTAGATTCGGGTTTTTTGCTTTCAGACGACGGTGCATTCTTATCATTGGTGGCAGTCTGTGTTTCGTTCTGCGCAACGATAACCGTATATGAATTCGGCTGTTTCCAAACCGGCTCCGCTTGATTCGTTGTGCCCGCCCGGGCAGCCCAATTTACGATAACCAGAAAGCCCAGCAGCGCAACACCGATTATTGCCAGCCTTTTGAGCTCTGCTAATATTTTCACGGCCATAATCTATTTCTCATTTGGAGTAGCGGCAAATACGAAACCCAAGGTCCGGGCGCTTGCCGTCGCTGTAATCGCGATACGCCAACCTCAATTTGCTGATGCTGGCGTATTTCCAGCTCGAGCCTTTAACCACATGATGCTTTCCCTCGGGGGGTCCGGATGGATCGCTATCGGTTTCATTCTTATTATAGGTATAAATTGTGTAAAAGTCATGGCACCATTCCGCGACGTTGCCGCCCAGATCATATAACCCCAGACCGTTGGCCTTAAATTTTGCCGCTGGCGCCGTGCCCGGGTAGCCATCATTGTAATCTTGGATATAAGCGGACAAAAGATTTTTTGCCGAAGTATCGGCATAATTACCGGATGGTGAGGTGGGCGGGAACCGATTTCCCCAGGGGTATTTGAGGGCGGTTTGGGAATTTATAAACCGGGCACTATATTCCCATTCGGCCTCGCTGGGCAAGCGATATCCGGGACCGATGGGATCGGCGGCGACGAGGCTATTTCCTTTTTTTATATAGACCGGCGGCAGAGACTCCCTGGCGCTCAACCAATTGCAGAACAAAGCCGCCTGCTCCCAGGTCACCTGAACAACGGGATGATCTTCCTGTGACAAACGCTGTCCTTTGAATGCACCGGACCGGTGGTCAGCCAAAAATTGTTTAAATTCTTTATTGGTTACTTCTCTCACGCCCATATAAAATGGCCGTTGCAGGTTTATTTTTCGAAGCGTTTCATTGGAACGGCGGCCCTGTTCCCGACGCGAAGATCCCATGATAAAGGGTTGCGGACGAATCAGCTTCAGAGGGTAACCGTTCTTGGCCGTGATGACGCCCGTCTGAACTTTGGGTTTGGATTTTAGCCTGGTTAAGGTGATTTTTATTTCTTGCGGGTATCCGGGTCGCGGGGTGATGCGGGTTTGAAAGGGCTTATATCCTTTTTTCCTGATTTCCAACAGGTGACTGACCGCGACCAGTTGTAATTTCGGTGGGACCGCCCCGCGGTTATTTCCATTCACAATCAGCTGGGCGTCGGCGGGCTCTACTTTAAAATGAATAACTCCCAGTACCGGTTTTAAATCCACAGCCAGTTTTTTTAATTTTCCGGTTGACACCTGAACCCGGCGAGATACTTTTTCATAACCGGCTTTGGATATTCGAATCTCATGCTGGATATTCGCTGATAATTTGACTTTAAGCGGTGTCTTGCCGACAAATTTCTGACCGATGGTTACATTTGCTCCGGACGGTGTGGTTTGCAGGGCCAATGTGCCATCAGCAGGCTGCAGTCGGATGTCAGTTATGTTTTGCGCTTGATTCAGCTCGACAGCTAACTGAGTTTGCCAGGTTTTAAAACCATCGGCATCTATTTGCAGCAGATAGTTTCCCTCAGGCAGTTCAATTTTTAAGGGTGTATTTCCGGCCGGTTTTCCGTCAACGGATACGGCTGCTCCTTCTGGAATCGAACTGATAAAGACATCAGACCAGCCGGGAACAAGTGCAAAATCAAACGACTGCTCTGCTGAGCACCCGTCAATTTGGACGTCTGTTTTTATATCTTGATAGTTATCTGCTTGAATTTCTAAAACCCGCCGGCCGGCTTTTACTTCAAGATTTAAAACCGGCGTGATGGCGACTTCCTGTCCGTCAATGATGACCCGGGCGTCGTTGAGAAGTACCTGCGGCTTGCCGGATTGATGCGCCTGCAAGGACAAACTTCCCGGAAGTCTTTCCATTTGAAATCGGACTTCTTGACTTTTTGCTTTACCGACCTCGAAAGGTCCTTCAAATGGATAGTAACATTCTTTAACGGCATGCAAATTATACTTGCCGGGTCGCAGCAAGAAATGGCCGCCAAATCTGGGTGCAATCAGGCTTCCGCTGATTGAAATTTGATCCGGCTCCGGTTCAATGCGAATGGTGATTTGCTTTGCGGTAAAGACAAACCAGGCGGCCATAAAAAGCAAAAGAAAGCTGAATGCAATTGTCAGTCCGATAAACCGCCGATTGCGTATAATTGAACCGGCACCCTGCTGCCTGCGATCCGAACGGAAAGAGAGGGGTTTGATTTTTAGCGCCCGATCCATGCTGCCGGTAGGTGGCGGCCTGACCGACTCAATACGTGATTCTTGAGAAACGACCTGGATGATAAAGTCGTCACCTTCAGCCTTAAAAGTTATTTTACAGGAGCCAATTTCAAGTGTGTCTGCATGCATCAACCATGCTGAGCCTTCCAGTCTTTGGCCGTTGTATTGAACCGAAACCTCAGATGGACCGGCTTGCACAAAAGGCCGTTTATTAGACAAGCCGATATAGGCGGCTTCCTCATCGGCCTTAAGATCATTGACTCCGATATCGGCGCTGGGGCCGGCTCCAATAATAATCGGAAACCTATCCTCGGAAACCGTGCGTTCGCCCTTGTGGTCTCTGATTTTGTAAAGGATTTTCAAATTTCAACCTCACACTTGACAGCAATGCGCTTTGGAGTTTGCCCTGGTTTGATGATAATTTTCTTGCGTACGTCTTGGTATCCGTCACGGGTTCCCACCACGGTATATGTGCCGGGCCGCAGGTTTAATTCATGACTCGCAAAGCGACCCAGTTTAGCAACTTTATACACGGCAACTTCTGTAAAATTATCGGATTCAAGGATAATTTTTACAGGGGTTTGTGCAGCGTCCACCAGCCGGGTGAGTTTGTCGAATTGGTCTTTGAGCCGCGAGCCTTTTGGATTAACTTCGTCGATTTCGGCAATCAGTTGAATAGCGTTTTCAAGCTGGCGATCTGATTCCAGGGCCGCGGGTTGTTGCAGGAAAAAATTAATGCGCTTATCAATGCGGATGAGTTTCAAGGCGCGTTGTTTCCCCTGGACGGCAAAGCGGACATTGGAATCGATTTTAAGAACCTGCTGGTAGGCGTTTAATGCCTGTTGCCAGTTTTCGGCCTGTTCAGCATCTGCTGCTTTTTTACGATACGTTTCAATGCGGGCCAGGCGAATGGACTGATCCACCTGTGTCAGCGCGTCTTTTACTTCCCGGGATTTTGGCCTGAACGATTTTGCTTTTAACAGTTTTGACCGGGCAAGAGTGTAGTTGTTATTATGCAGGGCTGTCAGCCCTGCAGACATCAGCTGTTGAAATTCTTCATCACTGATCTGGGTTTTAACGCGGGCCACCGCCTGCCGGGCTTCTTTAGACGCGGGGTCCAAGCGCAAAGCCTCTTGATAATCGGCATGCGCAAAAGAAATATTTCCCTTTTTTTCATGACGGTTTCCCGATTCCATCAGACGCATGACGGCATCGAGTTTTTGAGCGCGCTGCAGGCTGTTTTGGGCAAGTTTATTGTCCGGATCAATCATCAGGGCGACATTGAATTTTTGCTGGGCCAGTTCACCGTTTCCTTCATCCAGGGCCATGCGGCCTTCATCCAGCAACTGTTTTAGAGCCGGCTCGAGCTGGTCGGATAAGGCCTGAGCGCTGGCGGCAGCCTCCTCATATTTTGCGGCCGCCGCAATGTAATCGTTTTCAAGTAACAACCGATCCGCTTCTTCAGAAAGTTGCCTCATTTCATGATACGTTTCCTTTCCCCATTGCGAGACACCTTTGACTTCCAAATCCTGTCTTAGCCGCATAAATTCAGCTAGTTTTTGTTCCGCTTGCTCTTTTTCAGCGGCAAGTTTGGCCGGATCCGGCGCCTTTTCGGGTAACTCTTTTGGCATCTCTTGAGTCTTTTTTGACTCCGGCTGATTTTGTGGGCTAAGCGTTTGTTGCATCTGGGGTTCTTCAGGGGGGCTGCTTGCCAGATAATGCCATAGCCACAAACCGCCGGCCACCAGAAAAATAAAAGATAAGGCCAGCGTCAAAGCTTTAACCATGTTGTTGGGCACATTTAAAGACAACCCTTTTCTATCCGCTCGCGGGGTTACCTTAAGCGGCGTAATGATTTCCGCACGGTTTAAAGCCGGCTTGTCTTCTGCCGGGCCGGCGTCTAAAACCTCCGGCGACCGGGTCTGATCGACCTGTATGTTTAAAATGCGATTCAAGCGGTTATCGATCTCCTGCATGCTGGTCGGGCGGTCAGCGGGCACCTTAGCGAGCATCTGCTCGATAAGCTTTTCCAGTGGTCCGGGGATGCTCGCATTAACGGCCATTTGATCTAATCTTTGATTGACCGGAGCAGGGATTTCGTGCGTGATTTTGTCACGATTTATATCCGGATAAAACGGTGGGTGTCCGGTGAACAGTTCATACATCAATACGCCGAGGGCATAAATATCGTCAGACGGACTGGGCCGGCGGCCGTCAAGTTGCTGGGGGCTCATGCAAAACAGCGAACCACCGGAGGTAATTTCCAGGGCTTTGTGGCCGGTTTTGAAGACCCCGGCAATACCAAAATCCGTCAGCCGGGGCGTTTTCTGCCGGTCAAGTAAGATATTGTTGGCTTTTACATCTCGATGAACCAGCCCCAGGTCGTGGGCATAACCCAAGGCATCGATCACCGGCTTCATCAGTTGGATTATTTTAACGCTGCTGGTGTGTTCGAATTGGCTGCGGTAAATGGTCAGGTCCTGGCCGTCGATATATTCCATGGAGATGAACGCCAGATCTTCAAATCGATGGAAATCAAAAACGCGGACGATATTTGGATGGACCAGGCGTCGGGTGTTACGGCATTCATTTTTCAACAGTTTGACGCTATCTGGATTAGACGTTAGCTGTGGATTTAATATTTTTAAGGCAACCTGTATTTCAAGCTCAAGATCCCAGACCAGCCAAACCTGTCCCATGCCGCCTTCGCCGATCAGCTCATGCAGGGAAAAACGGGAATGCAGTATTTGGTCTTTTTTTAAACTCGGCATAGCGTTCAATTCTTTAGTTTTTACCGCTTTCCATAATTATGTTCCGGGTCACCGACCACACGCAGAGCAGGTGGCTTGGATTTTTCCGCCATAAGCGGGAAAATACAAAGGCACGGCAGTGCCTTAATCGGTGCGGGTGTAACCGGGTGCTTTGCACCCGGTTTGAAAACACCCAATGACGGAATTGCGGCATAAGTGGTTGTAGAAAAAAACGTTTGAATACCGGAACGTTTTTTTGACAACCACTTTAGACGGCTGGGTCTCTTTGGTATACTGTGTGCCTGTTTGAGGTCCTTTGTGCCTAGGGTACTCTATGAAAAATCACGAAAATATGAAAGGCAGAGGTGCCGAATGAAGCCATTTTCGTGATTTATTGAAGATTTTTCAATACCCCATCCGCTTGCGGTGGGGGTTTCCGCAAGTTCCCTCTCCCTGAGGGAGAGGGTTAGAGCCTGCCCCGCGCTTGATGCGGGGGTGAGGGGGAATATAATAGGATAATTCCTTTTACATACCCCGACCGCTTGCGGCGGGGTGGTTAATTAGGATCAATATTTTGTTCTTCAGATGATGGTGTCGGAGCAAAGCCGGTTTCGGCAAGATAGATTTGGCGCAATAATTCTTTCCAGCGTTTAAACTGCTCCTCAGCGGATCCGGTCAATTCATATTGCTGCCCTTCAAATTCCATTGTAACGGGTTGCATTTCATCCCCGAATGATTCACTGAGTTCTTGAATTGCCGCCGAGTGAATTTCAGCCTCCTTCGAAACATTCCAGCCGCTGATAAACACCTGTCCTCCGATAATCACCATTGCCGGTGCAATGACGCGTGCAGTATTGGAATCCTGTGACCCCGCCGCAATCGCTCCTGCGATTAACAGGGCGCCGATGAGTTGTCTGGTCAACGCTTTGCGTTTGATCTTTTTTATGGCTTTGCGTTCGGTTAAATTCAGCTGGCGCCAATTTTCATATGACGGCCACATTTCATTATAAAACCCATCATAATATTGATTCAGGGTATCGACATACATATATTCACGTTCTCTTATTTTCATCAGGCGGTCCATCATGGGGTCATTATCCGCTGGAAGCCGGTTAATTTTAATGTGGCCCCTTTTGCTTTGCGAAAGATGATCACCAAAGGCTTCCGGCGCGAAATCTTTTGCAAATTTTAATTTTGAAACCGTCCGGATTGTTTTGATTTCAGCAGCCGTCAACTTCTTTTTGAATTCAGCCATATCATTGGCGATGGTATTGTATAGATCCTGGTGCGCATCTTTTTCTCCCACCTGGTTTCCGGAGTAATTATGCTCACTCGCTTCAGAGCTGTAAGTCTTTTTAAACCAGGTTTTGCCGGTGGCATCGACCACATTGATTTCCAGAACAAGGTCCTCGCCGTTTGATTCGATGATTTTGCCTTTAACGAGCAGATCTACACTATTGGTCTCGGCCGGAACCACCTGTATGGCACCCCAATGGCTGCTTTGCTGCAAGGCGTTTTTTAAGTGATAGGGAATAAAATGGCTTTCGGCTTTGCGGATGTCAGGATCTGTACCCTCCTTTTTGGCAGCTTCCGGTGTTAATTCCTTACTTTCAAATACAAGGATGCCGACATCCATTAACTGGTCTTCGGGGATTTCTGTGCCGGCGCGATCAATCGGTGTGGGGCTAACCTTCTGCGAGCCAAAGGTAGCGCAGCCGGCCAAAACGATAAGACAGGCAAAAATTAATAAGCAGTTGTAAACACTGGGTTTCATTTTTAATGCATTTGACGTTTAGTATTAATTATTGTGTGTTTCTCTTATATTCTTCGTATTCTTTCCACAGCTTTTCTTTAAGCTCCGGGTCTGTTTCATTTTCCGCAGCCTCCCGGAGCTGACGGGCAACGATATCATCATCTTCTTTACTGTAGCGGCTTCCTCTGTCGCCTTTGGGGCCTGAGCCACCGCCTTTGGACTGATCACGGGAGGCCACCGCATCGTCGTCGCCCTGTTCCGTCTGCGAGCCTTTTTCTTTGCTGGATGCGTCCTTTTCTCCTGCTTTGCCCTGCCGGCCTTCCTCGCCCTGTTCGCTTTGTTTTGACCCAGCATCGGACGATTCGGATTCAGCGGTGCCCAGATCCACGCCTTTTTCCTTCAAACGTTTAGCAGCCTCGGCTGCTTCTTGCGCCAGATCACGCATTTTAGCGGCGGATTCGGTTTCGATGATCTCCATTTCCTTTAGCAGCATTGCATCAAATTCACTCAGCGACGCACTTAATTGGCGATCCAGCGCTGCCACCGGGTCCTGGGTTTGCTCTTCCGGGATTGATGGATCCGATAGTTTTTGCGACTCGCCGGAGGTTGTCGCTTTGGAGTCTTGTTTGCCCGGCGAATGCCTGGCCTGAGCGGCCTCCATTTTTTCAACAATTTTACGGTTTTCAGCAACCATGGCCTGGACGCGTTCATGGTAGGTTTCATAGTTGCGAATATCCTCAGCCGAGGCTGTGCCGGATTGCTTGAGCTTTTCAAGCTCCGAAGCAATCCGTTTTTCTGTAGCCTGGCTGACGCGCAAATCATCCCGCGCTTTTTCCAATTTGGATTGCGTTGTTTGTGGGGTTGCTGTCCTACTTTCACTCAAATTTTGGTCGGCTTTCTCGGGTCTGGTTTGAGTTGCACCCACAGAGGCGGTTTGATTTTCTTGTGATTTTTGCTTTGTATCCTGCGGTTGAGACTCGGCTGATTCAGGCGAAGTCGTCTGGCTGGTTTCCGATTTTTTTTGAGTTCCGGTTTGTGTTGATTCTGTCGATTCCGACTTTTCGGGTCTGGTTTGAGCTGCGCCCGCAGACGCGGTTTGATCTTTTTGTGATGTTGGCTTTGCATCCTGCGGCTGAGACTCAGATGCCTCAGGTGAATCCGTCTGGCTGGTTTTCGGTTTTTCCTGAGCGCCGGGTTGCGCGGATTCTGTTGATTCCGATGGCGCAGACGGACGGGTTTCTGTCGTTTCTGGTTTCTCTTGCTTCGGGGAGGGCACAGAAGCGCTTGGTGTCGGTGTGGTCTTGCATGCTGCAAAACCGATCCCTGTTAAAATGACTGAAATAAGTATTAAAGATTTCATTTTAAATAACCGTATCTTATTGACTCTGAAATTATGAAACGATCAAAATACGACAAATGAAATTATTAAAACCACACGAAACCAAAAATATCGGTACTGAATGATGTCATCAAAACTAAATAATTACGTGTCTAAAATAAGATTTTGCCACTTGGGTGTCAAGCCAATAACATGTTTGCCCGGTCATGGTTATATTAGACCTGTGATTGAAAAGTTTTGTTTACAAATTTCAGGTGATTATCTGCCTTTGCGGAATATTTTCTTTGGCTCAAAATGAAGCTCCCTGCAGTCCGACTGAGTCGGATAGGGTATTGTGGCGAAGGCCAATAAAAAACCCGAGATAGAATCTCGGGTGTGATGACAGGTGGCGGAGAGAGAGGGATTCGAACCCTCGAAGGAGGTTTCCCCCCTTACTCGCTTAGCAGGCGAGCGCCTTCAGCCAGCTCGGCCATCTCTCCAAAAAAATTTTTCCAAAATTTTTTTACATAAAATTACGCAGTAATTTTATTGGCGGAGGGAGTAGGATTCGAACCCACGGAGGTGTTACCCTCAACGGTTTTCAAGACCGCCGCTTTCGACCACTCAGCCATCCCTCCTACTATAAATGTCGAT
>Ga0255055_10003864_pt1 | contig 10007 bp, 7 predicted proteins | sample JV7_2_27_MG_FD_188633 | JGI IMG/M metagenome (GOLD analysis project Ga0255055, IMG submission 188633) | Seawater microbial communities from Jervis Inlet, British Columbia, Canada - JV7_2_27 | ecosystem: Environmental > Aquatic > Marine > Inlet | place: Canada: British Columbia | collected...
GGAGGGATATACCACTTCAGTCGAGGACCCAAACCGACCCTGCCCACTGAGGTCTTCGCATACGCCCTGTCACGGTTCTGGAATCGCGAAGCGAGAGAACAAGAGACTCTGAGTTTCGAGCGCCTCATGTATGGGCCCGGAAGCCCCGGCGCCGCTTTCAAGCTGACAGAATCTGCCATGGCAAAGAAGCTTGAGGCCTTGGCGGCGTGGAGCGGCGTCCGTTACGACGAGACGGGCGGGCTTCGCCTGCTGATCAAGCGAAACCTAGCCGAGCCATTGGAGCCAATGGATTGCCTGGATCGATACTACCAAGGCCGCGCCAAGGAGGCTGCGGCATGAGCGATCGACATCTCAGCGAGTTCGTTTCGGTTCGCGGTCGCTTTCACCGATCTGTCAACTTGCTGCGTGACTGGGAGCTCCGTGCCGACCTTACTGACTATCGAGTAACGCCAAGCATTCGCCAGCTTGCCGAACAGATACTGGATGGCCTTCGCGAGCCTGCTGGAAACCGCGCCTGGTCGATTACGGGTCCATACGGATCTGGCAAATCGGCGTTCGCCTTGTTCCTCGCCGATGTTATTGGCTCAAGGAAGCCAACGAACTCGATTGGGCAGAGCCTCCGCGACGAGAGCGGCATTTCGGCCGAGCCGTTCATGCCCGTTTTGTTTGCTGCCGAGCGGGGGCCATTGATCGATGCCCTGCGGGCACGGATAGCAGAGGAGCTTGAGCAGATCTCCCAAGAAGCCGCGCAAGAGCTTAGCGACTTTGCGACTGAAGCGGTGGGATCTGGCGATCTGGTCAGCCGGCTGCTCCAGAAGGCTGCGCACGTCGCGCAGGATTGCGGCTATGGCGGGCTTTTGGTGGTCATTGACGAACTTGGAAAGTACCTGGAGTTCGCCGCAGCAGAACCCGATCAGGGCGACGTTTTCTTTCTCCAGCAACTCGCCGAGATGGCATCGCGGAGTGAGGTGCCGATTCTCTTCGTCACCATCCTACACACCGGCTTCGCCGACTATCTGGCGCTCGGCGACGAAGTCCGACGTGCCGAGTGGCAAAAGGTACAAGGACGTTTCCGGGATGTGGCTTTCCAGCTACCCGCTGAGCAAATGCTCAAACTTGTTGGCGACGCGATCATGGCTGAGCCGGAAGCCGATCTCGACGCCACTTGGCGAAGAGAGATTGACAACCTACTGGTCTCGCGAGCCCTAAAGGAGGCTGGGGCGCGGCTTCCGCTGCAAGAGCTCTTGCATGAATGCCTACCGCTGCACCCACTAACTTCGCTGCTACTCTGGCCGCTTTTCCGGAGCAAGGGCGCGCAGAATGAACGCTCTCTGTTCGCCTTCCTGACGAGCACTGAGCCGCTGGGCTTCCAGTCCTTCCTGCACGATGCGGGGGACAGTGCAGCGCCGCTGTACCGAGTGGCCGATCTTTATGATTACGTCTCTGGCACTCTGGGTTTGGCTACTTACCGGGGCGACCACGCTCGCAAATGGTCGCTGGTTGAGCACGCTCTGAGCCGAATCCCGAAGGAAAACCAGGACGCCTGCGGCGCCGTCGTGAAGACCATCGGGCTTCTAGGCATTTACGGACAAGCAGTTGGCCTCAAGCCATCCCGTGAACTGCTCGGCCTGGCTTTTCCCGAAGAGCCCGAGCTGGAGCAAGCTCTCAAGTTTCTCGAGGAGCGCTCGATTGTTCTTTATCGGCGCCACGCAGACGCCTACGGCCTCTGGGAGGGCTCCGATTTCGACTTGGAGAGTGCGCTCGAAGAAGCTCGTCGGCAGATCGGAGATTTCGATCTAGCGAGTCGGCTCAGACGTTATCTCGGCCTGAGGCCTATTGTTGCCCGGGCACACTATATCGAGAAAGGCACTCTTCGCTTCTTTGACGTCGAGGTCGTACCAGGAGACCGGCGATCTCTGGAAGAGGCGCTGAGACAGTCGACAGACTCCGACGGCAAGATCATTTTCGCGATTCCAAGCACCAGTGCTCAGGCAGACGAAGTGGTCGACGTCTCAAAGGAGCTGACTCGTGAGGGACCTGCCGATCTTTCGATCGTGGCGGTTCCGCAGGTCTCGCAAGGTCTCGGCGCTGCTCTTCATGAGGTTGAGAGCTGGACATGGGTGCGTGATAACTCGCCTCAGCTTCAAGGCGACTCCGTTGCCCGGACTGAAGTTCGGGCACGGCTCGCAGGGGCGAGCGAGCGCCTGGAGCGCACAGCGGGCCGAATCTTCGGTTCCGGTGGCTCTCCCTTCGAGCCGGAGCGCTGTACTTGGCTGCACAATGGGGAGGTCAGGGACCTCGTCGGACCACGAAGCTTTCAGCGCTTCTTGTCGGAGACTTGTGATGCGGCCTTCTACAAGGCTCCAGAGCTGCATAACGAGCTGCTCAACCGGATTCAGTTGTCTTCAGCCGCGGCCAGGGCGCGCCGAAACCTGCTCGAGTTGATGGCAAAGCAACCCGACATGGAGAGGCTCGGCATCGAAGGTACGCCTGCAGAAGCCAGCATGTACGAGTCGATGCTGCGCGGTGGGGGGTTTCACCGGCGGAAGGGCAAGTGGCAGATTGGGGCTCCGACCCTTGCTTGGCGTCCCGCCTGGCAGGCGGCAATGAGCTTCGTTCGCTCGACGCAGCAGATGCGGCGACCGCTTACCGACCTCATGAACTTGCTCAAGGCACCGCCCTACGGAATTCGCGAAGGTCCACTCATGGTTTTTCTGTGGGCATTGCTCCTGTCGAAGAAAGAGGAGCTGGGCTTGTACGAGGAGGGCGTCTTTGTGCCGGACCTTCGCGTGGAGGTCGCAGAACTGCTTGTACGACGTCCCGAAACTTTCGAGATCCAGAGCTATCGATTAACTATTGACCAGAAGAAGGCGCTGCGGAGCCTGCTCAGCGTCGTCGAAGTCGGCTCACCGGGCGAAGCGCAAGCCGATGCCGAAGATTTCCTGCCTCTTGTCAGAGCGCTAGTTCTCTTCGCCTCACAACTCACGCCATATGCCCAGCGGACAACGCGCCTCTCGACACCGGAAGCCGCTCCGGTGCGCAACGCGCTCCTGGAGGCGCGCGACCCTCATGAGTTGCTCTTCCAGGAGCTGCCTGCCGCAATGGGGCTCGACTTGGAATTGCCCAGCGCTAGCGAGGCCTTACCAATCAAGCTCCGGAAGAGCCTGCGCGCTCTGAGCCGAGCGTATCCCGATCTCCTCGATGATATTGAGCAGCAGGTCCGGTCGACCTTCAGCTTGTCTGGCAGCGCCACCGAGGCACGGGGTCAACTCGCTGCGAGGGCAAGGCCGCTTGTCGACTTCGCCGTTCAGCAGCCGTTGCAGCTATTTGTCCGTCAGGTCGCTGGCCCTCGAGGGGATCAGGATTGGCGAGAAACGATCGGCCGTGTCGTCGGCGACGGGTTGCCGCCTTCGCATTGGCGGGACAGGGATGTCAGCGCGTTTCAGGTGCGGCTCCAAGAGGTCGCGAGCGAGTTCGTTCGGCTCGAAGAGCTCGTTGCAGAGAAACAGAGCAGCGGAGCAACAACCGTCTTTCGAATAGGCGTACTTGACGGTCAACACGAAGAATGGCGCGCAGTGGTTCCGTTTGCGAGTGACGACGAGTCTGAGCTTGCGGACCTGACGTCAAGGCTCGAGAGCGTGCTATCCGCACCAAGGACGAACGGAGAGACCGATCTGCGGCTCGCAGCCCTTGCTCGAGTAGCCACCGGGCTCCTCTCAAAGGACGGCCAGGTCTAAATGACGACGACATCAGTCAGGCACATGCTGCTGATCTCAGGCGGGAAGGATAGCACGGCGCTGGCGCTGTGGATGAGGGACAACCGACCTGAAATAGACCTTGAGTATGTGTTTTGTGATACTCACAAAGAGCTACCCGAGACCTACGAGTACCTCACCAAGATTGAGGGATACCTGGGCAAGACAATCACGCGGCTCTCGTCGGGGCTTGGGGACCGCGGCTTTGACCACTGGCTTAAGGTCTACGGCAACTATCTGCCTGCGCCAAATATGCGATGGTGCACACGGAAACTGAAAATCGAACCGTTCGAGGAGTATGTAGGCGAGGATTCCGTCTATTTGTACATCGGCATAAGGGCTGACGAGCGGCGGGAGGGCTACATTTCGACGAAACCGAATTTCATGCCCGTCTACCCGTTCAAGGAAGAGGGAATCCGCAAGGAGGACGTTTTTCGGATTCTTGAGGACAGCGGAATCGGTTTGCCCAAGTACTATGACTGGCGAACCCGCTCTGGCTGCTACTTCTGCTTCTTCCAGCGGAGAGTGGAGTGGGTTGGGTTGCATGAGACCCATCCCGAACTCTTCGAGAAGGCCGGGGCGTACGAGAAGCCCGATGAGGGGTTCACCTGGATCCAAGACGCAAGCTTGGACGCCTTCAAGGATCCCGAGACGGCGGCTGAGATCCGACAGAAGGAGGAAGATCGAAGGGCTCGCCTGGCAGCGCGACGGAAGCCACGAAACCTCGCGGAGGCATTCGGCTTCTCTGAGCTCGATGACTCTGACGAGAGTCCAGGATGCCTAATCTGCCACCTCTAGAGTCGCGTAGCTCGCGTTCCGGTCGAACGATCTACCTGGACTATCACGCTTCGACGCCGTGCGACCCGCGGGTGGTGGAAGCGATGCTGCCTTTCTTCCTCGATTGCTATGCCAACCCGTCGAGCGCTACCCACCAGGCCGGTAGGGAGGCGGCTGCCGCGGTGGAAGAGGCGCGAGCAGGAGTGGCGGGTGTTCTTGGCGCGGAACCAGGCGAAGTCGTCTTCACGTCGGGAGCCACGGAAAGCAACAACCTTGCTATTCTGGGAGCTGCGGAGTTCGCTCCTAAGGGCAGGAACCGAGTCCTGGCTAGCGCGATCGAGCACAAGTCCGTCCTGGAGGCTGGCAAGGCGCTCACTAAGAGCGGTTTCGAGTTTGAGATCATCCCAGTAGACCGCGACGGGCTTCTCGATCTGGGCGCGTTATCCCGCTTGGTTGATGATCGGACGCTTCTGGTGAGCGTTCAGGCCGCGAACAATGAGATCGGCGCGATTCAGCCGGTCCTAGAGGTCACACAGATCGCCCATGCGACCGGAGCGCTCGTTCACTGCGACGCGGCACAGGCGCTCGGTCGAATTCCCATGGACGTTGGAGACTGGGGTGTTGATCTGCTCTCGATAAGCGGCCACAAGTGCTACGGACCCAAAGGCGTGGGAGCTCTCTATGTGCGTGGGGGTGCGCGCTTTGCTGCGCTAGGCCCTTTAGTCTTCGGGGGAGGTCAGGAGCACGAGATTCGTCCAGGAACCCTGAACGTGCCTGGCATAGCTGGTCTGGGGCGCGCCTGTGAGATAGCGCAGGCTGTGCTTCAGCCGGAGATAATCAGGGTGACGCGACTCCGGGATCGCTTCGAATCAGCCTTAATGGAGCGACTGCGCGACACGACGCGAAACGGAGCGCTGACCAGGCGGCTCGCAGGCAATAGTTCCCTCCTCATTCACGGGGTGGACGCAGACGCGCTCATCGCCAACCTGCCCGGCGTCGCACTGAGCACGGGATCAGCCTGCACCTCCGGCGCACCCGAGCCGTCGTACGTGCTGCAGGCGATAGGTCTCAGCCGAGAGGAAGCCTACAGCACCATCCGTGTCGGCATCGGCAGGTTCTCGATGCAAAACGAGCTAGACGATGCAGCGTCAATGATTTGTGCTGCCGCGGAGCATATACGTCAGATCCAAGTTCCGACCTGCGCCTAGTTCCGTTTGGCACACCCTCGAAGCGGCGATCCGAAACGCCTTTCTGAAGTCGGAACGATCGGATGAACGAAAGATGGCGGACCTTGGGTGAGCCGGTACGAGCCGTGATTCCCTGGGATGAAGCCGAAGAATACATCTTCAACGACCCACGAAACCTAGGAATCCCTTGTGTATCCTATCCGCACGTAAACCAGCGCGGGTTATGGTTCACCGTTGACGATTTGGATGCCTACCTACGAGAGAATACGAGGAGTACCTGGAGGCCGATGTCCCGGCACGGCCGCAAGGTCGTTCTACGGTCTACAGAGGCAGCAACATATCTCGGAGTGACATACAGCCAACTTCGTCGACTTATCACTGAGGCTGACTTGTCTCATCAGAAGCGATGGGAAGGGGGACGCTACCGCTTCCAAGTTAGAGATCTAGACCATTTCATCGCTGCGCACAGAAGAAGATTCGTCGCTGCACCGTAGAAACAGCGCTAGCTCCCAGCGGGCCGAGGCGCGGTTTCACGTTTGCTGACTGGGTCCCGGCGCTCTGAACTGGCGACCTCCTGTCCATGAGTCGGATTCTGCCCTTCACTGTCACACCCCCCGCCTACCTTCACTCCCGGAACATCACCGCAACCCGGGAGCACTTCGATGTTGGACGAATCGTTGGTTCAGGCTCAAAAGGCTGTATCCGTAGAGCGGGCCCAAAAGTACGAGAACCTCACCGTCTTCCCGCTGTTTGGGGGGAAGGGAACGCCGTTCGCTTATCAACTGATGGTCGACGCCCTGAGGGCGGAGACCCTGCAGATCACGGAGGTCGCCTCCGGCACGGTGCCGACCCTTCTCGCCGAGAATATCGCCGATATCCCGGTCCTCATCCTGGACGGCGAGCAGCTGATCGGCGCCAAGCAGAACCGCATCACCAACCGCACCATCATCCTGGCCGCACACAGCAAGACGGAGATCCCGGTTTCATGCATGGAGCAGGGACGCTGGCGCTTCGACGCGCGGGACTTCAAGCCCTCGACGAAGCCGAGGCACGCCCCGACAAGGGTCCGGAAGCACGCCCGGAAGGTCGAGGCGGCCTACGCCGCGGCGCCCGATCGCGCTGACGCCTGGGCGCTGCGAGAAGCGCAGAGCCTCGTCTGGTCCGAGATCTCCGACATGGCGATGGGCGTCGGGGCGAACTCGCCCACCGGTGCCATGGACGCGATGTACGACGCGCGTGAGGTGGACGTGGACACCTGGCTGGCGGCGTTCGCTCCGGCCGAGAACCAGGTCGGTCTGCTCGCCTTCCTTGGCAGCCGGCCGCTCGGGATGGACGTGATCGGAGACCCTCAGCTCTACGCACGTCTCCACGAGCGCCTGCTCGGCGGTTACGTGATGGACGCACTGGCCGATCGGAAGCGGAGCGAAGGTGAACCGGGTGCAGCCACCGCGGGAGAGTTCCTAGGCATCGTCCAGGGGGCGCAACGCGCCCAGGCACCGACCGTCGGCTTGGGAGCCTATTGGCTCTTGGCGGGCGATGTCGTCGGCGGGGAGCTCGAGCATGAAGAGCGCACCGTGCATCTGTCGGCGTTTCCGGCGCAGGATGAGCGTGGGCGAGGGCGGTACACAGCGGGCCGGCAGGTAGCCGAGCCTCCGTTCGCGCCTCCGAGCCGCCGGCGTCGGTCGCGCTGACCCAGAGGACGAGGAGCCCGGTCCGGTCAACCGGCCGGGCCGGGCCCCTGGCGTCCATCTGACGAACCCGTGACCGCGGGCCCGCTTCGAGGCTGGTAGCAGGAGGCGAAGCGGGCTAACTTTCAGCGACGCGCGCACTTGAGCCTTTGCCGGTGAGCGATGACAGCTCCGCGCCACCTCCTCAGCGTGTGGAACCCGTCCTACGCCGACGACGCGATGGACCAGCACCTTCGCGTCTTCCTGCGTTGGGCGAGGCGGGCGGGTCGGGGCGAGGCCGGCCCCGACGACGTCTACGTCTGGTGGGGAAAGATCCGCTCCCCGAACCGCCAGCAGCCGCTCCCGCATGCCTCCGACGTCCTCGATCTCCAGACGCAGATCGACGGCGGCACGGAAACCCACCTCTACCTCACCGACTACAGCTCGCTCTACGTGGGGCACCTGGTCGAGGTGACCGATGAGGACGTCCCCGGCGAGTGGGACGAGGCCGACCACATGCCCGGCTACTACGCCGACGTTGCGGCCGATTTCTGGTTCCGGCTCTGGGACATCCGAAGGCTCGTGGCCGGCGACACGGCGGCGACGATCGCCGAGCTTCAGAAGCTCCGCAACACGCGCTACCACGACCGCCCGGTCTCGCTCTACGGCGGGATCGTCGAGCTCCCTCTCATCCTGACCCGGGACGACGGTGCCACCTTCTTCCAGGATCTGGGGCCCTTGACGGAAGGCCGGCGGTGGGCCGAGCGGGACGCGGAGCTCAGGGGGGAGACCGAGCGCCTGTCAGGAGAGCTCCGCGAGAACCTGTTTGGGCACGAGGTCTGGGACGCTCTCGAGACGGCCAGCCGCACGTTCGTTCCGTCGGCGGAGGCCGTCTTCCGTGCCCGGCGCGAGGATCCAGATTTCGATTTCTCGGGCCCGGCCGTCGAGCTCGCGAAGGCCGTCGAGGTCGAGCTCAACGCGCTCGTCTTCCCGGCGCTCGAGCGGGTCCTGGCGAGCAGGCGGCCTGCCGACCGAGAGGTGCGCGTGGACGGACGCCCACTCGACCTCGGCGGACGGGCGTCGCACCAGACCCTGGGCACGATTCGTGGCCTGCTCGAGAGGGAGGCGATCGTGAAGACGGCATTGAGCACCGCCCTCTCGCACGACGCTCGTTGGCTGGAGGGTGAGCTTCCCCACCTGCTGGCGCCGATCATCGAGCTCAGGAATCCGGCGGCGCACAAGGCGGCCGTCTCCCACGAGCGCATGGGCCGTCTGCGCCGGGACGTGTTGGGCATCGGCTGCGAGGGCCTGCTCGTCCGGATCGCGCGGGCGAAGATCCGTGCGGGGAAGTGAGAGGCTGGAAGATGCCATGACCGACCGCATCTCGAAGGTCCAGCGCTGGCTCGATCTCATCGCCTACCTGGTCGGGCGCCGCCTTCCCGTGACGGTGGGCGAGATCATGGAGCGGGTGCCGGCCTACGCGTTCACATGGAAACCCGGCGACGAGAAGGCCCGCGCTTCGGTCCGCCGGACCTTCGAGCGTGACAAGGACGAGCTGCGGGATCTCGGGATTCCGATCGAGACGGTCGAGTTCACGATCAACTACGGGATGGAGCGCGCCCAGGGCTATCAGCTCAGCCGGCGCGACTTCTACCTCCCCTATCTCAGGCTGGTGGAGGAGGCCGCCGAGCCGTCCCCCGCGATCACGGGAGTGGCCGAGTTCGAGATCGCCTTCGATGACGCGGGATTGGCGCTCAACTCGCTGCGACGGATCGCCGACGTCCCCTCCTTCCCTTTGCGGCGCGAGGCAAGGTCAGCTTTCCGGAAGCTGGCGTTCGATCTGGAGCCCGAGCGCTTCGACCGTCCACCCGTGCTGGACGTGGGCGGGCCAGCCGACGACGACGAGGGCACGCTCCGCCTCCTCTCCGATGCGCTCCTGGCGCAGAAGCGCGTGGCCTTCCTCTACCACGGCCTCTACCGGGACGAGGAGACCGAGCGGGACGTCGCCCCCTACGGGCTCTTCTTCCAGCGCGGTAACTGGTACCTCATCGGCCACGACAACCTGCGCGATGCGATCCGGGTATTTCGCACCGGCAGAATCCGCGACCCCAAAATCAACGCCGCTCGTCCCCAGACCCCCGACTACGAGATTCCGGCCGACTTCCGGCTCAATGACTACCTCGAGCGCGAGGCTTGGGAGCTTGGCGATCCCGAAGAGGAGGGGCTGAGCGCGGAGGTGCGCTTCGAGTTCCCCCGCTCCCTGTGGGCCGAGCGGAACGGGCATGGGGATCTGCTGCGCGAGGAGCCTGATGGATCGGCGGTCCGCTCCTTCCGGATCCGTCAGGTGAACCCCTTCCTGCGCTGGATCCTCAGCTTGGAGGGGGAGGCGACGGTGCTCTCGCCGCCCGAGCTGTCCGAAGGGCTGAGCGAGCTCGCCGCCCAGGTCGTCGAGCTGTATCAGGGGGATGCGGAAGAGGAGGGGCCGCGTGCCTGATCGGGCGTCTCTAGCCTACGATCGGACGGCGGCCGCGCAACTCGAGCGGCTTCTCTACATTCTGCCGGCGGCGGCGCAGGAGGGCGGGCGGGACCCGGCTCAGCTGGCGCTGGACCTGGGTGTCCAG
>Ga0255055_10003865_pt1 | contig 10005 bp, 10 predicted proteins | sample JV7_2_27_MG_FD_188633 | JGI IMG/M metagenome (GOLD analysis project Ga0255055, IMG submission 188633) | Seawater microbial communities from Jervis Inlet, British Columbia, Canada - JV7_2_27 | ecosystem: Environmental > Aquatic > Marine > Inlet | place: Canada: British Columbia | collected...
CTTAAAGTATTTTAAAAAATCAACCATATCAATATTTCTCTCATTACCTATTGAAACCGATTTACTGATGTTCACGCCCATTTCCTTGGCGTGCCAGAATGTTTGGGCAGCTATCGTGCCTGATTGACTTATTATTGAGATGTTCCCTCTTTTTGGGGTAGCATATGGCCAAAAAGTATTAATATAGGCATCCTCTTTTTCAGGATACCCATACCAAGCGTTATAGATTCCCAAACAATTTGGACCAATAAAACGCATGTTATATTTTCTAGCAATATCATCAATCTTTTTCGATAATTTAACTCCTTCTTCTCCGATCTCCCTAAATCCACCAGAAGTTATTAACAGGTTTTTAATTCCCTTTTCTCCACATTCTTCCATAACCTTAGGAACTACTCTGGTAGGCAATATAAGGAAGGCAAGATCAGGTATTATTGGTAAGTCTTTTACTGATTTATATGCCTTAAAGCCTTGAACATTATCTAGCCGGGGATGTACTGGATAAATATTACTACTAAATCCACCACCCGCTATTATGTTTCGCAACTGCATTGAACCCATTGTTGTAAGCAAATTATTATTTGCCCCAAATACTGCAATACTCCTTGGATTAAGAAATGGAAATAAAAAGTGATCCTTGCTCAGTTCTTTTTCGTGGTTTTCAGTCAAATTTAAACCCTAACACTAGAAAAATTTATTCATAAATCAAGTAATTTTATAAAATCTTCCTTAAAATATGAGTTTTGCTTAATTTTTTGTCAAATTAGAAGAAAATGGAATTTTGAAAAGTGTTTTAGCTAGGATCTAAATTTAAGTTCGATTTTTTTAATAATGAAAAACAAGTTTAAAAAATATTTAGAGAAAATTAATTGGTCCTTATTAGCTCAATTTCAGCAGAATACCCGGGAATAACACCATCATAGGCTACAATCTTTTTTTCTTTTAATTTCTTTAAAATCAATCTTACGCCTTCAAATTCTTCCTGACATAACGTTTGTAGTTCCTTGTAATTCAATTTTCCCCCGTTTTCTTCTAACTTTTTGATAATGAATTCTTCTTCTATCGATAGTTCTGACATAATATTAAAGTTAAAACCGATGTATTAATATTTAATTAAATTCATTTTTTACCGGTGCTGCCAAACCCTCCTAAACCCCGCTCGGATTCTGGTAGTTTATCAGTTTCTACGAATTCGTAATGATGAACTTTGCCTAGAATTATTTGACATATCCTTTCTCCTCTTCTTAAAGTTACATCTTTGTTTGAAAGGTTTACAACGATAGCCATCCATTCGTTTCTATACCCAGTATCAATCGTTCCAGGGGAATTTACAATAGATATACCCTCCCATAAGCCTAAACCACTACGAGGGACGACCTTAAAGTAATATCCTTCAGGAATAGCGGTGGCAAAACCTAACGGACAACCAATTCGCTCTAAAGGTTTTAGCGTATAGGAGTCAGAATTAATTTCTAATAATTCTTTTTTACCGTTTTCATTAATAATTTTTTTAAAACCCATAATATGGGCATCAGCGCCAGCATCTCCTTTTTTTGACGATTTGGGGACGATAGCTTCCTTATTAATTTTCTTGAAAGGTATAGTCAATTTCTCTGTATCCTTTTTCATATTAATACATCTAATATTACTAATAAAAAAGAGTTTTTATTAAAGAATAATTAAATTAACTATTGAAATTATAATTAAGTGAGAGAGTATGATCATAACAGATAGATACGACCCTCGACTAGATAGAGACGAGTTACGCGCAATCTTTGACGATTTTATTGAAAACAAATCTTATTTTCTATCAACTTGGCAAGAATTTGAAAAAGAATTAAATAAAAGAGTTTTGGACCTTCAATATCGAAATTCTATGGTAGTTGCTAAAGAAGAAGGAAAGATCGTTGGTTGGGGGACCTACACATTGATTAAAGATTATTTAGGTAATAATAGAGCTCTTATACACCAAGTTCTAACTAAAAAAGAAGATTCTTATAGAAAAGGAATTGAGGAACAAATAATTCGAGAATTGAAATTGTATATTAAAAGAACTCTTAATTTAGATAAAGTATTTCTAATTTGCCAAGATGCAGATAGCGCTCTAAGGAACTTAGTTATGAAGTTTGGGGCGAAAAAATCAAAGGATTTTTGGTATGAAAACGAGATCTAAGTGAAAATTATTGATTGATAAAGAGAAGTTGATTGAAAAAGCGAAAGTTCTAGTAAAAAACGAAGAATTCGAAAAAGCAATAAAGGTTCTGGAAGAAATTTTTCAAGAACAGTCTGATGCTGATATTAAAAATAACCTTATAGATGCTTTGTTTGCGTATGGTGGATACTTAAATGATAACTACGTTCAAGAGTCCGAGAAATCAATTAAATATTTCAAACGGATAATTGAAATCGACCCAAATAATTACAGAGCGCACTATAATCTTGGAATTGCTTATTTTAATTTAAATCGTTTTGAAGAAGCTTTAAGCGCTTATAATAATGCAATTTCGATTAAGCCTGATTATAAACACGGCTATTATAATATCGGTTTACTCCACGAAGAAACCGAAAACTTAGAGAAAGCTGTAGAGGCTTATGAGAATGCTTTAAAAATCGATCCGAATTATATTTACGCCATGCACGCACTAAAAGCAGTTAGGTTGAATTTGGATTCTCATGCAGCAGCTGAGAGCAAAACGCAAGAGACTAAAGATACTATTGAGAAGTTGAAAATTCTATTAAGTATGTCAAAGCGAGTAAGATTTGATATGATACAAGAGACTCTTAATGTAAATAAAGAAACTCTCATGAGTATTATTATTAATTGGGGAAAGAAAAACTATTGTGAAATCGATGGAGATTATTTGAATATAAACAAAGAATCCCTAGCTCAATTTCTTGAAGATTTAAATCAAAATGGTATAGGAATTTAACTCAACAAGATTATTTTTTCAAAAGTTTATTATTTATGACGCAACAAGTGATTATAACAACTAGAGTGATAATTCCCGCGACGATGTAAACCCCATAAGTTTCTAAAAGTGCTTCCATAATATTTTCTTGGTTTTATTCGTATTATTATTCTTTATTTTATAGGCAAATTTAAACCATGAATGTTTTTAAAATTAATTTTTAAAAATTAAAGAAGTCGGAATATAGCAGAAATAGAAAAAAAATAGAAGAAATAATTTAAAAACTTTTTACCGCTCAATCTGGAAATTAACTTGTACTCGAACTCGATAAATGAGCTTGTCTTGATCTTCTTTTACCTTGACATCAGATTCGACAATTTGGATATTTCTTATACCACGAAGCGATTTTTTAGCCTCGTCGTAAGCGACGCGTACAGCATCTGACCAGTTTTTATCGCTTGTGGCAACTAGCTGAATACTTTTATATACTGTAATAATTTTTTCACCTTCTCAAATTTATATTTACTAAAAAAATTGTAGAATTTTTAGTAAGACTAATTGTTTTTGTTAGATATTAAATATTTCTGAAATAATCTCTAAAATTTAAAAAGAAGAGAAAAAAAAAAGTTATTATGTAATTACTTTAAAAAATAGATTATACATCTAGGTTTTCGATTAATGTGGCAACGCCCTGACCGCCTCCAACACAGGCATTAGCGATGCCATATTTAGCTTTTTTATCTTTTAAGATTCGAGCTAATGTGCCTGGGAGCCTTATCATTGTAGCCCCTAAAGGATGACCGATTGCCGTGGAGCCGCCCATAATGTTGACTTTTTCTTCAGGAATATTAAAATGTTTCATACAACTTAAAGCAACAATGCAGAAAGCTTCGTTTATTTCCCAGTAATCGATATCATCAGCAGTTAATCCAGCACTCTTTAAAGCCATCTCCGTTGCAGGAACAGGTCCACGACCCATGACGCTAGGATCAACACCTGCCCACCCTAGCGAAACTATTCTTGCCATAGGTTCCAATCCTCGCTTTTTAGCCTCCTCAGCGGCCATTACAATGCAAGTTGTAGCACCAGCATTCAGAGGTGAAGAGTTCCCGGCAGTTATTACACCTTCAGGTGTTCCTTCTCTCTCCTTGTAGCCAGCTCTGCCTCCATTTTTATCTAGGAAAAAAGGTTTTGATAACCTTCGCAATCCCGCAACGCTTTCTAAAGTTGATTTTCTCGCGGCCATATCTTTATCTATCATTAATGGCTCTTCTACATTGCCACCAACGTGACCTTCAATTGGGATAATTTCTCCATTAAACCAACCTGCTTCTTGATTTTTGACCGTTAAATTATGAGCTCTTACTCCGAATTTATCCAAATCTTCTTTAGTGAAAGCAGGCACCTCTTCTTCGTATAATTTTTGAGCTGTTTGTAACATGTTAATTGCTGTCATTAAATCGTATTTAGGTCTGTACCAATCACTCCTTTTATTAATCATTTTCAGATTTGGGCGGATGTGATCGTTTTGCATATCGACCCGAGTCATGTGTTCAACTCCTCCTGCTAAACAGATTTTACTATACCCCGTCATAATCTCCATAATTCCAATGTGCATTCCACTACCAGCTGATCCACACTGTCTATCTACAAACATAGCAGGTACTTCATAAGGAAAATCTGCTAAGAACAGCGGAAGTCTGCCTCCATAAGCCCAATTCTCCCAAACGCCCATGGCAGATCCAACCGTAAACTCGTCTATGTCCTTCTTTTCGATTCCCTTATCTGCTAATTTTTCATCGAAAAATTTCATTAACAATTTAGCAAGAAGTTCGTCGCCTCTAATTTCACCAAATACATCTCTTTCTGGTTGTTTTGGCCTAGATCGAGAAAAAGCTGTTCGCGCGTAATCAATTAACCATACTTCTTTTAATTCCATATTTATAATTTCCTCAAATTTTTAAGATTATTTTTATATTATTTTCAAATGATATTAATTTAAATAAAATAAAAAAAAAATAAGTTGTGTTAGAAATAAAATTTGATTATTTATCAATATTTTCTAATAAAACTGCTACTCCTTGACCGCCACCACAACACGCGTTAGCTATTCCATATTTTCCGTTTTTATCTTTTAGGATGCGAGCTACAGTACCGATTAAGCGGCACATTGTAGCACCCAATGGATGACCAATTGCAGTAGAGCCCCCTTTAATATTTACTTTTTCTTCAGGAATACCAAGTTTATCCATGCAATTCAATGCCACGATACAAAAAGCTTCGTTAATTTCCCAGAAATCTATATCATCAGCGGTTAACCCAGCATGTTCTAGCGCCATTTTTGAGGCAGGAACAGGTCCTCGTCCCATGACGGTCGGATCTACTCCTGCGAACCCAATAGAAACAACTTTTGCTAAAGGATTAATATTTCTTTTTTGAGCTTCTTTAGCATTCATCATGACACATGCTGTAGCTCCCGCATTTAAAGGAGAAGCATTTCCTGCAGTGATTACACCATTCTTACTACCTACAAATTCCGCATAGCCACTTCGACCAAGTTCTTGCCCGGTTGCTGTTTTTTTAATGAAAAAGGGCTTAGAAACAGGCCTTAACTTTGCAACAGATTCAAGAGTTGATTTTCTTGCTGCCATGTCTCTATCAACCATCATTGGTTCCTCAGTATTTCCTTCTACATGACCTTCAATCGGAATAATCTCTCCTCCATTAACACCTGAAGTGAACCATTTTTCTTCTTGGCTTTTAATAGTTAAATTATGTGCTCGTACTCCAAATTTATCCATATCTTCCTTTGTAAATTTCGGGATTTCCTCTTCGAATAATTTTTGTGCCGTAGCCAACATATCTGTTGCTACAAGTACATCATATTTACCTTTTCGTCCATATTCTGGTACATAGAAAGGTGAGTCTTTACTAGCAATTGCGAGGTTGGGCTTAATCCATTGGTTTGTTATGCCCATAGGGACTCGCGTAAGATGCTCAATACCTGTTGATAAAACACAGTTACTATAACCCATTGCAATTTCCATAAATCCTAAGTTAAACCCTGCTGCTGCTGATCCACATGCCTTATCTAAAGATACACAAGATGTTCTATTATCCATATCTGCATAATAAGTAGGAAGTTTGCCTCCATAAGTCCAGTGTTCTCCTACCCCAAAAGAACATCCAATCGTAAATTCATCTATATCCTTCTTTTCAATGCTTTTGTCTGCCAATCTATTTTCAAACATGTTTTTCAGTAAGAGTACAAGAAGCTCATCTCCTTTAATTTCCCCGAATACATCCCTTTCTGGTTGGCCTGGTCTTGATCGTGAAAATGCAGTTCGCGCGTAATCGACTAACCATACATCATTTAATTCCATATTTATAATTCCCTCAAATTTTTAAGATTTTTTAATATTTGATTTTCAATAAATTTTTGATATTCATTTATGAAAATAGTTAAAAATATATTAAAGTTTATGATAGAATTGTTTTTGAATCTTAACAATGAAATGGTTCTTTTTGATAATTCAACTAAAAATTATTAAGATTATATTAGTATCATTTTTATTTTTGGAACATTTATTTAAACTATGACTGACAAGATCGTTACAATTATCGCTGGTTCTGAATCCGACAAGTCTGTGTATGAGAAGGCAGAAAAAGTATTGAAAGAAAATAATATCCCTTACGAACTTAAGATTATATCTGCCCACCGGGATCCAGAGAAATTAGACGATTATTTAAAAACTAATAAATCCCTAGTATATATTGCTGTGGCTGGGTTGTCAGCAGCTTTACCGGGTGTAATAGCATCTAAAACAGAAAAGCCTGTTATTGGAGTACCTGTAAGTGCAAAATTAGGGGGTCTAGACGCGCTTTTATCTATTGTCCAAATGCCCCCTAGAGTTCCTGTTGCTTGTGTTGGAATTGATAGAGGCGAAAACGCAGCATATTTGGCGATTAGAATTCTCAATTTGATTAAGAAATAAATCTATGGTGAGTATTATGGATAAAGATTTAGTTGAACTCGGTAAGAAGAACGCTGCGTTTAAAGCAGTTGAGGATAATGTTAAACAAAATATGATCTTGGGAATTGGTAGTGGCTCTACCGTGGTATATGCTGTGAAAGCAATAACAGAGATCAATAGAAATAACAAATTGAATCTAAAGTGTATCCCAACTTCATTTCAATCTCACCAATTAATAGTTGAAAACGGACTTACTTTAGTTACTTTAGATCAGTACCCCGAGATTGATCTGGATATTGATGGAGCTGATGAAATTGACAAATCATTAAATTTAATTAAGGGTGGTGGAGGCTGTTTAGTTCAAGAGAAAATAATAGCATCTTCATCAAAAAAATTAGTGGTTATTGCAGATTATACTAAAAGATCAGAAGTTCTCGGAGAGAATTGGAGAAATGGAGTTCCAATTGAGGTTATTCCATTAGCGTACGTTCCTATCATGAAGAGATTAGAAAAATTGGGAGGTAAACCCGTTTTAAGAATGGCTAAAGCCAAAGCGGGGCCAGTCGTAAGCGATAACGGAAATTTTATTATCGATGTTGATTTTGGTAAAATCGAAAATCCCTCTGATCTTAACATTAAACTATTACAGATTCCCGGGGTTGTTGATTCGGGACTTTTTCTGGGCATGGCGTCAAAAGCATATATTGGCCTAAAGGATGGCAAGGTAGAGATACTTGAATAAATAAGGAGATATACCTCTTTTTTTATAAAATTTATATTATGCAATAAACATGAAAAATATAGCAGTCTCTCTACATGCAACAGAAGATTTTAACCCAGACATCATTAATGGTTTGATTGGGCTTGATTACATACATGTTGATGTGTCAGATGGGAAATTTACTTCTATTCGAAACTTAAATTTGGATGTTTTTCGTATTTTGAATGAAACTTACCAAACGCCAATAATAGCACACATGATGGTAACTAATCCCTCTTACTACATCCAAGAAATCATTGAATATGTCAAAATATTTACTTTTCACTTTGAGATTGAACAAGATATAAACGAAATTATTGATGAAATTAAGAGTGAAAAAAAAGGCGTAGGTATAGCAATAAATCCAGATACTGACATAATGGAAATTATACCTTACTTGAATTCAACTGATTTAGTACTGGTTATGTCTGTATATCCAGGTGGTTCTGGACAGAAGTTTATACCTCAATCAATTGAAAAAGTTAACAATTTAGTGAAGTTAAAAGAAAAATACAAGTTTCTTATTGATATTGACGGGGGAGTAAACGTTGATAATGCAAAAAAGCTAGATGTTGACATATTAAGCAGTACAAGCACAATTTTAAATGCGAAGGACCCTAATAATGTTATTTATAAGTTAAAACATTCTTATGAGCCTTAATTAGATTTCAAAGTATTTTTTAATAAATTCTCTGCGAGACTGTTCTGGATCTTCACCACTTTTCAAGATATAATATTCACACTTCTTGTAAACATCAAGCATATCATTATACAATGCAGAATACATCTTGTTAGGCTTTATAACAACATTCTTTTGTATATCTAAATACTGACTTACTAGCTCTGTCCAATCAACACTCTTTTTTGTGATATCATAGTAAGATTTAGAGCTTCGAAGTGCTGCTCCTAAAGCAGCAGAATTTGTTACCTCAAATTGCTGAATGTTTGTATTGAATATGTTTGCTGCAATTTGTAATATCTCCAAGTTAGTAGAAGCCCCTCCTGTAGCATAAATTTCTTCCGGTTCTTCTTTTACCCATTCAGAATGTAGTTTCATTGATAAGAACTGTGCTTCTATTACAGCTCTAACATTTCCTTCCAGATCGTTTTCATCAAATCCAAATCTGTATACATTGGGTTTCAGAACTAGTGGAACAATCTCTGGGAAGAAATAAGGTAGCATAATTTTCCCATAATTCCCAGGTGGTGTGTTTTTAAGTATCTTTGAAAAAGCTTTCCATGTAAGATTAAATCTGTCTCTAATTTTCTCCCTTGCTAATGAACCATTCTTATAGCACACCAATCCCATATATTCTCCCGTAGGTGCTCCAAAGACGTGGCCCTCGCCACTCAAATCAACAATTAGTCGTTTTAGATAAGTAAAATATGTGTCGCTTGTACCTAAACTAATTGCGGCTCTCCCTTTAGTTGTAAGACCTATACCGATTAAACTGTTAGGATTATCCCCTGACCATGGAATGAGAAGAGTTTCTGGAGAAAAGTTATACTTTTCTACGAAGTAGGGGGATATTGTACCAATAATTTCATAGGAAGTAGTTAAGGGCGGTAGTTTTAGTATTAAGTTGGGAGCCGTGGCGTCTAAAGCCTTTTGGTCCCATTGTTTTGTTTCAATATTCATCAAATTCATTCCTGCTCCATCGCTATGATCTATAGGTGAGTTTTTACCTAACAAAATAGAAGATAAAAAGGAACTTACTAGATGAATTACAGAAGTATTCAGATAGTCGTCGTAATTCAGTTTGAAAAACTTTCTTATTTGTGGTCCAGAAAACCTCTCAAATGTGTTTGAACCAGTTATTTTAATTGTTGATTCCATCCCCCCTAATTTATGACGAATCTCTTCGCACTCTATAGTAGTGCTCGAATCCATCCAAACCGGGCTTGTCTTTCTTGTAAAAACATTTACTATTTGACTAGCCAAAGTTTTGTTTGAATCTAATTTCTTTAAAATCGACTCAAACGAATTATTTAAATAAACCGTTCCGTGTTGCTGACCTGAGCCAGAAATCGCTTTTATATATTCTAAGTGTAGATCATTTTTAATAAATTTGTTAAACAGTAATTCTAATGCTTCAATCCACATCAAGGGATTCGAATGAACAACTTTACCACCATTAAGTATATAAACTCCATTTTGAGTTTTATACTGGGGCAAATCTTTATCAAAATTAATACTATAGGAAAATATACTTTTTTTTTTGTTGAAATCTATTATAGTACCCGTTAAACTCTGTGTGGAGCTGTCTAAGCCGAGAAAATAATCCATAATCATATATTTTTTTACATTTAATGAAGTTTTTCTTCTTGCTTTACTTTAGATTAAAAAAAAGATAAAAGTTTT
>Ga0255055_10003866_pt1 | contig 10004 bp, 5 predicted proteins | sample JV7_2_27_MG_FD_188633 | JGI IMG/M metagenome (GOLD analysis project Ga0255055, IMG submission 188633) | Seawater microbial communities from Jervis Inlet, British Columbia, Canada - JV7_2_27 | ecosystem: Environmental > Aquatic > Marine > Inlet | place: Canada: British Columbia | collected...
CTGGAGAAGTCTCGGATAAAGGCTGTCCGGAGCGTCGACAAGCTGCCGGATCGTCATCCGTCTGGGAAAGACCTCGCTCGCCGTCGATCCCACCAGCGCCGCAACCGCACGACTTGCCTCGCCGAGTCCCACTACTGGGATCCGCACCGCCTGCTTGGCCTCCGCCAAGCCTGGGTCAACCATGCAACGCAGGACCACTGCGTCGTAACCCTGCTGCTGTGCCCACCTGGTCCGATCCACGATCATCGGCACCGCCCGTCTCCTGTCCACCCGGCGCTCGTAAGACTCTGGCGCACCGGGACAGTAGGCAGTATCCACTGTCGTGCCGTGCAAGAGATACTTCTTTTTCGGTAGCGCCTGAGCCTCTTCCTTCCACCCTTCTGGGGGTGGGACCGGGGTCAGTAACAAGAGTCTGATCTCACCTTTTGCGGTGTTCATCGTTTCTCCTTGGGGCGAAACGTGCTCCGGTTTCGTGACGAGATGGCCAGGACCGGGTCCAGTAGACTGGGCGCCTCACGACTCGACGAGTCCAAGCTCGACCGCACCGCCGCCATGAAAAGTCGTTCGACTCAGTGGACTCTATTCGATCGCAGCAACGTCGGCGAGCTTGCATCCAACGCCGCGGTAAAAGCCTCGCCCGCTGCCGCCTACATTACGGCCCTGGTGGGGGAGGGGCCGCGGACCTATGTGGACAACGCTGATCTCGAGATGCGCGCAGGCGTTCTCGACGGCATCGTGCTGCCGCTCGTGTTGGGTTCGAGATCTCGTGGCATTACCGACGTCGGCTCACCATATTCACATTACCTTCGATACACACGCGAAGAGTTTGGCAAGCGCAATCGACCCGTGAAAGTTGCCATGGCGGCCGCCCTGTTCGCTGTATTGGCTGTCGTCCTGCGACTTGGGCGTATCGACAACGTGACTTATGCCAACAACTGGCTGTGGACGACCAACCCGTCTCCAGCCCTCGATCGAGCCCAGCTGCAAGGGCTGACCCAGCAGCTGGCTAACTCCTTGCGAGATCGCGCGATTGTCTTTCGTACGGTCAACCCGACCCTGGAACCAGACTTCGCGCGGGACCTGGCGGAATGTGGCTACCAGCTCGTTCGCAGCCGCCGGGTGTATGTGCTTAATGTCCGCCGAGTCGACCCTCTGCAGCGCAGCAACAACCAGATGGATCGTCAACTGATCAAACGATGGGGTTATGAGGTCGTCACCGACCCGAAATTGCTTGCCCCGCAGGCTGCGCGGCTGACCGAGCTCTATCGCGGCCTCTACATTGACAAGCACTCCCGCCTCAACCCCCAGTTCAACGAGAACTTCATCCGTCTGACTCTCGACACCGGCATCATGCAGTACCAGGCCCTCAAGAAAGGAGGGCGAATCGATGCTTTCGTCTCTCATTTCTCGGACTCCAGGGTCTTGACGGGTGCTCTCATCGGCTATGACCGCAACCTCCCGGCCAAGCTGGGTCTGTACCGGCAGGCGGTGGCCCTGCTGCTCGCCGAAGCCATGAAACAGCGGAAGATTCTCAATGTCAGCGCGGGCGCCGATTCCTTCAAGATGCTCCGGGGCTTCTCACCCGTCGAGGAGTACGACGCGGTGTATCCTCGACATCTCCCGCCTTATCGACGCTGGAGCTGGGATCTGCTGCGATTGGTGGCCGGGGTTTGGGCGCATCTCAGGAAATAGGGAGACAGCGACCTATTTCCTTGTGGCCAACGTCGATGGGCCGCTACTCAGCCCGCTGCGCGAGCGAAGCGATCGCGGCACTGCTCGGCGAGTTGCTGGATCTCGAGAAAAGCCGGATCTTCTCGGTAGGGCTCCCAGATCCGCTCCTTCTCGAGACCGGTAGCGGCGCAGTAGTTGCGCTCGATCGCCCGACGCACCAGCTCGTAGCCCTCCTCCATTGCCCCGGAGAAGATGAGCACTTCGCCAATCCAGTACAGCGACTCGCCATCACGCTCGTCAGCCACACTGGCGACGGCGTCGGCCACGGCGTGCTCGATCTCCCGATCGTCGCCAGCAACAGCGGCTGCAAGGAGCTCGTGTTCGGCGCCATAAGCGAAGTCCCCGGGCAGGTTTGTCCATGACTCCAGAGCCCGCTCCGGCTCACCCGCTGACAGATACTGGTGCCCCGCACTGTCTTTGGAGAATGTCGACGTCGAATCTAGGGCCAAGAATACGTGCCCCCGGTTGTAGGTGCCGTTCAGGGCGAAGTTGAGGCTACAAGATCTCCAGCGGTGATTGCTCGGGTCGAGCGTGAGCGCCTGCTCGCAATCTTCGATCGCCTCGTCGATCAGACTGGCATACCGACGAACGTAGCTGCGCGCAAAATAGGCGTTGCCGCTTTCGGGGTGTCGCTCCACCATCGCATCGGCGACCCGCAGCGCCTCGCCGAGCTTGCCCTCGTCCGAGAGGAAGATCACCTGCTGTTCTGCCGCAGCCAGATCATCGGGATCGAGCTCGAGAGCGGTACGCAGGGCGACCTCTTCCCGCTCGTACGCCGCTGCACCCCCCTCACCATAGTGAGCATGAAGGTGAAGTCGGTAGGCCAGCTCGGCCCAGATGCGCGCGTAACCCGGATCGAGCTCGACCGCACGCTCCAGCATCCCGACGGCCTGCTTGCTCGCCTTCGGCTCGCGGGGCAGGGCGAGCGATTTCAAGAAATGCTCGTAGGCCTCTGAGTTGCTCGGCGCGGTAGGGGCTGCGACAGCGGTCGCCGCCGGCGCGATTGTCGAGACCAGGCCCGCGTTCACCTTCGCCGCCACTTGCTGCCGCAAGGTCAAGAGATCGCTGGCGGGAACGGTGATGTTTTCGCGCCAGAGCAGTCGGTTGCTCTCCACATCCACCGCCTCCATCGTCAGGCTGAGCTGGTCCCCCTCGCGGAAATACTGCCCGGTCACCAGGTTCACCGCCCGCACGGTCGCCCCGACCTCGGCCAGGTCGACCGGTGACATCGTGTAGGCCGCTGTCGAGGCGAAGGGACGCACCGCCAAAGTTGCGACGCGACTCAACGTCGAGATGATCTCGTCGGGCACCGCCACGCTGAGATAGTTGGTGCTCTCGTCACCACCCAGGTTCTGAAAGGGCAGGACCGCCACCGTCGGATGGCTGGCAACAGCCTGGCCGGCTGTGACCGCGGGAGCGACCGGGGCAGTCTGCTGGAACTGACTCTCCGTGCGCATCTGCCACCAGATCGCACCGGCCACCGCCAGCACGAACGCGAAGGTGACGGCCGCGACCACCTTGCCCCGATTCGGGCTCGGGGCCGCGACAGCCGGTGTGGTGACCGTACGACCCGACTCGGAATCGCGCCGCAGCCGCTTGAGATCGGCCATCAGCTCGCGGGCGCTCTGGTAGCGCAGCTCGCGGTCCTTCTCGAGCAGCTTGCCGATGATTTGATCGAGCGTCGGCGGCAGATCCGGGTTCGAGCGGCTCGGCGCCGGCGGCTCCTTGGACAAGATCTCGTTGAAGATCACGCCCGATGTAGCGCCACTAAAGGGGCTCCCGCCCGCAGCCATCTGATAGAGCACCACGCCGAGCGAGAACAGGTCGCTGCGAGCATCGACCACCTCGCCCCGCACCTGCTCAGGCGACATATAGGCCACCGTGCCAACGGCAGAGCCCGGACTGGTCAGTGATGGATCCTCGTCGAGCTCGGTCGGCATCTCGGAGTCGGCAGAGGCCCGCTCGATCACTCGCTTGGCGAGACCGAAGTCGAGGATCTTCGCCACACCCCGCTCGGTGATGAAGATATTCGCGGGCTTGATGTCGCGGTGCACGATGCCGGCTTCATGAGCGACCTCGAGCGCATCGGTGAATTGCTCGGCCAGGTCGGTCAGCTCTTCCACGCCGAACTGCTTTCCCACCAGACGCTGCTTGAGCGTCGCCCCTTCGAGCAACTCCATGACCAGATACGGCTGGCCGTCGTGCTCGCCGAGGTCGTGAATGGTGCAGATGTGCGGGTTGTTGAGCGCCGAGGCCGCGCGCGCCTCGCGCTGAAAACGCTCCAGTGCCTGCCGATCTCGAGCCATCTCGGGGGGTAGGAACTTGATCGCCACCTGGCGGGCGAGGTTGGTGTCCTCGGCCTGGTACACCACCCCCATGCCGCCGCCTCCGAGCTTGGCGACGATCCTGTAGTGGCCGATGGTTTGACCAATCATGGCGAAGGATGATTGTACATGGCGGTGTGTGAACGGCCGCCGTACCTCGTTGGGGGGACAGCCACTGTTTTGAGAATAGGTATCGGGCGTGCGGGTGTAAGATTCCTACTACCTGGTGAAAAACTCGATTCCCGTCGTCCTTCGGGGGAGGGACACCTCCGCTGCTTGTAGGCAGGCGCGGCGCCGTCTGGTCTGGCTCTGCCTGGGACTCCTGGCAGGCGGATGCCAGGGCAAGAAGGAGAGCGAGACGCTGCTGCGGGCGGAGGTGCCGCTTCACCTCGAAGAGCACCTCGAGAGCGCCACGGTGGTGGGGTCCGAGGTCCCAGAAAACCTCCCCGGTCCCGTCGAGTGGCGGTTCGACGCCCCGCAGCCGGATTGGAAACCGGTTTCGCCTCGCGATCCAGCCGAGCGGTCCACCAAGACCGAGCGTGTCGAAGATGCCTTGCGGATCCTCCTCCGGCACCCTCCTCCCGACTCGGAGTGGATCGTCTATGCCCCGGACGGAGTCTACGTCGATCTTTCCGACTGGGACCGCAACGACTGGGCCTGGGTGGAAGTGCAGGCACGATCCGCCGGCGTTGCCACGCTCGGCATCGCGATGAACCTCCCGACGCCGGAGCTGGGCTTTCTGGGCGGGAATTTCACCTTCCCGGGCGAGCAAGTGGACGTGGTCAATGACGGGTCGATACAGACCTATCGCATGCGGGCCGATTGGAGCTGGCGGTCCCAGCTGTGGCCCGGAGTGTGGCGCCAGTTCGCGCTGTTGGTGCAAGCGAAACCGGGTGATGCCGGCAGGTCCGCAACTCTGGACGTGATCTCGATACGGATCATCCCCAAGGAAGCCGCGTACGTCACCAGCCCGGTCGGGGTACGCAAGGAGATTCGTCAGCAGGAGTACCGACGCACCATCTTCACGCACGCCCCTGGCGCGGTCGAGTACCAGGTCCGCATACCGCCGAGCGGACGCCTCGATTTTGGTTTGGGCGTCCTCCGGGACGATATCCCTGTCACGTTCAGGATCACAGCCGAGCGCCCAGCTGGGCAAGCCGAGCCGCTCTTCGAGGAGGCTTACAGCGACAAGGAGCACTGGGCACAGCGCAGTGTCGATCTCTCTCATTTGGCAGGAGAAACGGTCCGCTTGGGGCTGGGCGTGGAGTCCGAGCGCCAGGGATCGGTCGCACTCTGGGCGGCTCCGACGCTCAGTGGCGCGCGGCAAACAGAGCGGCCCAACGTGATCTTTTACGTCATCGATGGCGCCGCAGCGTCACAGATGAGTGTCTACGGCCACAACCGACGTACGACGCCGAATCTGGAGCGACTCGCGGCGCTGGGTGCCGTCTTCGAGCGCGCCTACAGCAATGCCTCCTGGACGCGGCCCTCCACGGCCTCGTTCATGAGCTCCCTGCAGCACAGCGCTCTAGGCGCAATGAGAGATTTCCGCAATCCTCCTCCCAATGAAGTACCGACGATGGCCGAGCATCTGCATCACGCCGGCTATCAGACCGCGGTCCTGGCCACCAATCCCAACGCCGGCACCATGAGCAATCTGGATCGCGGCGTCGATCTGCTCAGGGAGGATTTCTCCGGCGCTCCCGAGATGTCTTCGCAGGAGCTTCACGAGCAGTTCTGGAATTGGCGGGCGAGCTATCCGGGACAACCCTATTGGGTCCACTTTCAGACCACCGACGTGCACGAGTACGACAACGCTCAGGGGGTGGCACCGTTCGCGGGCCTGTTCGTCACGGCTGCGCGTCGTCAGGTCTATGTCGAATGGAGAAATCGGCTCTCCGAGGCGGGCGACACCGGGCCGTACTCCCCTGCATTCGAGCAGACCGGGATCTCCCGCCCCGCCTTCTTTGCGGTCCAGCGCGATCTCTACGACGAAGCCATGGCGCACCAGGACGATGAGATCGGTCAGCTCATCCGACGCCTCGAGGCGGCCGGCGAGTGGGGAAACACGCTCTTCATCGTCGCCTCCGATCACAGTTTTCTGGCCGCTGGTGAGGAGGACTTCACTGTCGGAATGCTCGAGTCCCTGCCGCCGGCCTGGGGCCCGATGTTCCGGCCCAGCGTGACCCACATCCCGATGATCTTCGTCTGGCCAGGGCGGATCCGGGCTGGACAGCGCTTCCGAGAGCCGGTGTCGATGATCGACATGCTGCCGACGATTCTGGATCTTCTGGAACTGCCGCAGCCGGAGGTCGCGCAGGGGCAGTCCCTGGCGCCGCTGCTGCTCGGGCGTGGATCCTGGGAACCGCAGTCCGTGATCCTGGATGAGTTCGTTGCGGATCCCGAGAGCGGGGAGTTACGGGGCGTGATCGAGATGGTGGATGGCCGGTGGGGGGCGTCTCTGGAGATCAATCCAGCCGCGGAGACACCCGCCGAGCTTCAGCGCCCCGCCCCGCTGCTGCTCTACGATCTGTGGGACGACCCCGACTGCCTCCACAGCCTGCACGGCGAGCGACCTGATCTCGTCGAGAAGTACACGCGGCTCCTCGAACGACAGCTTGCCGCCCACCTGGCTCTTGGCCAGCGCTTCTCGCGTGCGGAAGTCTCGCCGCTGACGCCCGATCAGCTCCGCACCCTTCGCTCTCTGGGCTACATCGACTAGCGGGGATTGGGGGCGAGTGTGTGGCGCAGTCTGTCTTCCGGACACAGACCCCACGCCGGCTCTCCCGCAACGTGGAATCTCACCTCGATGAGGCTGTAGATCTGTCGCACCAGATTCAGCAGTAGCTCGCGCTCGGGCGGCGACAGGTCCTCGAGGACGATCTCCTGGATGCCAAAGACCTCGGCGGGAAACCGTCCGGCGAGGCTTTGCACCAGCTCACTCGAGCCGGGCAGATAGGGGCCGACGGCGTGCGGCGCCGCCAAGAAGCGCTCCGCGAAGCGCTCGGCGGCCCTGCGTTCGGCCTCGGGCCAGGGGCCGAGAAGCTGGATCAGCCTGCTTAGCGACTCCTCGGGGCTCAGAAGGGTTGAGCGATCCGCTGATTCTGGGCCTCCTAGCTGGCAGCCGACCGTCAAGCCGACCGGCAGGGTCACCAAGAGCTTCAGCAATTCGCGGCGTTCGAGATCGTGGTCTCTGCTCATGCCGCTCTCCCGTCCAGGTGCGCCGCAAGCCGCAGCGCCAGGGCAGCGATCGTCAGTGTCGGGGGATTTGCGCCCATGTGCGGGAACACCGAATTGCTCACCAGGTACAGGTTGTCGAGCCCGAACACCTTCAGCTGGGGATCGCAAACGCCGTCGTCGGGTTCGTTGGCCATGGCCGTGGCACCCGACGGGTGGTAGCCCAGGCCAAAGTCCGGCGGGGTGACCTCCGATACGTTGGTGGCATCCATTGCTTCTGCGAGCTCGGGCGCCAGCTGGGCCAGCTTGGCGGGAGCCCGGCGGTCCCGTTCGGTCAGCTTCATCGTCACCTTCGCCAACGGCGAGCCGAAGGCATCGAGACTCGAGTCGTCGAGCGCCAGCACACCCTGGCCTTCGAGCTCGGTCATCGTCGACAGTGTGGAGATCCGCGGGATGCTGTCTCGCAAATCTTGCAGCGACAGGACGCCGTCGCGCATTGCCCATTGCGTGGCCTCGTTGCCGATCGGGAACCAGTCCATGGCCGGCGACGACAAGATCCAGAACGTGGGCTCTTCGCGCCGATTGGCCTGAGCGCGGAAGTGGTCCGAGCTCATCGTCTCGAAGCCGAGTCGCCTGCCGACGGCTTGACCGACGTCGAAAGTGACATAGGGGTGCAGATGGTCGCTGAAGCCACGGCCAATCTGCCCCCCCATGTTGCCCAATCCCTCCCGGTGGACACCGTCATCGGCAGACAGCAGGAGCATTCTGGGCGTTGCGACACCGCCCATCGCCAGGATGAACTGCTCAGCCTGAACCACAAGAGGTGTCATCGCCTCGGTGTGCGTCGCGTGGGCCGCCACGATCCGATCACCTCGCGGGCCGCTCTCGAGCCGACGCAGGCTGACGTTCTCCATGATCGACACGTTCGGAAGCTCTTCGAGCAGGGGAACGTGAACCCTGTCCGGTGAGTAGCGGGCTCCCGACGGGCAGAACTTGCAGGCGCGACAGGCCCTGCAGGCGGATCTGCCGCGATAGGGCTCGGAATTGATGGCCCGCGGACAACTGTGCCCGGTGATGTCGAGGCGTGCCAGCGCCGGCGCCAGGATCTCCCGATCGTAGAAGGAGAACGGGTGAGCGGGCATGGGAAACGGACCGGATCTCGGCGAAGCGTAGGGATTGTCATCGGCGCTGGCCACGCCCGTCTCGAGCTCGGCCTCGAGCAGCCAGGGCTCGAGCTCGGCATACGTGATGGGCCAATCACGCCCATAGCCGTAAAGCGTCCTGACTCGCAGATCGTCTTCGCGCGGTCGCCCCATGATGCCTTCGAAGTGGAGGGCGGTACCGCCGACGCCAAACAACCGCTGCGGCGCCCACTCGACAACATGGTCTCCGGAGGTCGCGGAGCTGTGAGAGGTGATCGTCGCCGCGCTGACGTCGTCGTTGTAGTCGGCAAAGTCGTTCAGCGTCGCCTTGCTCTCATTGAGCATGTTGATCCGATCTACCTCGGTGAATCGGGGCCCCTGGTCCAGAATCACGATCTTCTTTCCCGAGGCGGCCAATCGGTGGGCCAGGATCACTCCGGCGATGCCGCCTCCGGCGATGCAATAGTCGGCCCTTATCTGTTCGGTCATTGGATTCACCCATGCTGTCCAAATGGTCTTGTCCTGTCAAGCGGGGGACGGCTACCTATTTCCCCACCCATTCGGGTATTCCCTGGCGACTGCTGGGGTGTTAGGTATGAAGGAACGGGAGGACACTATGGGGCATCTCGGCCACCTGAAAACGGAGTATCAGTCCCTTCTGCACCGGCTCGACGCCGGAGCCGTGAGTATGCCCGAGCCCACCGACGAGGAGGCCAAGCTCGGCTGGCGGCGCATCCTGGAAATCCTGTTCACCCCCGAGGAGGCGGCCCTGGCGGCGCAGATGCCGGTGCGCCCGGCCACCTTGGAGGCCGTGGCCAAGAGAGTGGGCATGACTCCCGAAGAGCTCGAGCCGCGGCTAGAGCCCCTCTGTGACAAGGGCCTCGTGATGGACCTGGTGCATCCCAAGACCGGGGAGAGGCGCTACCTGCTTGCACCGCCGGTGATCGGCTTCTTCGAGTTCAGCTTTATGCGCGCGCACGAGGACTTCCCCCGCGAGGAGCTCGCCAAGGCGATGGACGCCTACATGCACGGCGACGACACGTTCGCTCGCGAGGCCTTCTCCAGCGACACCGTGATGGGACGTGCCATGGTCAACGAGGACCAGCTGGTCGGCGATCCACTACCGGAAGTCCTGGACTGGGAACGCGCCACCTCTGTCATCGACGACGCCAAGCAGATCGCCGTCTCCTTCTGCTACTGCCGGCACAAGGCCGAGCATCTGGGAACCGACTGCGACGCTCCGAAGGAAGTCTGCCTGTCCCTCAACAGCGGCGCGGCCTTCGTTGTCCGCCGGGGATTCGGGCGCGAGATCGAACGCCAGGAGGCGAGGGAGATTCTGGCCGAAGCCCGTGATCAGGGTCTCGTGCAGATCGCCGACAATGTCCAGAATCGGCCGACCTACATCTGTAACTGCTGCAGCTGCTGTTGCGGCCAGCTGGATGCCATCAACCGATTCGACTTGCCGGCAGTGGTGCCCAGCGGCTTTGCTCCCGAGCACTACGACGAGCTCTGCAAGGGGTGCTCCCGCTGTGCCCGGGCCTGTCCGGTAGGAGCGATCTCCATGGTCCCCGTGCGCTTGAGCGCTCAGCGCAGGAGCGACATGCTGCCAAACTTCGACGAGGAGCGCTGC
>Ga0255055_10003868_pt1 | contig 10002 bp, 9 predicted proteins | sample JV7_2_27_MG_FD_188633 | JGI IMG/M metagenome (GOLD analysis project Ga0255055, IMG submission 188633) | Seawater microbial communities from Jervis Inlet, British Columbia, Canada - JV7_2_27 | ecosystem: Environmental > Aquatic > Marine > Inlet | place: Canada: British Columbia | collected...
ATGATAGAATTCCTCAATTTTAGGAATTTTAGATCATTTTTAATTTTAGCTCATTTGTTATTTTGGACTTAATTTTCCCCGGATTGCTTAAGTCGGTGCTGATTGCCAAATTTCTCGATCAGCTTTTTTTGCACAAGGGGCGGAACCATACCCTCGATATTCCCGCCGAACTGAATGGCTTCTTTTAGAATGGAAGAGCTGGTAAATATCCACCTCAGGCCGGTCATCAGAAACACCGTCTGGACCTCACGATTCAGCCGCCGATTCATCAATGCCATCTGGAATTCATATTCAAAATCAGACATGGCGCGCAGTCCCCGAAGAATAGCGTGGGCTTTTCGATCCGCCGCATAATCCACCAGCAAGCCGTCAAAGCTGTCAATTTCAATATTTTTAAACTTCTTCATACAGTCTTTAAGCATCTCCAGGCGTTCGTCGAGGGTAAAAAGATTTTTTTTGGCGGGATTATGAAGGATCGAAACAATGATTTTATCAAATACCTTTAACCCTCTTTCAATAATATCAATATGGCCGTTGGTAACAGGATCAAATGAACCGGGATAAATGGCAACTCTTGGCATTGTATTATCAGTCCTTTATTAGGGTTCTCATTTTCATATTTTATAAAAAATAATGATGAGAGGGATAGAAAGAATAAATTCATATCATATAAATTAAAAAAGAGACAAGCGTTTTTGCGTATCTTCTCTGGTCGGAAATTTTAAAATTTTGATCTTTTAATGAAATCGGTTCCCGGATTGAATGTTCGATTGCAACACGTGCACCGTTTTCCAGACATCGGCTTTTAGCAAGATTTGATAAGGTCAGTTGAATCATATTCTTATTGTAAGGCGGATCAATAAAGACGACATTAAACGCCGGGGGAAAGGAACAAATAATATTTAAATTCTTTAGGATGTTCCACTTAATGATGTTCGCCCTGTTTTCAAGCGAGCACATTTTAATATTTTTTACTAAAGCCGTCAAAGCCGTTTTATCATTATCAGCAAATACAACAGATTCGGCTCCGCGGCTGAGTGCTTCAATACCCATGGCACCGGTGCCGGCAAATAAATCTAAAACCGACGCGCCTCGAACGCCGGCGCCGAGAATATTAAAAATGGATTCGCGCACCCGATCGGCAGTCGGCCGGGTTTGCATGCCAGGTACCGTAACAAGTTTTCTGCCCTTTAACTCCCCAGCGATAATCCGTATCGTCAAAACTTTGAACCCTTTTAAAATAAGAAGTTTCAAATTTATAAATAGAAAGAAAAACCTATCTTAAAAATAGTGGCTAAGGGTTCAGGGCCCCGCTGAAGCGGGATTACATATCTAATCTTAAAAAATTAATGTATGCATTAAGGCGTCCCTCGAATTGAAAACGGAGCGTACACGCAGTACGTGAGTATTTCAATTCGAGGGACAACGCAGCCCTGGACACTTAGACGCATTTTTAAGATAGGTTTTAGTTGAGGCTCTTGATTTTTTTGTGCAGATAACTCCTCCCGACTTTAATCGACTTGGCGGTTCTTGTGATATTGTTCTCGTTTTGTAATAGTTTTCTTTTAATAAATTCTTTTTCAAACGCCTTGCGGGCTTCTTTAAAATTGTCTATTTTCATAAACTGGGAGGCCGCCGAAAACGTCTCTTCATTGTAAGCACCCGGTCGATATGAATCCGGCATGTCGGCCGCGTCAATAACATCCTTATCAACCATGATCGCCAGCCGCTCTACCAGATTCCTGAGCTCCCGGACGTTTCCGGGCCAGGCATAACTGCTCAACATACTGATCGCAGACGCGCTCATCATTTTGCGCTTACTGCGATTCTGAACGGCAAATTCCTCTAAAAATACCTCGACCAGTATGGGAAGATCTTCTATTCTTTCTCTTAAGGGCGCAACTTCAATTGGAATCACATTTAAACGATAATACAGATCTTCTCTGAAGGTTCTCCTTTCTATTTCTTTTTCAAGGTTTTTATTGGTGGTTGCGATAATTCTTACATTGACACTGATCGGACGGCTTCCGCCAACCCGCTGAATCTTTTGTTCCTGGAGCACGCGTAATATTTTTGCTTGTGAGCTCAGGCTCATGTCTCCGATTTCATCCAGAAATATCGTTCCGTTGTCGGCCAATTCAAATTTGCCGACTTTTTTTGTAGTTGCACCGGGAAATGAGCCTTTTTCATGCCCGAACATTTCGCTCCCGATGTGTTCGTCCGGTATTGCCGCACAGCTGACGTCGATAAGCGCTTTATCTGCCCGGGGACTTAGCTGGTGGATGGTGCGGGCCACAAGTTCTTTGCCGGTGCCGTTTTCTCCGCTAATCAGTATCCAGGTATCCGATGGAGCCGCAATCTCAATATTCTTTCTTAAGTCCTGAGTCCTTTCGGAATTTCCATCGATGGAATTTTTTTCTAAGGTTTTGGTGCGAAGATATTTATTTTCTTCTTCAAGACGCCTGAAATTCAACGCATTGTTAATCGCTAAAATAATCTTGTCGATGGAAAGCGGCTTTTCGACCAAATCAAAGGCGCCCAGCTTGGTAGCCTTGACAGCCGTTTCGATCGTTCCGTGACCGGTGATAATGATGACCTGAACATGGGGGTTGTATTTTTTGATTTCCTTAAGGGTTTCAATCCCATCCAGTCCCGGCATCCAGATGTCAAGTAAAACAAGATCCGGTGAATCCGAATCAATGACCTTTAACGCATCGTGGCCATTGAAGGCCGTTGTAACCTTATAGCCCTCATCGGAAAGCAACCCGCTTAAAGACTGAACGATCGAGGGCTCATCATCAACAATTAAAACCGATGGAAACATTGCTAACCTCTTTGTAGTTAATAACCTATCGCTCGATTTATTGGATCATACATTCTATTTCCTGTCATCCCATATTACTTTTAGCTTCTGGCCGCTGGCTCCTGGCTGTTGGTCGCTTACTGTTAGATCCTATCTGCTGGCAACTCGTTTCGGGTTTCTTTATCCTTTTAGGACTCATCAAAAATCGAATAAGTGATGAACTATAAATCTGAGTTGTAGCGCTTAAATACCCCGTTTAATGGCCAGAAACCAGAGGCCAGTAGCCAGCAGCCAACACGATTTACACCGGCAACTCAATCACGAATTTCGCTCCCCGGGGCGTGTTATCCTGTACGTTAATCATCCCGTTGTGATCTGCTATAATGGTGTTTACAATCGTAAGCCCAAGACCCATTCCGGCTTTTTTCGTTGAAAAATTCGGCTGAAACAGCCGGGTCTTATCTTCATTGGAAATACCCGGGCCGTCATCGGCAACCTCCATCCGAACCTTTTTTAAAATAGGATCGTGGGCCACACTGATCGTGATGTTTCCGGTGCCTTTAAGTGCACCAATGGCATTGTCGATCAGGTTTAGCAGCGCTTGCCTCATCTGCTGTCGATCAATGTTGAGAATCGGGATGTCACTGGTATTGCTTATCTTAAAATTGATCGCCGAGTGGCCTTCCCGATAGAGCGCTAAGGTTTCTTCAACGACCGGCATCAAATGGCAGGGTGCGGGGTTTGCACTTGGAAACCGTGCGAAGGACGAAAATTCATTCACCAGATTGCGAATCAACTCCACCTGGCTGATGATGGTCTCGGTACACTCTTCAAAAACTGTGTCATCCACAAACTGAGCGTATTTGCGTTTCAGCCGCTGGGCGGAAAGGGCAATGGGGGTTAACGGATTTTTAACCTCGTGGGCGATTCGCCGCGCGACTTCGCGCCAGGCGGCCATTCGTTGACCTTTTTCCAGTTCGGTTAGATCATCAAACACCATAAGCGTTCCCATGTGTTGCCCGGCGTCGTCTTTGAGCGCATTTACGGAAATCAGAAAACTTCGCGGTCTTCCTTCGATCGTCAGCTTTAGCGGCAATTCAATCGTGTCTCCACGCGATACCGGCAGGCTATCCATAATGTCATTGGCCAGTTCCAAGAACTGGCCGGTTAACAGATGCTTAAAGCTTTTGTTTAGGATTTGCTCGGATTTTAGATTAAGCATCTTTTCAGCCGATTTGTTCATGGTCGAAATAATGCCCTTGGCATCCAGGGTAACGACACCGGCAGAAACACTTTTTAACACGATTTCCATAAATCGCCGTTTTTCTTCGATTTCAAGATTCTGATTGCGAAGCATGCGGGCGGAAAGTTCCAGTTGGCCGCGGCTGGTCCGAAGGTCCTTTGTCATTTGATTAAAGGATTTAACCAGGCTTCCGAATTCATCATCGCCCAGTGGATTGATCGAATAGCTGAGTTCACCATCAGCCACCCGGCGGGTTCCTTCGGCCAACTCCTTGATCGGAAGGCTGATTGATCTAGCCATAAAAAAGCCAATCCAAATAGCGCAAAACAAAACCAGCAGGGCGACGATCGAAAGCGATATATAATAGGTAATCTGAATCGGCTTTTTGAGCAGCTTAATTTGCTGGTATTCGCTAAAACCTCTTCGAATAAATTGCAGATTTTCTGAAAGATCCGGTGCAATCAGAATCGTGGCCACGACAAAGCCTACAGCCTCCCCGGGTTGGACCGCAAACGGAACCGTCCCGATGGTTTTGACGAATTCGCCGGACGGAATCGTTTGCGAAATGGATCGGACACCGTCTGACGGCAATTCCTTCTGAAAATCCTCTGCGGAAAGAATACCAAAATATTCGTTTTCAAGTCGGGGCGCCAGGGCAAACGTCAGGCGCTCGGAAGTCGGGGCATACACCTCTAAGGCATCCAGGTTAAATTCCCGTTGTACAATTCGAATGTAATGCGATAGGGCTTCTTGATTTTTGGAATCCAGCAGATTTTTTGCCTTTAGCTGATATGATATCCTTTCTAAGAGAAATCGGCTATTCTCTTCTGCCCGGCTATATATGCGTCCGCCAACCCATAATGAATTTTCAAGAGCTTGTTCGACCGGCACATTAAACCAGAACTCAATACTGGAAGTAATGAAATTAATGGAAAAGAAAAATAAGACGATCGTCGGTAAAAGCGTAAGCGAGACAAAGGCAATCACAAGCTTGGTCCGGATTTTTGAACCCAACACATTTCGTCTGCGATCATAGATGAGTTTTACCAGGTTTCGAAAAACGAGATAGATCATTAAGACGAGCAACAGCAAATTGATGTTGATCAAAATAAACATCAAAACGGTGTTGGAGACGGCAATATCAACTCCGAAATTGATGATCCGGCTCTCAACAAAAGTCATCAGGGCAACCACAACCAGAATTCCAAGAATGAGAATAAATTCGCGTTTGCGCCTGTTTCTTTCTTTTTTCGAGAGCGACGATTTTCTTTTAGGTCTGGATCGTTTCATAACATCCGTGGTGGGCGGATAACCGGCAGGCTGTTATCAATAGATGAAATCGATGGCATACCAATCAGTTTCAAAGTCCCATAGAGATACAAAAAACAGGATGTAGTGCAGATACAAAGGGAGGGTTTTTTTGCTAACTTCGGCTTTAACTCTGAGTTGGTATTGCTCGTCTTTTTCCAGCCTGTTTAACGGAATTATTTTTAAGCTATTGATTTCCGCCATCCATTTTTTGGCTTCTGTAAATGACTTGGTGACTTCGGGATTGTCCTCTTTCCAGGAGCGTTGGACCGTGAACTCCTTTTTGAGATTATCGTATTTAATGGTGTGCGTAACCTCTATATCGGCGATATCTTTGTCAAACCAAAAATTTTGGACTCTATTCAACTTCGCAAAATATAAAAATGTAGAAGGCACACCACTTAAAATGGCGTTATTCATCTCTTCTCTGAAAGCCCCTTCAAGATTTAAATACAACAGCAGATCATCTCGGGTGTTAGAGACGGTAATATTGGCCAGGGTAGCATCCTGCGCCGAGCCGGCATTTGCAATAACTAAAAGTATGAACAGAAAGGCGACGGTTTTTGCTCGTTTTATTAGCGCAATCATGTAATAAAGTAACCGATAGCTTGGATTCAGCCGGTTGTCCTTTTAACCATTAAAATAACTTCGCGGTAAAAGAAAAGAAACTGTCGAAATGCGGTTTGGCATTTCAATCGCTACATCGTGATCGATCTGTTTGCAGCCTTTCGGCTTATTAAATAGCCGAAACCTTTATAAATTGCAAGTAGTTTTGGAAGCCGTCAAGGGGGCGTCTCTTGGGTTGGAAATCCGCTTGTCAACCAACAAAAAGATTGTCGCCGCAACATTGATTTGTTATAGCTCTCAGCAGTCTAAGGCCATGAATCCGGCTCACCCCATAAAAAGGAGACGGTTTGCTCGCCAAAGTCCTCAGCAGTGCCGTTTTGGGAATCGATGCCTATCAGGTTGAAGTGGAGGTGGACATCACATCCGGACTGCCCACTTTCACCACTGTCGGACTTCCTGAAACCGCGGTTAAAGAAAGCAAAGAGCGCGTTAAATCGGCGGTTAACAATTCAGGCTACCGGTTCCCGGACGACAGAATCACCGTCAATCTGGCTCCGGCGGATATTAAAAAAGAAGGAACCGGATTTGACCTGCCGATCGCCCTGGGTATTTTAGCGGCCACCGGCGTTATCCCCAAGGAACCGCTTTCTGAATATTTGATCCTGGGTGAGCTCTCGCTGGACGGCCGCATCAAAGCTGTCAAAGGATCGCTACCCATGGCCCTGGCCGCAAAAGCTGCCGGTTATCCGGCGATAATTGTCCCGTTTGACAATAGACGCGAAGCATCGGTGGTGCAGGATATTGCTGTTTTACCGGCGAAAACGCTCTCCCAGATCGTGGGATTTTTAAGGGGATTCTCACGGATAGAACCGGAACATACCGATATTTCTGCATTATTTTCAACAGACGGTCATTATGAAATTGATTATGCCGAAGTTATGGGACAGGAACATGCCAAACGCGCCCTTGAAATTGCCGCTGCCGGTGGTCATAACCTGGTCATGATCGGTCCGCCCGGTTCCGGAAAAACCATGCTGGCCAAACGTCTGCCGACCATTTTGATCTAATCGAGATATTATTTCTGTTTGAATTAGAAGGCCGAAATCTCGTCAGAAAGCGCGCATCATAACTGCCCACCCACTCATAGCTAACATCACTGCAACGATCATTGCTTTTGAAGCTGGCTCCAACAACCTTATCAAAACTATCAACCCAGAAATTACAATCGTTGCGAATATCACTATCGCTGGGGCCATTACCCACGGAATCTTATCCGCTATCTCTAAAAGAAGTTGCATTTTTATTTACCTATTTGCTTTTTAAACCCCATCTTAGTGCCAATGATTGATGAATAATTCGTCCAATCTAACTGCTTGCCTTTCGGAAAAGACACATTTCAAACCACACCGCTCAAACTTAAATTAGCAGAAATAGGATCAGTTTTCAGTTGGCCGCTTTCAGGATATCTGTATTTTCGATGTGCTATTGTCGGTGTGAGGTCTGCTTTGAGCTTCAGCCAAGCGAATGTAGGATTTCACTAAATGGTTGAATTAGGTTCTAAAATTATATATGTACCATATTTTGTATGTCAAGGATAAAGCACCACAATATATGAAGCGCTAATCCAGCCCTTTATGCTAATTCCCTAATGAAAAACAAACATTAGTGAGAGAAAGTGGATTTAAGATTTTAGGCTGTACTTTTGGGTGAACATATCTTAGTAAGAATCGTCTCAAAGGTGTTTGTTGAATGAAAGGCACATTTAAAATGCAAGATGAAGAAACTGCGTGGTATGAAAATTATGAACCCGTCCAAGAATATCTGGATAGAGAGTTTTCCAAGAAATCCACCGTTGCAGAGAAAGAGCCTAAAACTGTGAGGTTCTCCTGGTTAAAAATAATGAAGAAATCATTTCATATCAAATAAGATAGTCTTTTGATCCTTCTGGTAATTCAAACCATCAGGGCCAAATCAGTGCCGACTATTTTAATTTAATAAAGTTAGCTTTCCTGAGTAATTCATACGCTAGTTAAAAAATAATTTTCCTACCAAAATTCACTCTTTTTATCCTACTTTTAAGCCCTTTTTATTCATTTGGACGATATTAGATTATATTTCAAAGAGTTACAGGCTATAAAGAGTTTCCAACTCTTTTTAACAGTTGGCAACTCTTAACAGAAGTTTTTAATTATAATTTCAATAACTTAGAGCTTGACAAACAGTTTTTTTGTAGTATATTTAATACAAGTAATTCTGATAAAAAAAGCCGTTTTGAGCCAACTCTTTGCGGGAGAAGCCCAAAACGGCTGGTGAAAAACGGGACGGTCATGGAGACCATCGGCGTTTTGCCTCAGACTATATCAAGTCCAGATGCCTGTCAACGCATGCCATCCTGTGGCCTCCCGTATGTAACTTATTCTAACGCTCAACCTACACACTTTCAGAAATTGAAAAGGGGGACAAAAATGGCAAAAAGATCCAAAAAAACTAAAACAGCCCAGTTATTGCCTGGTCGATTTGATCATCTGAGCAGAAAGGAGCGGGAGGTTATGGCGGCGGCATATCATGAGGCGGGTCATGCCGTTTTTGCAAGATTATATGGCGCAACTCCCGAAGATATAGAGGGCCGCTCTTTGGAGATTTATCAGGAGATGATCTATCCAAATAAGTTCTCTAAAAAGTATAATGGGGTCTGTTACCATACCCCTTTTGTTAAAAAAGGTGAAGGCGGTCAATTAAACCTATCCCATAGAAGGGACAACAGGGTAGACGACTTATACAGAAGAATTACTATCGACATGCGGGTTCGCTTAGCCGGGCCTTTGGCTGAAAAAAAGTCTATGGGTTCGAGTCAGCGCTTTCCAGCAGGTAAAGGAGATATAAAGGCGATATGGGAGCTAATCACTGAGGTGTGCAATTTGTATTATGACATTAAAGACAAATGCTACCGCGTTTACGATCCAGATGAAATCGAGGAGTGGATCACTGAGGATGCTACTGAGGTCAGATATTTTTTAAATATGTCAAGGATATGGAATGCTGTCCAAAACTTAGCAGAGGCTCTAAGAAAGAAATTCGTAATTAAGGCTGATGAAGCAATAGAGCTTATGGATGAACATTTGCATACCTTTCGTTTAAAAAAATTATATTACGATTGACTTTTTTAGAAAAATAAATTATACATTCTTTATAAACATAAGCCTGCCGAGGCTTTAGGCGGAACGCGAAAAGATATATCGGCATAATCGCCCGCCACCATGCTAAGAGAACGTATAATCTCTTAGTACGGTGGCGGGCTTTTTGTTTTTACAGAAGCAAAAATGAAGATTAAAAGAGAACACATTTTGATATTAAACAAGACTTGGATTCTTCGCGGCAGCGAGGCTTGGGGGTGGGAGCCATCCCTCCCGCCCCGATCCAAGATGCCGGGATGGAGGCAATCATGGGAAAAAAACAAGAATGGTGGCCCGAAGAACTAACCGAACTGAGTGGGGATTTATTAGATTTTCGTGATGTTCTGATAGAAAAAACAGAAGCAGATGCGATTGAGGTTTATGAGCTTGAGGAGAAAAACGATGAAAAGCATACGGAGGAGGTTCTGTTCCGTGTCCGAGCTGATGTCGCTAAAGGCTTCCGCAAAGCCCTCAAGTCTGTCCTTGAGGATACAGAGGCTAATCTTAGTAAGGAGTTACGGTATCGCGACAAAAAGCTACCGTACAAATGGATGCTTAATAACAAAAAGATTTTGAAAGCTATGAATAAGTACCCAATCGTGGATACTCTGAATCTTATCGACAAACGGAGTCGAGGTAAAAAAGATAAGGCGTTCAAGGAGATGGAAGAGCTTAATCGGAGGATAACAGGTGGGGAACAGTACAGACATCCTAATGGCAAAGGCCCTTATGAGTTTGCTTCGTTTCTTGTCACTACTGCATTTTTAAAGTTCGGGGCGAAGGAGGTCGGCTGCACACCAAAATATCTCCAAAAGCTCATTCAAGCATTCTGTAAGGCGGGGATACTGAAAAAACTTGGTAGGAATGGAAGTCATGGAGGCACGCTGTATGCGGATGGGTATTATGTC
>Ga0255055_10003869_pt1 | contig 9999 bp, 10 predicted proteins | sample JV7_2_27_MG_FD_188633 | JGI IMG/M metagenome (GOLD analysis project Ga0255055, IMG submission 188633) | Seawater microbial communities from Jervis Inlet, British Columbia, Canada - JV7_2_27 | ecosystem: Environmental > Aquatic > Marine > Inlet | place: Canada: British Columbia | collected...
AGTTGGCCAGTTACACTAATTATAGGCATTTAGTTTGGGGCTTCCCCATGAAATCAAATTTTAAAGTTCGACTGTTCGCCGCGGTTTTTACTCTAATAATGCTTCCTGTTTGCCCCACCAGCAGCAACGGGAAGAGTGAACCACCAGGGGTGGAGTGCGATGTCCATGCCGGACCGTGCAGGGCCCATATATCTGGAACCAAGGTGAGCCTGGATATTGAGCCGAAACCGGTAAAAGCAATGCACGACCTCACTTTTACTGTCACTTTTGCGGGTGAGAATCCTGTGGCCGCCCCTTATATTGATTTAGGTATGCCTGGCATGAATATGGGGAGAAACCGGGTTATTCTTAAGCCGGCTGGAGAACTGGTTTACCGGGGTGAAGGGGTCATCATTCGATGCCCCAGCGGCCGCCGGACCTGGAAGGCTAAGGTTACGGTTCCCGATGTGGGTTCGGTGGAGTTTGTCTTTGATGTTATCTACTGAAACGATATATTTCGTCCTTTTTACCACAGGCCTTACTGTTGGGTTTGGTCACTGCATCGGCATGTGCGGGCCGATCGTCGTCTCCCTTTCACTCAGCTTGAAGGGGCGGTCGGTAGTTGTCCCTCACTTGCTTTACAATGGTGGCCGGATCACCACCTACGGCCTACTCGGAGGTGTTATGGGAGCTAGCGGTTCCTTTACCCGAGTAGTCGCCAGCATTGCCAGCCTCCAGAAAGGCGTGATGATCTTTACCGGCATCCTCATTGTGGTGATGGGGCTTGCCATGGCCGGCTGGATACCCTTGGGTGAAATTTTTGGGGATTATTACAACCCCCAGGGTGTATTATCACGGGGGTTTCGCAAACTCTCTGAAGCAAGATCAACGGCGACATACTATCCGTTAGGAATGCTGCTGGGCCTGCTACCATGCGGGCCAGTGTACACGGCCCTTCTTGCTGCGGCGCGGGCTGGCATGGAAACCCAGAGTACCCTTGAGGGCCTACTCATTGGTGTGGGACTCATGCTGTCATTTGGCCTGGGGACGGTGGTTGCCTTGCTGTTGATCGCAAAGCTTGCCGATCTCGGCTGGTTGAAAAGAAGAGATGTGATCTACAAGATCTCCTCGGTGCTTATGGTAATTGTGGGGGTCTATTTTGTAGTAAAAGCCATATGGTATTGAGGGATTGGGGAAGGCATAGGGCAGAAACTAGGCACTAAGGACTAGGAACTAGGCACCAAAAAGAAGGAGTCAGCCCTTCGACAGGCTCAGGGCAGGTAGTTAGAATCTAGAATTCAGGTTTTAGCTTCTTTGTTTCTTTTTCCTGACACCTGACACCCGACACCTGAAACCCTTAGATTTGGTGCTTGGAATTTGAGATTTCTCATTGGTCATTAGTAGCAGGAGGGAATCCAGGATATGATTGATCTCGTGAAGAAATTTTTTGGTAAGAGTAGGAGTGACGTTTCTGAGGCTGAGAAGGAAACCACATTTCATGATGTCCGGATAGCAACATGTGCTCTTTTGCTCGAGATGGCTCATATAGATGGCGAGTTCAGCGAGTCAGAAAGAGAGAGTATCATCAATATTATAAAGAAAGACTATGATCTATCCGATGAACATGCTGCTGCACTCATTGAAACTGCGAATGAAGAGTTAAAGAGAAGTATAGACTTGTGGAAGTTTTCCAGGCTTATTAATCAGAATTATTCCACGGATGAAAAGATCCAGATCATTGAGATGGTATGGAAAGTCATATATACGGATGGAAAGCTTGACAAGCATGAAGATTATTTGGTCCACAAACTGGCTAATCTGTTGCGCCTCACTCATAAGGAATTAATTGACGCTAAAATGAAAGTGATTCGTCCATAATTGAGTTAGCGGTTGTGGCCTCTTCGCCGCATTTTGGCGCCCCATGAAGCCATGATGAAAAGTTAACCACAGAGGCACATATCTAGTGCAAATCCGAAATTCGAATTACCAAAATCCAAATGACCGAAACACCAGACAACTCTTTTCGACTAGTCACGTTTTGAACATTTGAGAATTCGGGTTTCGTATTTCGAATTTGAGTGCGCAGCACTCCTCCGTGTCTCTGCGGTTAACAAAAGCAGAGAAGATACTCTGACGACTGCAATCTGCGGAGTTCGCAGGCTACAGGAGGTTAGTAGATGGAAAGCTCATTAAAATCTCTCATGAAGGCCGGCACGGCAGTAATTTCTGATGTGTTCGATACCATGGATCTCTTGCCGCCGATTCTGGACAACTCTCTTTTTCCCATACCGGGCCCGGGTGTAAAATTCATTGGTCCAGCCTACACCATAACCGGGGAGTCACACCGCTGGTCGGGAGGTGGCGATCGAGCCAAACTGGCCGCCATAGATGCCATGGTTCCTGGCGTTGTGCCGGTATGGGCCGGGAACGATATCCAAGGGGTGTGCTGCTTTGGCGATTTACTGACCGAGGCCATGAAAGCAAGAGGTTGCGCTGGAGTGGTAGTGGACGGGGGGGTGAGAGATGTGGCTTACCTGAGGACCTTGGGACTGGCCATGATGGTGCGCTACCGCACGCCGGCCCAGGCTATCGGGCGCTGGCGCGTATCCGATTGTCAAGTCCCCATCCGGGTCCGTGGAGCTCTGGAGGATTGGGTGACGGTGACGCCTGGTGACCTAGTTGTCGCTGACGATGATGGGGTGATTATCGTTGCAGCCGGATTCATCGACGAAATCACAGCTCAGGTTACCAAATGGGCTGACAAGGACTCCAGAGCGCGAGAAGATATCCGCCAAGGTATGGGTCTCATTGAGGCATTGGATAGGTATGGACACCTGTAGAATGCAGATTCTATTTCAAAACCTTCAGCATGACTTTGTAAAGATCGGTATTGTCTACGGCCCTTCCTAGATACTGGCTTCCAGGCCCCTGGCTCCAGATTACCACATCCCCGGCCGTGTGTCCTTTGCTGGTCCAAACATGATCAACTATATCACCGCGTTTGTATTTCCTTCCTCTGGCACCACTGATGGCAAAGCCACCGGTCTCATGATCGGCTGAGATAATTACCAGGGTATTTTGCCTTCGATTTGGCTTCTCATTGATCCAATCCAGTACCACCTTCACTGCTTCGTCGAAAGCTAGGACTTCACCGATCTGGTAGGCAACATCGTTACGGTGGCTGGCCCAATCGATTTGAGATCCTTCCACTAAAAGAAAGAAACCATCCGCGTCTTTTTCTACACTCTCAAGAGCTGCTGCTGTCATTTGGGGCAGTGTGGGCTCTTCTGCCTGGTAGCGCTCCTCTGGATAAAGACGAAAAAGTTCCGGGGTTTTCCCCTTTGGAGTGAAAAGCCCCAAGATCTTTCTTGAGCCCTTTGCCACCACACCGTCCAGTGCTTTTTTGGTGTAAACGACTTGATAACCTTTCCTCGCTGCATCTGCAATGAAGTCGCCGAAGGTGCCACACTTGTCGGCCTGCTTTTCAATAGATTTAAATTTCTTTCTGCCACCCCCGAGGATTACATCCACTTCAGTAACCTGAATGTATTGCCGGGCAATCTCTTTCTCACAGCGCCTCGATGGAACGTGGGAACCGAAGGCAGCTGGAGTGGCGTGGGTAACGGTTGAGGTGACCACCAGGCCTGTTACTTTCCCCTTTGCCTTGGCAATCTCCAGGATGGTAGGGCCAGGTGCTGGCTCGCATCTTCCATTTTGATCATCGTCATGACAAGAGATCTCTCCATTATTGAATTTCTCCCCACTGGCCCAGGCCGAAGCGGCAGCAGCAGAATCGGTCAATGAATCACTTGCCGAATGAGTTCTCTGGTAACCAATGGTAGGCAAGCTCTCCAGGTGAAGACTTTTCCCGTCCGGCCCGTTTTTGAAAATCCGGGCGGCAGTCACATGGGCGAAACCCATACCGTCGGCAACCATAAAGATAATGTTTTTAGCCTTTGGATGGGGGTCACTTTTTCCGTGGTGATCTTTTTGATCAGCCCAACTGGAAAAGGATAACAACAGGATGGTAAAGGAGAGGCTAAAAACCAATGTTTTCTTTTTGGCAGATAATTTTTTTAGCACCAAGACGTCTCCCCCTGCAAGGAGCTTCACTATCACTGGAAGGCAAACATGCGTTGACATTTATGAACGCACCGACAGACTAACCGCCGAAATTGTGCAAGTCAATATCTGCAGTTGCAAAGAGGAGTTTCCCAAAATTGGCCTTCCTGATGTTTCACCTGATTGACTTTAGGAAGCTAGATTCTTAGTATTGATATACGTTTAAGTATCTTATGTGTCTCAGATCCAGAATGGGAACCGAGCCATGAAGAAAGGAATATTTGGTCTGACAATTATGATGTCAGTTACGATTTTCGTTCCGGCCGTGGCGGATTGCAGTTCCGCTCGGACAATTCGGTGTGGAACTGAAATAGTCAGTGTCGGAGATCCCACCATAGAGTTGCTCCAGAAGTGTGGTGAGCCGGACCTGAAAGAACTCATAAAAACAAATGGGTTTATTATAGAAAAGTGGACCTATAATTGTGGCTCGAAGAGATTCATGAAAATTCTTACTCTCAAAGGGGGAAGCGTAAAAAGAATTGAGGTCGCAGATTACGGTACTGGACCGGCTCGGTGTCAGTGATTTTCAATACATTCATCTAAACCATATGATAATCCTCAATTGTTGAGCCCTTCAACGAAACCATTTCCAAGTAGAGAACAAAAGCAGAGGCAAGAAAGAATCAGCCTTTTTATTGTGTTTTATCTATATGTTAAGGCGTATTGTATGGTTTTAGTGGGATGCTTGACAAGTTTTATCTACTCTGATAGAAGCCATTCCTGTTGTCTTGAGGACGTTCCAGAAAGAATAATAGAAACAATCCCTCCATTGCGAAGGAGGTGGCTTATGGGAAGAGAAAGACGCCGCCACCGCAGGGTACCCGTGGATTGGCCTGCTGTGGTTAAACATACCGACGGGGGCATAGTCGCAGAGATGGAAAATATCGGCGCCAATGGAGCCTTTATACGTTGTGAGAAGCCATTGAGACCGAAAGAACGGTTCATGCTTCATATCATGGCTCCTAATCATAGTACTCTGAGTGCCCGCGTCGAAGTGGCCTGGTTGCAGGTACACTGTGATGAGAAAGATATACCTCCGTGTGGGATGGGTGTTCGCTTCACCAGGGCTCCAGGTAGTGTTCGCCAGTTCATTAAATATTTTGTCGCACAGCACTATGAGAAGAAAAAACCGACCGTTGACTGACATGCAATAAATGTCATCAATCAGAACCTCCACTGCACTGAAGAGCCAAAAGAAGGAATATCCACCCTCAAACCGGCAGGTATTGTCACTTCCCGTGGTTGGAGCAAAACATCGGAAATAGGGGTTCCGATTCTCACATACCGAGGCGGAAGAGCAACCTTCGCTAACTATATCATTTCCAACAATCCCAAAATATTGTAATAAATAATACTCTCGTAATTTCAAGAATCATTTCGATGGAGCTAGCCCGTAGTAAACAGCAGAATCGGTGAGGTTTGTCATGAGCGACTTCCAGAAAGTTTCCCACGACTTAGTAGAAAATTTGGAGCTCAGATATGAACCTGTGGGGGTGACTCTTTATGGAGAAAAAGATCACTTGCCTGCAGACGTTCCCTTCAGCGAGGGGGACTTCAAAAGCTATTGTCAGGCCCTGGTATTGGCAGGGGAAGGCAGAACCCTTCTGCTCGAAAAGGAGCGCATGGGATGTAAGCTCGGGACTGCTGTTCTTGGATTCGAGAAAGACATGGAAGCCTATCTAGACGATGGAGTTCTAGAGAAATACGGTGTGGGACTGTTCGGCTCTGAAGAGGCCTCTGCCGAGACCATTCTCAAGTCCACCTATTTGGAACAAGGCAAGACCCAGGCCGCCCTGATAGCACCTTTGTCCTCATTTCAGGAAACTCCCCAGGTCGTGATTTTTACGGCAAGCAGTGAACAGGTCATGTGGCTGCTCTATGCGGTAAATTACGAAAAGGGAGGCAGGATGGAACTACCTCAATCTGGCGGTGCCTTGGGAGGCTGTTCTGACATCACAGCGCTACCTTTGCTCGAAGGAATAGCCAATGTTACTTTTTTGGGATTGGGCTGCCGTTTAAAGGCAGCCATAGACGGATGCCATCTCATGATGGGGACTCCTGGAAGCACTCTGGAGACGATTCACACCCACCTTTTGGATATGGCCAAGCCCATTGCCATGCTTAAGAACGCACGCTCTACCTCTTAGGTTCTACCAAGAGTTTCTGGCTTGGTAAGCAAGCAATCGCTGGAGAAAATGTGATGAGGGTAAAATTTTATATTTTGACTGTTTTGATGATCACTACACTTTTGTCTGGCTGTCTGGTCATCGGAAAAAACAAGGAATTCCAACCGTTTGACTCCACTGAACTTGACCAACTAGTTCCGGGCCAGACCAAGGCGACAGAGGTGACCGAGATATTTGGAGCTCCAAGTAAGGTGGTGGAATTGGCCAACGGCAATGCCTATGTATACAAGCGCACTGTGACCAAGGGCACTATGTGCTGGCTAGTTCTGCTCACCTTTGGCAATGCTGAAAAGCAACATGACCAACTGGTTTTCTTCTTCGATTTAGAAGACACTTTGACTCACTATGGCCTCAGTCTTGATGCTGACAAGGCGGAATATGGATTTCCGGATTAATAGTCTTTTTGTATCGATCATGGTTCTGGTAAGCGTGCTCTTGCCAGGTTGTATCACCTATCAAATCTCCAAATACGTAGAAGGAGATGAGGTGATTGTCCCGAAAGAAAAACTGGCAGTGGGCAAGACAACCTTAGAGGAGGCGCTCTCTGTACTCGGTGCCCCAGACAAGGTAGCCAAAGTAGGGCTGGAGAACCTTCTTGTCTACGAGAGGGCGTTACTTTACAGAAACAGGATCAAAGTGGGAATCCCCTTGAGCCAAGTCGCCAGAGGAAGCCTCAGTATGGCTGGCTATGGGACCCTCGTCCGTTATGATTCGCTCGCACTTTTTTTCAACACTGAGGGTATCCTCAGCCACAAAACTTTTGCAGAAGGCTCCAGCCATCCTTACCTGAAAACCCTGTTTTCAGATCAACAATGATGAATTAGTCTGGCATTTTCACGAATTGCCTGCTCCGATCCCAGCAATCCCACCCTAGAGGCACATATCTAGTGTAAATCCGAAATCCGAATATCGAAATCCGAAACAAATTCGAATTACCAAAATCCAAATGACCGAAACACAGACAGATCTTTTCGAAAAGTTACGTTTTGAACATTTGAGAATTCTGATTTTGTATTTGTTTCGTGCTTCGGGTTTCGTATTTTGAATTTGAGTGCGAAGCACTCCTCTGTGTCTTTCTTTGTATACCTCCCAGGTGTGGTTCATTATACGGGCTAGGATTAGAACAGAAAAAGTACCCCCTGCTCGAGCCGTTCATCCCTGCCTGAAGGACCGTCTCCATGTGACTCTTTGGCATTGCGTATTTTTCCAATAGTTTGGCATTTTTCTTGCTCTGGTAGTAAGCACCGAAGGACCAGAGCACTTCTTTAGGCGAACTGCTACAAACTTTGACGCGGCTTTATTTGTGGGTTAACTATATGAAATTAGATGAGAAATGGAATGATATCACTGCGAGAACCGTAGCCTTCTATCAACAGGGGTGGTATTCAATAGCTGCTAAAGTGGCGAATGAGACACTTGAGTTTGCAGAGCAGGTATTTGGCCCAGATCATCCTAATGTTGCGGAATCTCTTAATAATTTGGCGTTAATCTGCTATTCGCAAGGCAAAGAAGCTGAGGCCGCCATTTTCGAGCAAACACTAACTCAGCGTCAAGGAAAAGAGCTATGGCCGGATCATTCTGATAAAGCCCAATACTTGAACAAGCTTGTGCTGCTCAATCTCGCCAAGCGGAAATACTCTGAGGCTGAATCTTTTTTTGAACGTGCATTGGCAATTAAGAAATACGCTTTGGGACAGGATCATTCTGAACTGTCTCAAATCTTAGGTAATCTTGCCGATTTACATAAATCACAGGGGAATTATCTCGAAGCCGAAACCTTTCTCAAATCTCTGAGGGTGCGGGGTAACATTCGTTTGCAAACCGACCCTGTGGCTGACCTTGACACCAACAGCAAAGACGTTAAGGAAATCCGACATAATCGCGAGTATATGAGGTGTACCGGGCACTTTCCTGCCAAGCTGTCAATGACAGAAAAGACCTTTTCTATAGAGGGCATGACTGAAAATATCAGCCAGGTCGGGACATTCATCAGAACCAAGGATTGGCGTACTTTCAAGCCTGACGATCAGGTTTCTGTCGCCATATCTCTCCCCTCGATTTTCTCGGAGCAGTACTCCGCCGTTGAAATGGAAGGCCCCGGAATTATCACCAGGATCGATGAAGAAAATGAAGGTGTTGGGATCCAATTTATAAAAAGTTTTAAAGAATTTACCCGGGCCGATGAAACAGAAGTCGCCGGCAAGATCAGATACAAAAGGCTTGCCCACTACCTGACAGCCATGGAAGAATTATCACGACCGCAGTTCTTGGAGACCTATCCAAGGGGTTTCTTTGTTGAAAGAGCCCGCATGGATTTTGACAACGATGTTATCTTTCAGTTCAGCACAAATGAAATAGATGTTTTGGAAGCTTCGAATCAATTTCCCATTGATCTTGTGATTGCGGATTTCTTAGAAGCAAGAGTCATAGAGGTAAATAAGAAAAAGATTGACAGTAATGAAGGGGTAATAAGCATAGGACGATCGGCGAGCAATGATATCGTTTTGTACAATCAGACAATCTCCAAGGCTCACGCTTTTCTGTATTTTCCCTCATCCACCAGCGGTGCCTACGTGGCTGACTTGCAATCGACAAACAGTACGTTCCTCAACGACGAAAAGATAACACCGCATGTGACATATGATCTGGCAGACGGTGATGAGATCTCGTTTGGACCGCAAACAAAAGTCATCTACCTTTCCTCATCCACCTTCCATGATTTTGTCTCCTCACTCAAACGATCCAGCGAAAGCAAAATGGATTCCTAACCCCATTGCCACTTGACTTCCCGGTGAGCAATTACTACAAGAATTCAAAAGCATTAATGTAAACCCTAATGTTGCATACCCACGCCGAGGAAAAACGTGTCAGAGTGCGCTAAATGTGGGCGCGTGCAGGCTGGGACAGGGTGAACAGTACTTGACCGTACGTGAGATCCTGGCCGAGGCCGGCAACGTTCGGCCAGAGCCTTACGATTCTAGCCGGTACGGGTTTACAGCGTTCGGGTAAAGCTAGAAGAAAGGATGGTGGATATGTCTTGGGAAATGAATTGGGAAATCGCAAGTATTGTGGGTCGCGAAATTTTGGACAGTCGGGGTAATCCCACTGTGGAAGTGGAGGTCGGTCTGGCCAGTGGAGTTTTCTCCCGGGCGGCGGTACCATCTGGGGCCTCCACCGGAGCCCGCGAGGCGGTGGAATTACGTGACGGCGATACTCAGCGCTATGGCGGTAAGGGCGTGCTTAAAGCAGTTGAGAATGTCAATTCTGTCATTAACGAAACCTTGCTAGGCTTTGACGCTCGTAACCAGGTGGTCATTGATAGAACGCTTATAGAGCTGGACGGGACCCACAATAAAGGCAAACTTGGGGCTAACGCCATCCTGGGTGTCTCTTTGGCCGTTGCCCGGGCGGCGGCAATGGCGGCTGATCTTCCTCTCTATGCGTATCTTGGTGGCCCCGATGCTGTGCGCCTTCCCGTACCCATGCTGAACATTATGAACGGCGGCGCTCATGCTCGCTGGCAGGGCTCAGATTTTCAAGAGTTTATGGTCGCCCCTTATGGAGCCGGGACCTTCCGGGAAGCGCTGCGCTGGGGCAGCGAGATATATCACGCCCTGCGATCGGTACTGATGGATGCGGGTCACCATGTGGGAGTCGGTGACGAAGGCGGCTTTGCCCCCAAAGTCTCCTCCAACGAGGAGCCCTTAGAATT
>Ga0255055_10003870_pt1 | contig 9999 bp, 9 predicted proteins | sample JV7_2_27_MG_FD_188633 | JGI IMG/M metagenome (GOLD analysis project Ga0255055, IMG submission 188633) | Seawater microbial communities from Jervis Inlet, British Columbia, Canada - JV7_2_27 | ecosystem: Environmental > Aquatic > Marine > Inlet | place: Canada: British Columbia | collected 2016-10-06
AGAAAGCGCCTCTTCCGGAGCCAGCGCCTCGGTCCGGGATTTCCACCGCGGCCGCCGCGGGGTCGACCATCGTCGGGGACCGACGCTCTCGGAGGTGGAGCTGCCGCCTCCGACGGGAGTCGTGGAGCGGCTGCTCGACGAGGACGCGAGGCGGCGAGTCGAGGCGCTCGCGGAGGCCCTCCCCAAAGACGGCACCTACGATCACTTCGGTCTCTCCGCCGGGGCGCTCCGAAGCGCGTTTCCGCTCCTCTACGCCCTCTACCGGCTCTACTTCCGCGTGCGCAGCGAGGGACACGAGCACATCCCCGCCCAGGGCCCGGCGGTGATGGTGGCCAACCACGGAGGGCTTCTGCCCTTCGACGGGGCGATGGCGGTGGTGGACGTCTTTCTCCACACCGATCCGCCGCGCCTGGCGCGCGCCATCGTCGACCGCTGGGCGGGCACGCTTCCCTTCGTGAACGTCTTCTTCGCCCGCGTGGGCCAGGTGATCGGGACCCACGAGAACTTCACGGCCCTGCTCGATGGGGGCAAGCTGGTACTGATGTTCCCGGAGGGGATGGACGGAATCCGCAAACCGATCAGCCAGCGCTATCGGCTCCAGCACTTTCACGTGGGATTCATCGAGCACGCGCTGCGAGCCCGGGCACCGATCGTCCCGGTGGCGATCCTGGGCAGCGACGACCAGGCGCCGATCCTCTACGACATCAAGCCCCTGGCGCGCTGGCTCGGTCTTCCCGTGGCTCCGATCACGCCCACCTTCCCCTGGTTCGGACCGCTCGGTCTCATGCCCTATCCCGTGAGCTACCGAATCGTGTACGGCGAGCCCCTGCCGCTGCACGAGCGCTTCGGGCCCGACGCGGCCGAGGATACGGCTCTGGTTCGCGCGCTCTCGTCCAAGGTCTGGCGTGCGGTGCAGCGCCTGATCGACCGGAACCACTGATGCCGAACGTCCTCGTCACCCATTCCGACGAGCCGCTCGGGCGCCGCGTCGTCAAGCTGCTGTGGCACGACGGGCGGATCGGGAGGATCTTCGCGCTGGGCACGGGCGCTGCGCCGCGGGCCTTCGACGCCTTCCGAGCCGGCACCCCGCCGCGACTCGCGTACGCGCGCATCGACCTGGCGAAGCACCGCCCGATGACGGACTTCTTCCACTCGACACAGCTCCGCGAATTCGAGATCGACACCTTGGTCCACATCCCCCAGCACGGCGTCGCATCCGAAGGGCCTCCGCTGGCGGGAAAGGTCTCCGCGCGCGCCGCCGAAGCGCGCCTGGTGCTGCAGCACGCGCTCGGTGCGCGCTCGATTCGCTCGCTGGTCGCGGTGGGAAGCGCGTTCGTCTACCGCCTGACTCCCGGAAACGCCAATCACCTGAGCGAGTCGAGCGAGATCGACCTCGACCCCGAGGCCTCCCCCGGGCTGCGCCCCTGGATCGACTGCGACATGCTCTTCCACGGCGAGATCGGGAACCCGCGGCTGCGCGTCGCGCTGCTGCGCCTGCCCACCGTCGTCGCCTCGGGAGGCTACGTCTACCTGCATCCGGGACTGGCGGGACGAGCGGGACTGCGGCTCCGACCCCTCGGCTTCGATCCGCTCTGCGCCGTGATCTCCGACAAAGACGCAGCCCGCGCCGTCCAGGCGGCCGTCCACACCCGGGCCGCAGGGGCCTTCAACCTGGCCGGGCCCGAGGCGATTCCGCTCTCGGTGCTGGGGCGCTGGACGCGCCGCCCGTTCGTCCCCGTGCCCGGAGTGCTGATGCGCGCCGCCGGGGCCAGCGTGGGCCGATTCCTCCAGGACCCGCTTCGCGGCGCCCTCGACGGACCCCACCTTCGCTACGGATTCACGCTCGACACCAGCCGCGCCAGGCGCGAGCTCGGCTTCCGCCCCCAGTACCGGATCGGACTGGCGCGCGCCGGCGACGGCGGCCTGCACCTCGAGACCGCCCACACGTAGTCGAGCAGGCCGCAGCAGCGAGCTGGCGCGAAATGCGAGCTAAGCTCTCCTGGGAAGCAGGGCAACCTCGCGGCTGAAGCCCGAGAGGCCTGGAACTCAGCTTGGATTTCGAAGTGGCGAAAGCGTTCATCCCTCGCCCGTCTAGGCGCCTGATCGCAGGGCTCGCGATCGGTCTGCTGGCCGCCAGCGCCGCAGAGGGAATCGAGTGGAAGCCTCTGGTACCCGGCGTCTCCTACGCGGAGATCCGCACGGATCCCCCCGATCTCGATGGCGAGGCCCGGCTGCACGTCGTGCGCATCGACCCGGCGCGGGCCGAGCTCCGCGCGGTGATGGCATCCGAGCACGACGGGAAGCGGCGGCGCGCACGCGATTGGTGCCTCGATTTCGGTCTGGCCGTGGCGATCAATCTCGGCATGTATCAGCAGGACCACCTCTCGAACGTGGGCTACGCGAGGAACGGCGAGCACATCAACAACGCCCACTGGGCTTCGACCTACAAGTCCGTCCTCGGCTTCGGACCCAAGCCAGGCGTGACCTCAGCGGCCCTCATCGTGGACCTCGACGAGGAGGGCTCCCACGAGCAGCTCGACGGGTACGGCACCGTGGTCCAGAACCTGCGCCTCCTCAAGTCGCCGGGGCGAAACGTCTGGTCGAAGCAGGAGAGGCGCTGGAGCGAGGCGGCCATTGCGATCGACGGCGAGGGGCGAATCTTGTTCGTCTTCTCACGCGCGCCCTACACCATGTGGGATTTCAACCGGATGCTCCTCTCGACCCCCCTGGACGTGAAGCGCGCCATGCACGCGGAGGGGGGACCCGAGGCGAGCCTCTCGATTCACGCCGGCGGTGTCGATCTGGATCTCAGCGGGAGCTTCGAGACGGGATTCAACGAGAACAACGACAATCCGAGACAGTGGTCGATCCCCAACGTCCTGGGTGTGAAAGCACCTCGTCCTTGAGTGGGGACGTTGTTGAACGTTCAACTTTTCGGGGATCCCTGAGAAGTTGAACGTTCAACAACGTCCCCACCTCTCCGTCCACAACGCGCTAACGTCGCCGCATGCCCGTCGAGCCTCATTACAAGTACTGCCCCGTCTGCCGCTCCGAGTACACGCTGATCGCTACGCGCTGCATCGACTGCGACGTCGACCTCGTCGATGCCGATGCGCTCCCCGCCGAGGAGGAGCTCCAGTCGTTTCCTCCCGCATCGGAGCTCGAGTGCGTGCGCGTGGCTCCCATGGCCTGGATCCGCGCTCTGTCCGCGGCGCTCCAGAAGGGCGGTGTCGCCCATCGCGTCGAGCCCGCCACTGCCGAGGACGCTCCCGAGGAACAGCGCCCCGACGCCTTCGGCGACGTGCAGCTCTTCGGGCTCTACGTCCAGAGCGAGCACGCTCCTCCCGCCCGAGAGCTCGACGGCACCATCGCGTCGCAGCTTCTCCCCGAGGAAGCTCCGCCCCTCGCCGAAGGTGAGGAGGAGGCCTGCCCCGCCTGCGGGACCGCGCTCGCCGCGGAGGCGATCGAATGCCCGGATTGCGGGCTGAGCTTCGGGTAGGAATTTCAATGCGAACATCCGACCCCATGAGGAATAGGTATGAGCATGGATGCATTCACAGGAAAGATCGTCGTCATTACCGGCGCTGCTTCGGGTATCGGCCGGGCGCTTGGGCAGGAGCTCTGCAGCTCAGGCGCGCAGGTGGTTCTCGCCGACCTCAACGCTGAATTGCTCTCCAGGACAGGCGAAGAACTCAGGGCTTCCGGCTACCAGGTCGAGACCACCGCTCTCGATGTCAGGAACTTCGAAGCGGTCAAGAGACTCATCGAGGAGACTGCTCGAGGACACGGCCGAATCGACTACCTCTTCAATAACGCGGGTATCGCCGTCGCCGGAGAAGCGAGAGATGTTTCGCTGGACGATTGGCGCAGCGTCATCGATACGAGTCTCTACGGCGTCGTCCACGGCGTGGTCGCGGCCTACCCCATCATGTTGAAGCAGGGTTCCGGCCACATCATCAACACGGCCTCTCTGGCGGGATTGATTCCGGCGCCCAGCGAGGTCTCTTACAGCGCGGCCAAGTATGGCATCGTGGGCCTCTCCCATTCGTTGCGAGCGGAGGCCGCGGATCTGGGGGTGAGGGTGAGTGTGGTCTGCCCGGGCCTCATCGAGACGCCCATCTTCCACACCAGCAAGGTGGTGAAGCTCGACCGCGACAAGCTCCTTGCGGAAATCCCCAAGGCCATGCCCGCTGACCAGTGTGCCCGGGAGATCCTGCGCGGCGTCGAGCGGAACAAAGCGACCATCGTCGTCACCACAGCCGCCAAGGTCTTGTGGCGTCTGTATCGATACACCCCCTGGCTGCTGAGCCCGTTTGGCAAACGGTTCGTGAAAAAGATGCGCGCCGCGCGCATCGAGGAGTAGATGAACGAACTCCTTTTCGAGCCGCTGACGACGCCGGAGCAATGGTGCGAAATTCAGCCTTGTTTCGAGATCGGCGGCGTCACCTTCACCCAGCCGCTCGGCTCGATCCTCGTCTACTTGCTTGCCCTTCTCTGGATCGCGGGCGGCGTCTACTTCTGGCGGATCCGCGAGGGGCAGCGCTCACGCGAGTGGATGGCTCTCGCGCTCGTGCTCGGCGGCATCGGCGCCGGGCTTGCCGGAACCAGCTATCAATTCCTCGGCTACGAGCTCAAGTGTGCGGGCCGTGATCTATGCCTCTGGACCCACTGGTTCGAAGTCGGCTACATGATGCTCCAGGCGGCGAGCGCCTCAGCGATGCTCATCGCGGTCGCAACTGCGTGCACCACCGGCGCGCTGCGACTCGGGCTGGTCATCTACGCGGTCGCCAATACCGTCGCCTACATAGCGCTTGCCACATACGGCGCACTCACCGCAGCCAAAGCCCTGATCAGCTTCGAGCTCCTCATGCTCTTCGCCGCGCCCGGTCTCCTGCTCATATTGGTCATCGCCGCTGTGCGTTGGCTCCGTGACCGGGACAGCATGGATCTGGCGCTGATCGGCGCCGGCGTCTGGCTCATCTTTACAATCGCCGCCTATTCCGCGTATCTTGCAGCCGGTTTCACCTTGAGCCTCTGGAAAGGTGGCGACGGCTTCTACTTGTCCGAAAATGACGTGCTACACATCGGCATGATCCTCTTCATCGCCTACCTCGTCGCCGTCGTCGCCCATAGGCTGCGCGACAACGCACCTTCTGGCGGGGACGTTGTTGAACGTTCAACTTTTCGGGCCCGCCGAAAAGTTGAACGTTCAACAACGTCCCCGTTCACATCAACCAATAGAGGTATCCAATGCATTTCCTTCGCTGGGTCGGCATCGCGCTGGCCGTGCTCATCCTCGGCCTCGTAGCGGTCGCGATGATCGCCCGTTCGTCGGACGGACCGCTCGATCCCTTCCCGCTCGCGCTGCTCCCGGGCGGCCCGCTGCGAGCGGGCGAACTCGTCACGGGGCCCGAGCCCGACTGGAGCTTTGCCCGCGACATCGAGCTGATGGAGTTCCAACTCCTCGAACCCGCGCGCTCACGCACTATCTGGCTCCTCGTGCACGAGGGCAAGCTCTACGTGGCGTCCGGCTACATGAACTCCTGGTGGGGACGCCTTTGGAAGCAGTGGCCCATCGACGCGATGGAGGACGGCCGTTCGGTGGTCCGTATCGCCGGCAAGCGATACGAGCGCGAGGCCATCCGCGTGACGGAGCCCGCGCTCTTCTGGTCACTGATCAAAGAGGTCAGGAGGAAGTACCGTCCGCGGGAGGACCAGACCCTGCCGGACGAGCTTCCCCCTCCCGAGTCGACGGGCGCGTGGCTCTTCGAGCTGGCTCCCCGCGGCAGTGCGGGGACCGGGAACGGATCGTCACCCGGAGGCTGATGCCGCCGGCGGGCGCTCTCTCGCCTGGGGATAGCCGATCAGGCCTTCACAGAACCCTTGCGCCAAAAGTGTCACGGATGCCGGCCCAGGTAAGCATCTCCGGCCTGGCGAATGCCTGCCTGACGACGGGCTCCTCCGACCTGATCTCGATGTCCTCCAGCTTCGTCGGCTTCATTCCGGCTTTCTGAGCCCAAGTGAAGGTGGAGATCTCGTACGGTTCGAAGCCCATGATGTGAGCACCGACCATGTCCGTAGCCAGCGGGTTGGTCCCGGCAACGATCACGTCCATCTTGACGAGCTTTCCACCGTAGCCAACCGAGGGACCCTGGCCTTCCATCGCCATGGAACCGTCGATGACGACCAATCCGAGCCGATTTGCCCGAACCATGTCCACGATGGCTGCGGAGGTGCCCGACGGATCGACCGCGGAGGCGGTTTCGTGCATCCCCCAGCGCACCGAATAGTAGGCGGTTCCCGGGAACACACCGACCAGGTTCTTCATGCCCAGTGTGACCGATGCCAGGCCGTGCGTCTTCATCATGGGCACCGAGCAGAGAAGATCGACCTCCGTCAAGGACTGGTGGAGCGACATCTTGGGGAATGCGAAGGCGCCAGGGATATCCACTTCTGCAATCTCTCCCGAATGCAGGTTCACCAGCGGGACATCCAAGGACTTTCCCAGCTCCGTGTAGCCGAGCTCGTCGAAGACGAACTGCTGCATGGGGTCGAGGATTTCTTTCTTCTTGGTTCGGCAGCTCTCCCCATTCTTGACGTTGAAGCCGGGAGCCGCGGCGGATCCTTCTCCTATCAGAACGTCCTTGCCCGCCTTCTTCATCAGCATGGCCAGGGCTTTGACGACCTCGGGATTGGTCGTATCTTCGCTTCGGGCATTGACCAGATTCGGCTTGAGCATGATCTTCTCTTTGCCCCGGGTGATGGTTCCCATACCGCCGAGGAGATCGATCGCTTTCTCGACCGCCACATCGATCCTGTCGTTCTGGATCCTGGCGACACTGACTACGGGCTTGCCGCTGATGTAGTCGCACCCGATGGCATTGAGGCCGATGGAGCCGGCCACGGCGCCAAGCGCGACGTCCTTGCTTGTAGACAGGAACTCCCTGCGAGTAAGCTGGCTTCGCTTCATCGTTCCCTCCCTTGTCACCCAGTAGTGGGTTGGTGAGGCGCGGAAGCGTTCTGAGACGATTCTATGGATGCGGAGCTGCGATACAAGCACATTCGCGCCCGCTGAACGCCATTCATTCGGTCTCCTCCACGGTGCCGGGCCCCGACTCGGACACGACCCAAATCCTGAATCATTTCGAGCGATTGGAGCCGAGCGCCCCACACCAAGCGGCTTCTCCTCGGCAGAGACGGCCTCCATCACACCGCTGAGTAACCCGTTTGGGTGTGGCTCTTTCCTCCCAAAGAGAACAGGTGACGCAAGAAAGCAGTTCCCCTGCGCGGCTTCGCGTGGGATGCTTCCATGCGGGGGGCTGGAGAACAAAATCGCCATGAAGACCATGAAAACGATCGGACTCGCCTTGGTGGGACTCCTCTTCCTCGGCCAGGCTGCCGCTGCGTCGCCGACCTGGTCCGCGATCGGCTTCACGACGACCCCGGAGAACGCGCCAAAGGTCATCAAGGCCACGGACAAGTTGATGGACTCCGAGATCATGAAGGAGTTCCCGGGACTGCTCCTGCTCCAGGTGCACGTGGCCGATGGGGACAATCCCGCCACGCACAGCTTCGTTCCACTCTACAAGTCGGCTGCGGATCGCGAGGCGCTCGCGCAGAAACTGATGGGCGACGACGCCTGGAAAGACTTCCAGGAGCGCATGACCGAGCTCACGGAGCCGGTGTCGAACGTGATGTACGTGACTCTGAAGAGCTGGGGGGAGATCGTCGACACCGACCACGTCTGGATGGTCTATCCCTTCGCCGTGAGCGATCCGCCCGCCTTGCTGGCCGCGCTCGAGAAGTTCATGGCCTCTAAAACCGGCAAGAAGTTCCCAGGCCAGGTGCATCTCGAAGGCATCATCGCGGGCGGGATGAGCCCGGTGACCCATAGCATCGGTGTGGGTTATGCCAGCGAAGCGGAAATGGAGACTTGGCGTGATTCCCTGGCCGGGAACGCCGACTGGGCCGCCTACCTGAAGGCCTCGCGCGCGAGCGCGCAGCTTCTCGGCGCCAGCATGATTCGCGACATCAAGTCCTGGGGGTCTCTGTCCCTCAAGGACGTGTCGGTACCCTGAGCAAGACGGGCGGGATCCAGCACGCCGGTGCCGGTGTGCTGGCCCCTGCCCTGCTCGGAAGCAGGCGCCGCAAGTAACGCGCCCACGGTACAGCGAAGCGATTCGGCTTCGCCGTGAGGGGTGTGCCTGCGCCCTCACCTCCCCGGGGCGAGGCGATCTCGAATCGCTATCCTCGATCCTTCGAGGCCTTTTCCGAGCTCTTCGATCGACCCATGCGGCGTGGAGGAACCGGGTCCGAAATGAGCGATTTCCCGAGGACGACGGTGGGCGGAGTATCCGTCTCGCGGATGATCATCGGCACGAACTGGTTTCTGGGATTCAGCCACACCTCGGTGGCCAAGGACGAGTTCATCACGGAGTACATGGACCGCAAGCGCGTAGCGGACGTCATGGAGGTCTTCGTGCGCGCCGGGGTGGATACCGTGATGGGCTTGATCCAGGTCCCGGTGCTCCACGAAGCGGTTCAGGAGGTGCAGGACCGGACCGGCCGAGAGATGATCGTGGTCTCCACACCGATCATTCCCTTCACTCCCGAAACCCCTGCCAAGGGCTTCGATCCCGGCTGGGTCGAGAAGGTGCTGGACGAGCAAAAAAGCTTAGGCGCCACCTTCTGCTTTCCGCACCAGTTGACCACCGACAGCCTCCTCGACCGCTGCACCAGGGAAATCCGACACATGCCACAGGCGATCAAGATGATCCGGGAGCGCGGGATGATCCCCGGCCTGAGCACCCACATGCCCGAGAGCATCCTCTTCGCCGACGAGAGCGGTCTGGACGTCGAGACCTACATCTCGCTCTACAACTCGATGGGCTTCCTCATGCAGCTCGAGGTCGACTGGATCTCCCGAATCATCCATGAGGCCAGGAAGCCGGTAATGACCATCAAGCCGATGGCCGGCGGTCAGCTTCGCCCCTACCAGGGCCTGAGCTTCGTCTGGAACACGATCCGCGACCAGGACATGGTCACGGTGGGCACCCTGACACCCCGGGAGGCGGAGGAGTGCATCGAGATGTCGCTCTCGATTCTCGAAGGCAGGCGAAGCCGAGTCGATCTTCAGGAAACGCGCTCGAAAGGTACGGTGAAGGCGTAGACCCATGAGCGGCGATCGGCTTCGCATCGGCTGCCTGGGCGCGGCCAAGATCGCTCCGGACGCCTTGATCAAGCCGGCTGCCGGCTCGGAGCGCGCCGAAGTCGTGGCGATCGCGGCGCGCGACCCCGAGCGCGCCCGCGCCTTTGCCGACGAGCACGGCATCGAGCACGTCGATGCCAGCTACGAGGCGCTGATCCGCAACTCGAACGTCGACGCGGTCTACAACCCGCTCCCCGCGAGTCTTCACGCCGAGTGGACGCTAAAGGCGCTCGCGCAGGGCAAGCACGTGCTCTGCGAGAAGCCCTTCGCCGCCAACGCGGCGGAAGCCGAGCAGATGGTCGCAGCCGCGAGCGAGAGCGGCCTGGTTCTCCTCGAAGCGTTTCACTATCGCTACCACCCTCTTATGGATCGGATCCTGGAGGTCCTCGCCAGCGGAGTGCTCGGCGATCTTTATCAGATCAAAGGGGCGTTCTGCGTCTCGATTCCAGACCTGGACGACATCCGCTACGACCCCTCCCTCGGTGGCGGCGCCACCATGGACCTCGGCTGCTATGCGATCCATTGGTGCCGGCTCGCGGCCGGGACCGAGCCGACCGTGCTTCGCGCCGAAGCTCGAGAAGACCCCGCCGGCATCGACGTCACCATGACGGCGGAGCTGCGTTTTCCCGAGGACCTTCACTGCAAGGTCCACTGCTCCATGGCCGCCGACGTGGGATTCCAGGCCTTCCTGCAGGTGACCGGCACCAAAGGCGAGCTGCGTGCGGACAACCCGATCGTGCCGCATTTCGGCCACAAGCTCAGCGTCACCATCGACGGCACCGAGAAGGCCG